>RCUL01000603.1_pt1 | contig 16535 bp, 8 predicted proteins | sample 2167521 | NCBI WGS metagenome assembly RCUL01 (sample SAMN09932745, study PRJNA488358) | compost metagenome | feature: garden; material: soil; isolation source: compost soil in acetic acid-enriched culture | place: Germany: Experimental Botanical Garden Goettingen | collected 2016-01-27
CAACAGAAATATAGGCGAAACTTGCCATGACGAGAAAACCAAAGCAGCCCATTATTCAAATCATCAATATGAGCGATTTTGCCACGATTTGATATTTATTAGCAAATGGAATGCCCTCGCAGTTTTTTAATGGGGGGGGGGTGTTTTTATTCCGGTGGAGAAATAATATTCTGGTAGTGAAATGGAAAAAATCTCCAAGGCTCTAGATCCTTGATCTCGCCCATTAGATAATTGATCGTTGTAATTTCTGTTTTCATAATTTTTGTGGTTTTATGAAAACGAAATTATCTCGTAGAGGATGGGCTTCTAAAACAAGCAGGAGCAGCCTCGCACTCTAAATCCATCGGGCGACCAAACCCTTCTCCTCATTGCCACAATTAGCAATGAAGAGTGCCATTTAGAGATCACGCGAGACCGCCACCATGCTTTATGACAAAAGTAAGAAACTTTTTCGAGCATGAGGCGATATCACGGTCCTCTCGTTGGCTGTTGGTCGTTTATGGAACGAGAAAACTTCGTTTATCAGGCTAAAAAGCCATGATTTTCTAATCGCTTAGACAAAGATAAACAAATCATTCCTTAAAACAAAATACAATAATAGGAATGATAGATATAATTACAAAATAATGGAAGAGCAGGAATTAATTTTATGTGACATTGATAAGTTTTCAAAATATGTACTTTCAAAAAAAATAGAATATGGCTTAACAAACAAGAAATTAGGGGAGAAAGTAGACTTATCAGAAGGAGAGATCAGTAAAATTATTAATAAAAAGAGGATGTCTGTTTCATTAAATTCTTTCTATAAAATTGCGGTAAATACTGGCGATACCATAGAACACGCTAGGGACTTTGTTTATCCTCATCGGAGTTTTGAACTGAAAGTCGTTTCATCACAAAAAAAGAAAAATAAACCTAGAACAAGTTTCGGAAAATACATGCAAGAAAATTTTGAAAAAGAAGACATAAATATTGCAGATGAGGAGAATAGTTTTGAACAAATACTTGCAAAGACTGGAATCGAAGAACAACGATTAAAGGACATTTATTTTAACACAGGGGCTCCAGAGCCTTATGAATTTTTACTCATCGAAAAAGCAGTTGGAAAACAACCGGGTGAGATGATGAGGGATTATATCGAAAAACATTCGGCTAAAATTGAAAAAAAATAAATACTGTCTTTCTGCATATGTGTTAACGCCGAGCATATGGCATTTTAACGACTGATAGGTATGACTTTTGGACAAAGACTGATACACTACTGGATTCCGCTACGCTCGGCAGGATCATGGAGATATCCGTGATGCCCGAGGACGACCAGAAACAGGTATTTCTTGTGCTTGATGCACTTATGAGACTACAAGGCCAGAAAAGCCTATGCGCAATAAACAACAAAAGGGGCCGTATCAAAATAGCTATTTTGATACGGCCCCTTTTTTTCGTTATGCTATGATCTTTATTGAGTATTTTCTTAAGATGAGTTTTTAGGTTCATAGAACCAAATAGGGGTCGAAAGCGGCGTTTTTTTAGGCTGCCTTTTTTCGGATATTTTGTGCGATAGCCAATAATCCCCATTCTATTGACACTTTTTCTTTCCCACGGAGCATAAACCGGCGGAACCCATGGTTCTGTTTGATATTTCCGAAGACCGATTCCACATCGTGACATCGTTGCTTTCGTTTGGCAATCCCAGGCTCACTGCTGAGCAGCTCCCGCGCTCTGGCTTTTTGTCTGTTGAGGTTTTGGTTTACCTGGATAATCCTGTTGGTTGTACTTTTGTGGCAGCACAGCCATCGCAGTTTTTGGTCTGATATTTCCTGAGCTGCTGTTCAAACCCGGTTGATGTTTTTTGTTTAAAAACACCTATACACTTCATCCGCTGACCCATCGGACAGATATAGCAGTCCTGTTCAATGTTATAAAACAATTTGTCGGCAGAAAATGGATTTTTATCCCTGTTGCTTCCTTTTTGCCCTTTATCGAATGATGCGTATTTGATATAAGCTGCTGTTTCTTTGTCCTCCAGAAAAGTATAATTTTCCTCACTCCCATAGCCCGCATCCGCGGTAAGGCTATCCGGATAGCTGTCGTAGCTATGTTCATGCTGGGCCAGATGTACGGGCAATGTGCTGGTATCAGTAGGATTTGAGTGGATGGTAAAGTTGACAATGAATTGATTGGAAGTGGATATCTGTATATTGTAACCCGGCTTGAGCTGGCCATTGTTCATATGGTCATCTTTCATACGCATGAAGGTTGCATCCGTATCAGTCTTGCTGTAACTGTTTCGCTCCCCCAGCACAGCCTCCTGCTCCTGGTACTGCGCTATCTTGCCCGGATAATTCTTGGTGGCATAACGCAATTTCGCCCGCATCTTTTTATTCACCCAGGGATTCCCCTCCAGCACAGCATTCAGTCTGTCCACAGTGGCCTGAACTTTATCCCTGTCAATTTCAGTCAGGTCCGGAGGTTCAGGAAGCTCATCCTCATATTTGGCTACGCTCTGGGCATAATCCCATATTTCTTTTAATGCTGCCCCCATCTTCTGCTTATTGGTCTGGATAGCCTTTTTCCATACAAAAGTATACCGGTTGGCATTCGCTTCGATCTTGGTACCATCGGTATAGATATCTTCTATGCTCAACAACCCCTCATCAGCCAGTAATTTAACGACTTCTTCAAATACACTGCGTAGGGCATCCTTTAAACGGACCCCACGAAATCTGTTGATGGTATTATGATCCGGAAAACTCATCCCGCTCAGCCACATGAAGTTGATATTTTCACGACAGGCCGTCTCCAGTTTGCGGCTGCTGTAAACATTGCTCACATAGCCATAGACCAGCACTTTCAACAACATCTGTGGATGATAACTAGAACTGCCCTTTATTTTATAGGCATCCAGGAGCCCCTGTATATTGATACGGTTGATAACATCGTTTACGATCCGTACAGGATGCTACCTGGATACCAGTTCATCCAGTGTTGGAGGAATCGCCATGATCTGGTCCTGGTAGTAGGGCTTAAAAACTGGTACGCGCTTGGCCATAAATGTCTCTGATATTTGATATAAAAATACTGAATATCAAATATTTAAACAATAAATAGAAACCGAAAAATTGAATAAAAGAAAGGGGCTATCTCACATTTTTGAGACAGCCCCTTGTTTTATTATTTACAACTAATAATCTTACTCCTTAAAATACGATGATACGTCAGAATAATCATTCCAGCCCAAATGTGAAAAAATAGATTCTATTGTACCTATTTTTGAAAATACCTGTTCTAGTATTCCATCATTTAATAGTTCCCTAACAACAATAGATATACTCTCATAAGACAAATCTTTCAGAATAAGCATATCTGTCGCCCAAAAATATATATCACTATCGCTCTCCATAAGATGCTTGATATTTTGCAAAGTAAACATTGTTCCAAAATAAACTTCACCGTTCTCTAGAACAATATTTAAATCAAGGTTATCATTGTAGATATCAAGCACTTGATATGGTGCTGGAAACATTATTTTAAATTGCATTTTTACTTTTTTAAACTTTTATTAACCTCTATTAGCCTATCAATTACAGCCTGTTGATTTGCCTTATTAGAGTATCCTACTATTTCTACAATACCATTACTTGTATTTTTAAAATAAACACGTGCACCTCCTCTAGATCTAGCTTCATAAATTCCATCGCCTATAGACCTAGTACCAGTACCAGGATTCATATTACCATTATTCATTTGGGAAATAAGATTATTAGCTTCATCTCTAAGTTTTTTATTCCCTTCAAAAGTTTCCTCAGCAAGTTTTAGAAGCTTTTTATCATTCTTAACTGTAGAAATTATTTTAAAACCTTTTTTAAATTCTGAAACAAAAGGAATAACACCAGCTAATCTCCATCCCCAAGCCAACTGCTCTTCACTCATATTCTTTCCAGATATAGCTGCTTTGATATCAAAGACAGTACCTATGGGCGTGAATCCAATACCCGTTTCATATGCATTATCAAGAAAACTATCAGATGAACCATCGCCCTTTTGAACTTGGCTCCTACCAGATTTTCTAATTATTGAACCAGGACCATTGGCTAGAGTATTTCCTCTTTTCTTTGGAGGATCTTCTTGATTACCGCCCTGCATCTGCTGCATAAATTCAGCAATATCATTTGGGTCATTAGTGAACTTCCCACCTGCAACGTCAACCCACATGCCATTTGGATCAAGTTTACCTATAGGATCATTCAATGCATAGTTGTAAGGTGAATAGGAATGATAGCTGTCCGCCAACGGATCCACCACATTCCACCGTCCAATCTCCGCGTCATAGAACCTCGCTCCGTAATCAAGCTGATCCCCAAGTTCGCCCTGGATCTCCTTGCCATTATAAAGATACTTATTATTTCCGCCCAATACAACCTTGCGCTTGCCAAATGGATAATAATTATCACGCTGTACCACATCAACAGCTGTAGCACTGCTGCCACGTTTTAAAGTAGCCCTCACATTGCCCAGATGATCCGTCAGATTATAATGGTATACATAGCCCGTTCCGTTCTTCTGCGCATAGCCAAGAGCATTCTGGACAATATCAATAGTACCATTATTATATTCAATACCACCTACATAATCCCGCGTTGCGGTAACAATACTCCCCACAGGGCCGATCTTGGATATCTTTTGGAGCTTCACTCCTGCGGCATTATATAAAAATGCCACATCTGTACCTGCTTTAACTACTGTCTGTGGCAGGTTCAGGTAATTGTAGGTAAAGGTCATACCCATGCGGTCGGTCTTTGCATTACCAGCAGCATCATACGTATAGCCTCCTGTCAATCCGCCTGTGAGAGCCGTCAGCCTGTTGCCTGTATAGGTGTAAGTGGTCGCTGCAATCGCATCACGCTTGAGCGTCTTGATATTGCCCATGTCATCATAGGTCATCACCTCGGCTATGCTCGCCGTTCCCGTCTGTCCGTTCGTCCCACTCAATAGACGATTCAGCTTGTCGTACTGATAGCTGAATGTATTAGGCAGGGTTGTATCATCTCCCCAAAGCTGCTGACTGATATTCCCGTTCCACTGTGGATTGGTACCATCCTGATATTTCAGCTGCTGGCTGAATTTAGGAGATGTGCTTTTACTCAGCCAGCCGCGCTCATTGTAGCTGTAAGTAGTCGTATTGACAAAGGCTGTCTCTGATCCCGATTTGCCTACTGCCGTACCCTTGAGCTGACCGATCTCATTATAACTGTTGGAGGCTAGTATGACCTCAGCCTGTGTGCCGATCTTTTGCTTGGTAGCAATCAGCCTACCCACATGATCATAATCATTGGTCGTGACGATAGTAGTTGCTGTACTCGTTTTTGGCGTATGCACCCGCGTACTGCTCAGCAGTTCCCCCGGAAAATTATAGGTATTGGTCACATAGTCCTTGCCTTCAAGATGATTCTGGGAAGCCGTCTGGATCACCCTGCCATAGTCATCGTAATACATGACCGTTAATAGCGGCGCTGTACCATCTGTCCTGTAGACATTAGTGCCTGTTTGCAGCGACTTGATCTTTGTACTTTTTGTGATCCCGCTGGCAGGAAATATTGTCGCCCCAGTGAATGTATAGTCATCGTAGTAATTGACTACATGCGGCATTATGGTAATGCCTGTACCTGCCAGTGGAAATGTAGTCGCAGGTGCAGGGTAGTCGCCTCCCGTACGTGTCTCCCACAGTGGGCCGGTCGCTGCATCGACAAGTGCACTCACGTCAGCACGTGTCACCTTCACAGTATTGGTATAAAGCCCAATGGAGGTACTGCGCCCAAAAGCATCGTAACGGGTATATGTCCATTCCTTGCGGACACGTTGATTTGCATCCTGCGTGAGCACGACCTGGTCATTCTTGTTGTAAACAAGATATTCCCAGCCTTTTCCCGGAATCTTTTTCTCCACCAGCCGGCGCCGCCCGTCGTATTTGTAGCTATAGATATAATTGTCAAAATTGGGATCTGTAGCGAGTTCCGTGAAACTTGTTGCGGTGACAGCTGGTGGGACTACATACCGAAGGTCGCCAAAATCATCGTATACGTAGTACGTATTCAGCGCTTTGGTCTCGCTCTCCCAGACACGTTTGAGTACAACCCGGTCTTCAAAATCTTTATATTCATCCACAGACCCGCTACGCGCTGTTGTATTAACTGTGTTCTCATCCCGTAGGGTGGTGCGGTAGAGTCTTCCCGCAGCATAATTCGTCGTACCGCTGGCTCCGCTCGCCGTTACTGTCCACAGCTTAACAACATCAAGTCCTGTAGCTGTATTGGCGCCATAATCGGTCTTTACCGTATGCCCTGTGCCCGTGGCCGGAAGTGGCTGCCAGGCAGCGCCCGGTGCTCCCTGCTCTTTCACACGGTTCAGTGGACTATTCTCAAAGACGGTCACTGAATAGGGGTTGGGAGTTTTCACCACTGCGGCATCCCAGGTATTGGTCGCTGCATAGTAAGCAAGCTGATCATTCTTGGCTGTAGTCTTGAATGATCCGTCACCCGCCAAATTTTTTACGTGTGGTAAAAATTTCGTACTTTCCCTGCCGTAGCCGTCATATTCGATATGCTGTACAATATCTTTATAGGTCGGGCTGGCCATCAGCTGGATAGCCTGACTTGGCCTCCCCAATCCGTCGAAATATTGGATCGTCTGATTTTCGTCTCCGATACTACGCTGGGTATTCAATGTTGCCATTGTCACACCGGGGCTGCGAAAAATCCTGGTCAGAATATAGTTCTGACCTGCTGTAGGATTGCTCACAAGATTTGGAAAAGCCGAAATACCGATCGTAACATTGCTGCCTGCTGGGATAGAAAAACCGTTCTTCAGTGTGATACTATTCAGTGCACGGATACTCGACTGGCCCGTATAAGCACTCAATACCGTATCTTTGGGTAGGATTTGTCCAAAGGCTATGCCAAAACTGAAAAGGGATAATAGCGTTAGAAAATTCTTTTTCATAATTATTCGAGCTTAATTGGAACGGTAATGATAATCAACAGACTTAGTTACATTGTTAAGATGATCAAGGATAGCTTGCAAACGCTGCATGCCATCGTATGTATAGGTCTCCTTTATCCCCCTTGGATCTGTTTTGCTGGTCATACCCACCAGTGGTTTATAGGTGTAGCTGCTCACCATGGCCTTGGGAAGATCAGTCCGCAACTTGTCGGCAGCATTCCTGATCAGTGTTTCCATCGTCGCTTCCGTATGGCTGCTGCTGTTTAGATTATCAATTGCTGCTTGGGTAAGTACAGTGACAACTTCTTGATAAGTAGCGTTCTTGACCTCCAATACTGGATAAAGCCCATTATATCCCCAGAGGTACGTCGTGGATGGTGCTTCGTCTTTCTTTATTTCCTGAGGTTTCCCCAAAACAGAATATGAAAGTATCTTAAACTCATTTATATAATGGGTATCTGGTGCAAAAATAGTTGGATTACCATTTGGAGGCAATACACCGACCGATCGATTACTGAATTTAAATGTATCAAATGCAATCGGATTCAAGATCATTAATTTTTCTCGGGATTCAAGCAATCCTTTACCTCCAGATTTATAATTAGTTATGGAACCAGAGATAATATTTTTTGTTGAGTTCTTATCTATATAAACTAAACTTTCAATAGGAAGCCCTATGAGGTGGTTAGATATCATGTCGTTTATAAAAGCTGTTCCGCTTGAGTAATCATTCGGATAGATCAACTGTTTTACAAATTTGGTTCCATCACTTTTTAATAGGATTTTCCTTGACAACTGCGCATGGACCGGATTGTCATAAATATTAACTTCAATTTGCTCGTTATAATTTGTACCGTTTGATGCATATTCTCTTGTTGTAACTGTATCGGGATAGACCCATCGTTGAAAATGATGATATTCCATTATGTCATATGGTTCGATCTCTATTTCCAATGGAGGATTAGCTTCCCCCGACCCCGCCGCAGTAATAAATCTTTCATTGGCGACAAATGCTTTATGAATTTTATATATTCGCGAATCATTTTTGTAACTTGTTTTAATGGATCTAACAGGAACTACTTGTGTTCCATTGTATTTAAAGTAAAGCCTATTTAGCTCCAATCCATTGACATCGTCATTTGACGTGCAGGGTCCATCGAAATCCTGTCCCCGTAAAAGATTCGGTCGAGAATTTGAGGCAATTCCAAATTGATAACTAATCCCACCATTCGTTTCGTTGTCAACTTCAAATACATCTGAATAGTAAATCGGGGCATCATTGAAGTAAAGCGCATTAAAACGGGATGAAGAACTTAAAGTAACAGTTTGAGATTGACCACCCATCGCGTAATCTTTGTCATAACATTGATATCTACCTGTCGTTTCCCTCTCAAAAACGGGGGTAAATACTGGATAAGCCGTGGATTTCTTTTCGACATCATCTATCTTATGATAATAATATTTTTTGCTGGTGAAGGAGCCATTAACTTTACTAATTACCTGTGCTAGCCGGGCTCCTCCTGCAATTTGATTTTTATAAGAATATGTTGTAGATCCAGTTGAATATGAATAATTTGCTGTACAAGAGATATAAGAACCCCTTACTGCCTTGACGCGGACTTGATAGCTTATTCCTGGTTTCAAAATTACACTTAAAGTACCCTGTATGCCTGATTGGACAGTACTCGAACTTTTGACAACACCATTTTCTAGTAATTCGACAGTTCCATTGCCAGGATATGGACCGTCTGTTGCGGTTACATCACATGAAAAATTAATAATACTATTTTGGGTCTCACCAACAGTAAATGCAACAGAAGTTGCTGTCCCTGTACCAGTGACGCCCGATCCAACTGTTGTAATATTTTGATATTCGATTGCAGGCGGTGTAGCATACCGCTCCCAAGTGGTATTAGGTTCATAAATTAAACTATCAGTTCCACCAGTAGGATAAGTGATTTTTGAAAGCATACCAATGGCGACATAATTACCATCTGGGTTACGATTTGCATTTGTAGGGTTAAAGTAAGGGGACCAGTTTGGTGTAGTAGAATTCGGGATAAGCGAAGAGTTGTTCTTCCCATTAAAATAACCATAATAGTCTTGAGAATTTGAAAATCTTTTGGGTAACTTATTCAACTCTAAGTAGTCAAAAATATACCTATTATTGACTTGCCCTCCGGGATCTAAATTTCTAATCTCCTTCAGAAAACTCCTATAATGGAGATCTTCCCTATTAGCTAGTAGGGGATTGGAGGTCGAATTACTAGAATTATGGTTTAAATAATTGAATACAACTTGCTTGATTGGAGTAAGGTCACCGGTACGATATACTTTAAAACCCGAAAGTATTTTACCTGCGGCAGCCTGGTGGTCTACATAGTTAAAAACAATTTTCCCCTCTGGAGAGTTAATTTCCTGCAGCAATTTAGTATTTGTAGAAATGGAGGTAATACATGATTTAGATTCAAGACCAAGGTCTTCTACATTACATGTTACATTGCGCCTATACACCTGAGACTCTTCAATACCTGTCATATAATTATATACAGAACTGGTATATATAAAATTTATAAATGCTCCTGACGGATGGGTAATTTTGGTAAGAAAATGTGCTGTTTCAGCTTCATTAGGAAAGATTCTACCGCAGCCACCACCTGTCTTTCTACTTGTTTCATTTTCAGAAAACTCATATTTAACTCCATCCGGAGTGGTGACCGTAAAGGTCGTCTTCTGATTAGCATAGCTACGTACAATCTTAATTCCGCTATGATTTAAAACAACGGGAAGCCCGTTATCATCTAATATGAATTTTCCTGAATATCCATTGAAACTAAAACTGAATATATCCGGTTCTCCATCAATACTACTTCGTGCACCATAAGAAATCAGTCCTTTAAAATAATTTAACGTCTGTCTATCAACTAAATATGGATTAAAATTGGTAGGAAGTCCCCGAGGATCTCCGGTATCAATATTACCCATTATCGTATGGCGAATAACCCCTCCCATACTGACATTCCAGCCAAAACCTAACACTCCTCCATTATCATTAACCTTTAGACCATTACTTGCATAACTAGCCGAGATTGGTACGGATAGAGGTCCGGAAACGAACCTATAAAGATCGATTGATTTTTGAACAGTTCCAGAGGCCATACCTACATTTACACCGCCATAAGATCCCAAGCTATTTACTGTGGGAGAGGATGGTAAAACGTCCAATGGGCTGCTGACCTCCGGTGTAGTCGTTCCCGTTTGACTAAATCCTATCATATTAATGAATAGAAACTCAAGTACACAAAAGGCTTTAATTAAATTTAATTTATTATTGCACATTTTTAAACTCCTTTTTCGCATAATCGATTTTTTAATTGTAAAATAATAAATGGCGTGAATTATCAACTGACACTGCGATTAATACAATCACATCTGAAGTCTATCCAAATAGACACCTTTTTTAGTTAGTTTCCTTTACTCAAGCCCCATTTATATTTTCTGATTTTTTTACTACAAGGCCATTCAGATAAATCCTGTAATCTTGCCACTACCAATTATCGGATTGCTAAGGCTCATAAATTTTGCGCACTACTTCCTTCCTAAAGTACACGCTTTGGAAATCAAAAGGAGCCCCGACTTTAACTTTGCTATACAAAATATAATTAATCAAGAATAAGGCAATAACGAATTGGTGAACGGCATTAACATAAGCTTCGGCTAATCAATTTAATTTAAACTCAATTAAATATATGATTTTTTTTGAAATTAATCAATTATATTTTCGTAAATATATTTTCTCTTTCTTTTATAATCAGTATTCAACCTATCTATGTTCTGGATCGAATATGTTGGATATTTATGACTTGAGCCAATTAACTGAATACCATTTTCGAATTACTTATTCAAGCTGTATAAAAATATAGACCAACTTATAAGAAAACCATCTCTATTACAACACCCTAAATCATCAAAGAATAAACCTTAATCTAAATAATGAAAACTATATATCAAATAGTACTATCAATAATATTCCTAAGCAAACGCCACTACAGCCTATAAAAAAAGAATGTACAATAGACGGAGCAATGTTTTTAACTGAAGATTTCTCCATTAGGAAGAATTAGGCTTCAAACTGGAGCATCCTTGATACTAGGCATCTATTTTTTCAATAAATCTCACCGCAAACCTTCCGAATTTTGCGCTCTCCCTATCACTCGTTGCCAGTACGCACAAAAAAGCCATCCAAAATTTGGATGGCTTCCCTAAAAACCTTTGTACAAAAGCTTATTTGATGATATCACGTAGACCTAGACCTTTGATGATCGCACGGTAACGGTTAATATCAGTTTTGTAAAGATAAGCTAATAATGAACGACGTTTACCTACCAACATTTGTAGGGCACGTTGTGTACCGAAATCTTTTCTGTTCTTTTTCAAATGCTCTGTTAAGTGAGCAATTCTCTTAGTGAATAAAGCAACTTGACCTTCTGTAGATCCAGTGTTAGTAGCTGATCCAGCAAATTCTGCGAAGATTCCAGCTTTGTACTCTTTACTTAAATACATTTCTTGAATAATATTAAAGCGTTAAAAAATTTATTAATTGCGTGCAAAGGTAGTATTTTTTTTTGGATCAGCAAATACACCATCCTAACCTCTTCGCTCTCACTATACTTTTACATATATCTTTTTCTTATCCAGCCAGTAGCAGATTACCCACATTAGCGTTAAAAAACACAGTGAATAGACAAAAGAACCGACTTCCGGGATTCCGGGAACTTGGGCACAGACATATTTATAAAACCAGCCAAAAGCGTCAATATATTTTTGAGTCCCATCCTCGGCCAGTCCATCCGGGATGCGGAATAGCCCCAGAAAACGAGGTAAAATTCCGCTCAGTACAAATATAAATAAAGGGTTTTTGCCAAACACATCAAAAAATTGGGTCAATTTATTTTTGACACCTTGTACCTCTATAAACCAGATCATACCGCCAATGGTCATTGTAGCAAGTCCTGTCGTATAGAGCACATAAGAACTTGTCCAGATTTTTTTATTGATCGGAAAACCGAGTGCCCAGATCCATGCCAAAACAACAAGGATAAAACCAGTCACAAACATCCCCGACAACAATTTAAAATGTGGTTCATTTGAAGCAGGCACCTTAGACCAGAGCCAGTCCACCTGCCCTTGTTTTTTAATAAACACCCCTACCAGATAGCCAAACACAACCTGAACTACTGCCGGCAAAGTACTCATCAAGCCCTCTGGATCGAATGGCACACCTTCACCTTTATAAATATGCGGCACCCCTAAAATAGCGATATCGTACTTTGTCCCAAACCATCCTTCTAAGCTATATGGATCAGCACCCCCTGCTAATGCACAAACAGCCCAGTACAGCAATAGTATACCTGCAGAAATCCAGATAATTGCCTTTTCTTTAAAATAATAAGCTAATATAGATGCAAAACAATAAGCAATGGCGATACGTTGCAATACCCCAAGGATACGAATACCTCGACTTGGATCATTGGGATCTACCCATTGTTTAAAAACCAGTTCCGCTCCCTCCCATTTAATAAAAGGCCACCAGTTAATAAAAAGACCAATTGCAAAAATTAAGACCGTACGTTTAAGCACTTTCTTCCAGAAAACTGCCGGACCTGCTTCTTGCAAGCGGGGAATCACAAAGGACATCGCATTCCCTACAGCGAATAGAAAAAACGGAAAAACGAGGTCTGTTGGGGAGCATCCATGCCAGGTTGCATGTTTAAGCGGTGCAAACATGTGCGCCCATGTCCCCGGATTGTTTACCATAATCATCAGTGCTACAGTAGCCCCACGAAACACATCCAAGGAATAATAACGTTGTTTCATCATAAATTAAGTGATTAGCTAGTAAATATAGGCATTACCCAATTCATATTTATGCATAAAAAAAATAATAATGGCACAAACAGGAAGAAAGCGCTTAATGACAGGATTGTTACAAAAACACACGATTGCATCCATTATTTTGCTGCAACATGTACTTTTTAAACAATTTTAAAAAGTTTTTGTAACTTACATTTTTTTTAATATATCTTTAACAAAAGTTTAACCAACTTTATGAAACGTTGCAGATACCAATGGAAAAAGAAATATTAAAAAACCTTTATTTTGATACCGCGTTATCTATAGCAGAGCTAGTAAAAAAGCTAACTAAGAGCACTCCTTCGATCACAAAGGTTATCAATCGTCTTTTGAAAGAAAAGATTATTATCGAGTGTGGGTTTGCTGAATCCACCGGAGGAAGGCGCCCAATACAGTTTGCACTTAACCCATCATTGAATTTCTTTATATTAACTATATCTGCGGATCAATATTTTTCCACCTTTACCCTAACGGATATAACCCAAAATGTAATTGCCGAATACAGAGATATTCCATTGGAATTACAATCTGACAATTCCCAAGATCTGCTGCTATCAGAAATTGGAAGAACTTTAGCTTCATCCAACATAGCTGTCGATAGGCTTATTGGTATAGGCATAAGTATGCCTGGGTTTGTAAATTCTGAACTTGGTGTTAATGATTCCTACCCTGTTACTCACCCGCTCTATAAGATCAAAAGCAAAATAGAGAAAAAGTACAAAATTGCTACGGTAATCGAAAATGATTCACGTTGTATAGCACTCGCAGAAAAAGAATTTGGTTTAGCAAAAAATATCGAAAATTCATTGATCATCAACTTGAATTGGGGTGTTGGCTTAGGAATTATCATCAATGGAATTGTATTTAAAGGAGAATCAGGATTTGCGGGTGAATTTAGTCATATTCCACTTTCTGACAACAATACACTCTGCTCGTGCGGAAAACGAGGTTGTTTGGAAGTAGAGGCATCATTAAATGCCGCTATTCGAAATACGGAAAACGACATCGAAAAAAATGAGTATTCAATTTACAGCACATTTGTCAAAAGCAATATCAACAAAATCGATGCCTTAATCGAAGCTTCCAATGTGGGGGATCAAATAGCTATTAATAATCTGGGGAAGATAGGTTATATGCTGGGTAAGGGAATCTCAACACTAATTCACATCTTAAACCCAAAGCAGATTATCGTTAGTGGTAGAGGGGCAGAATTAGGACGTATTTTGAATCCACAAATTCAGATTGCCATAAATGAATTTTGTATCCCTGAAATTGCAAAGACAACGCAAATTCAAATGTCAGAACTAAACAAACATGCGCAAATAAAGGGTACTGCTGCTATCGTAGTTGAACACCATATCAACAGAATCCTAACTAAATAATTAATAATAAATTAAACACTTAACAATGAGTCTATTCTACAAAAAAACAGCTGGATTAGCTTTGTGCACACTCTTCAGTGCAACATCGCTATTCGCACAGCAAGGCATTTCTGGAACAGTTTCAGATGCCAAGGGGCCAATTGCGGGTGCTACTATTTCTGTAAAGGGAACAAATAGAGCTACTCAATCGAATGCAAATGGGGCATTTAATATAGAAGCTAAGCAAGGAGAAACATTACGTATTTCTTTGGTAGGTTATAAACCTCAAGAAATTGTGGTTGGCACAACTAAAACGATTAATGTTACATTGTCAAATGATGAGTCTACTTTAGGTGAAGTTGTTGTAACGGCAATGGGAGTAAAGCGTGAAAAGAGAAGTCTTGGATATTCTTTTCAAGATATACAAGGAAGTGCATTAACAGATGCAAGAGAAAACAATATCGCTAATGCCCTCGCCGGTAAAGTATCCAGTCTTCAGGTTGTAAAAGGATCAAACGGACCATCGTCATCATCAAAAATTATCCTTCGTGGATTTAACTCTATAACTGGAGATAACCAACCATTAATCGTTGTCGATGGTGTGCCTATGGATAATTTTGCAGGAGCGAAAAATAATGACTTTTGGAATCCATCTGCTGATATGGGTAGTGGTTTAGGGGATTTAAATCCGGAAGACATCGAAAGTATGTCAGTTCTTAAAGGAGGGGCAGCATCAGCCCTTTATGGATCAAGAGCTTCCAATGGGGTCATCTTAATTACAACTAAAAGTGGTAAAGCAAAAGATGGTGTTGGAATATCCTACTCTACGATCACTGGTATCGAAAATATATTCATGACCCCTAAACTTCAAAATGATTTTTCTCAGGGTGACGGCGGCGTTTACGGAAAATTAGCAACTGGTTCTTGGGGCGAAAAAATCATTGGTCAAGAAGTTGAACTATGGGATGGCACGAAAACAACGTTAAAAGCTTACGACAATATCGGTAATTTCTTTAAAACTGGATTCAACACCACACAAAACATCAATTTCCAGCAGGCGATTTCTGAAAAAGTCAATGTATACTCATCAGCTACTTATTTACATGACAATAGTAAATCACCTGGGCAAAAATTAAACCGACTGAACTTAATTAACAGGGTAAATGCGAAGTTTGGTCAACGCAATCAATGGAGTACAGATGTAAAAGTGCAATACATGCGTAACATGGCTTATAATCGTGCTGTTGGTGGTGTAAATGGAGGAAATTATTATTCTCAATTACTCACTTTCCCAAGAAGTTTAGATATTACACAATTTAAACCTGGAATGGATGAGTTGGGCGTAAAACAAACATGGTATTTAGAAGATTCTGGGATAAACCCGTACTGGGCTGCAAATAATAAATTAAGCCGCGATACTCGCGATCGCTACCTAATGAATGCTACCGTCAAATACGATTTCAATGACTGGTTAAGTGCAGATGTCCGTATTGGATCTGACAACTACTCCACAAAGTATGAGGACAAGACCTATACTGGTTCACATATAAATAACTCGTATGGTACAGGTACTGACAAATTTTATGAAAATAACTATATAGCGAGTTTACAAGCAAGAAAGGATAATCTTTTCGGTAAATGGGGCGGAAGTGCCGCTATCTATGGACAAATTATGGATCGAAGCCGTACTTCACTGAGCGCTAGCGCAGGCAATTTAAGAGTACCTAATCTATTCACAATTGGGAATAATATCGGTAATCCAGGTATTACTGAAAGTATTAATAGAAAACAGATTAACTCAATCTATGGTAACATCGACATCAATTATGACAATATATGGTATGTTAGTTTAACCGGTAGAAATGACTGGACATCGACATTGCACCCAAATCATAACAGCTACTTTTATCCATCTGTAAGTACTTCATTTGTTTTATCAGATTTGATCAATAAGTCTGGAAGTATGCCTTCTTGGTTCAATTTTGCCAAAATCAGAGCTTCTTATGCGAGAACTGGTCGTGATATGGATGCTTACCAATTATATAATACATATATCATTGGTAACGATCCGAACAACAATACGACGGCATCCAAACGAGATGTGCTTTATGATGAAAACGTTGTAAATGAATTACAGAAATCAATAGAAGTAGGTTTAGAAACCAAATTCTTCAACAGTCGCATTGGATTAGATTTAACATACTACAAAAATAACTCGACCAATCAATTGATTGATATCCCAATGAATAATCTTTCTGGTTATAG
>RCUL01000607.1_pt1 | contig 16456 bp, 5 predicted proteins | sample 2167521 | NCBI WGS metagenome assembly RCUL01 (sample SAMN09932745, study PRJNA488358) | compost metagenome | feature: garden; material: soil; isolation source: compost soil in acetic acid-enriched culture | place: Germany: Experimental Botanical Garden Goettingen | collected 2016-01-27
ACCGCCGTCGCCACTCGACGTTGGGCTATCTCAGTCCGATGGAGTTTGAGCGGCGAAATGCGAGCAGTAGCGCTTAACTACCTGTCCACCAGTTCCGGGACAGACCACCCCTCACAGGAGGAGAGCTCAGCCGAGTTCTGGGAGCATCGGACAGGACGCTGAGGTTGAGGTTGAGGTTGAGGTTGAGGTTGAGGTTGAGGTTGAGGTTGAGGTTGAGGGGGTCAGCCGCTGCCTGACCGTCCTGCTTTCTGCCCTTTACAGACTGACCACAGGGGGTGCTACGCGGACCTCATCTGGATTTAAAGAGCGGGGAGGCGCACACACACTCTTGGGGTGAATCTCACTCAAATTTGAGTAAAAAGTCAAGCAGGCCTTCTCAGGCTGAGGGGGCTCGACTCGATGCTGGTTCATTTAATTGAAATGAACTGCCGTCCGGCTGGACCGCTGTCCTCTCCAGGGGCGCACATTATCACCCCGATGCCATTCCCAGAAACACCATTACCAATACTTGAAGCCGGCAGCGTCAACATTTGATGTTCTAGTTTTAGTAAACTGTCAAATTGGGTTCTAGCGGCGGAGCCGATGGAGGGTCGGTGCTCACCCGATGCTTACTAGTTACTTCCAAGGGAGGCAGGGCACTGGCATTTCAGCGGGTAATCGCTTTTACAGTGGGTGGCGAAGATTTCTAGAGGTACCCTAACGGGGTGTCCACTGGGACTAGGCAATATCAAAATACATAGATGACGTCACCTCCGAGTAAGTGCCCCTGCCGAGTGCACATGAAAAAGGCCCATCACATGATGGGCCTCTACAGTACAATCGAGTTACTTACTGCCAGTTTACAGAAATAACACTATCCAGAGCGGCACGGTAGTCAGAGGACAACGTAGTTTCACCAAAAGCAGGCGGTGCGAAAGCCGCCATGGCATCGACCAAATTTTGTACCTGACTATCCAGTAGCGTCTTGCCATCTGCTGTCTTGAACTGTTCGACATGATTGGCACTGCCGACATACCAGTCCTTGACAATCAACTTATCCATAGTACCAATAACGCTGACCTCCAGATTATTGGCACCCGCAGCTTTACTGAACCACAGTTGATCGATTGCAATTCCTGACAAAAATTGCGCCACATCGGCATTGCCAACAGTGGCCTCGCTCTCGACAACGGTGTCCGCACCATAGCCACGCCCCAAAATATAGGTATCGGCACCAGCACCTCCTTGCAATACATCGCTTCCTGCAACGCCGTCAAGCGTATTATTTGCACTATTCCCTATAATGAAATTATCAAGGGCATTCCCAGTTCCGCTAATTGCATTAGTTCCGGTCAGGACAAGCATCTCAAAGTTAGGCGTTAGTGTGTAGGTAACCGAGGACTGGACTTCATCTATACCCTCATCGAGATACTCCCCGACCTGATCACCCACATTATCCACGACATATACATCATCACCAGCATTACCGACCATCGTATCAGCGCCGGCCCCACCGTTCAGAGAGTTATTACCTATATTGCCTATCAACATGTTGTTACCAGAACCACCTGTACCGTCAACTGAAGCAAAACCTGTCAATGTCAAATTTTCCAGATTTTCATTCAGCACAAAGCTAACAGAACTAAAGACGGTATCGGTACCCGCGCCTGCTCCTTCGCTGACGACATCACCCATATTGTCAACCAAGTAGCTATCGTTTCCGGCACCACCAATCAGGGTATCCGCCCCCGCGCCACCATCAAGAGTGTCGTTGCCGTCAGCACCGGTGAGAGTATTGGCCGCCACATTACCGATGAGGATGTTGCTCTCAGCATTTCCGGTTCCATCAATTGCGCCAACACCACTTAGCGTAAGTCTTTCAAGCTCCGCATCCAGAATCAACGAGATCGAACTTATTACTGTGTCCGTCCCCCCATATGAATTCGGATCCTCGACAACGACATCACTGATATTGTCAACGATGTAAGTATCGTCGCCTGCCCCTCCCATTAGGGTATCAGCACCAAATCCGCCATCAAGCACGTTGTCTCCGCCACTTCCGACGATCAAATTACTTAACGCATTGCCAGTAGCAAAAATTGCGCCATATGTGACGAGCGTTAAGTTTTCAATATTATCGCCAAGCACATAATCTACTTGACTGATGACGGTATCAGCCCCTTCCTCTGCGCTTTCAATTACAACGTCGCCTATAGTATTGATTTTATAGACATCATTACCCGTACCGCCTATCAGAGTATCATTTCCCTTACCTCCATCCAGCGTATCGTCACCGGCGTTACCAATCAGTGTGTTGGCCAACGTATTTCCAGTTAGCACGTTATCCAATTCATTACCAACACCATTCACCGCAGCCGGACCATTTAGCTGTAGATCTTCTAAATTACCACCCAAAACATAGTCTATATCGCTAATTACCTTATCGACGCCTTCACCCTGATCTTCAACCACCGAATCACCGGCCGCCACTATTCGATATGTGTCGTTGCCAGCGCCACCAATCATGGTGTCACTACCATAGCCACCATCTATAAAATTATCCCCAACATTACCAACGAGCACGTTATCGCCAGAGTTACCTGTAGCAGAGATTGAATCCGCCCCGGACAATGTCAGATTTTCAAAGTTTGTTGACAGCACCCAGCCAACTGAGCTCAATACTGTATCAACACCTTCATCCGCATTCTCAACAATCATATCACCAGCACCAATCACATAAGTGTCGTCACCCAACCCGCCAGCTAGGACGTTTGCGGCGCTGTTGCCGGTCAATATATTGCTCAGGCTGTTGCCTGTGCCATTAATCGCTGCACTTCCAGTTAGTGTCAGGTTCTCGATATTGGCACCAAGCGTATAGCTGGTTGCAATCTGGATAGTGTCGATGCCTTCATTGGCATTTTCAGTTACTAGATCAAGCGCATCAATGACATAGGTATCATCACCCAGCCCACCGGCCAAGGTATCAGCTGAGCTATCGTTGGCGTTCAGCACATTGTTCAGTGCATTGCCGATACCGGTCATCGCGCCGCCGACAAGTGTTAGGTTTTCAAAGTTCGCGCCGAGCGTATAATCGACAGTAGAGCGTACCGTGTCGGTGCCTTCGTTGGCAATTTCGGTCAACGAATCACCCAAACTATCGATTATATAGATATCGTTGCCGACCCCACCTACCAGCGTGTCGACACCCGCGCCACCATCCAGCGTATCGTCGCCTGCAGCGCCTGTAAGGGTATTGGCTGCACTATTGCCGCTCAGCTGATTGTCTAGCCCATTGCCCATACCATTGATGGCGGAGGCACCCAACAAAACCAGGTTTTCGACGTTTGTGCTTAACGTATGATTTACCGTCGAATTCACCTTATCGACTCCTTCACCGACGCTTTCAATCACGAGATCGCCAATATTGTCGACTAGGTAGGTGTCGTCACCAGTGCCCCCGATCAGCGTGTCAGAGCCGAGCCCGCCGTCAAGCGTATTGCTAAGCGAGTTACCGGTTAGCGTGTTATCAAGACTGTTGCCAGTACCTTTACTGCCCCACGCCAAGTTCAGATTTTCGAGATTGGCACCCAGCGTGTAGTCGCCTTGAGCGATCACAGTATCAACGCCCTCGCTGAGGCCCTCGATAACTGTATCTCCGTAACCGTAACCAATGACATAAGTATCATCGCCTAATCCGCCACTGAGAGCGTTGCCACCACTATTACCGGTTATAATATTATCAAGGTTATTGCCTGTGCCGTTAATTGACGAACTACCCGTCAGCATCAGATTTTCAACATTGGCTCCCAGAGTAAAATCTACTCCACTTTGCACCGTATCAATACCTTCATTGGAATTCTCGATGACCGTATCACCAACTCCAACAATATAGGCATCGTCACCCCCGCCGCCGGTAAGAACGTTGGCGGCACTGTTACCGGTCAAAGTGTTATTGAGCGCGTTGCCGCCACCATTGATGGATTCCGTACCCGTCAAAACCAGTTTTTCGACATTGGCAGACGCCGTATAAGTGACCGAGGTCTGGATGGTGTCGCTGCCTTCTGCGGTATTTTCAATCACCACATCGGCGCTGCTGTCCACCACGTAAGTATCGTCGCCGCCACCACCCAGCATCGTGTCGGCTCCGAGTCCGCCGTCGAGCAGATTGACTACGGCATTGCCAGTTAGAACGTTATTTTGCGCATTGCCCGTCAGATTACCGTTATACATGCCCGTATATGTCAGGTTCTCCAGATTGGCGCCCAGCGTGTAATTTCCCGCAACCAGCACGGTATCGATGCCTTCATTAGCATTTTCAACAATCGTGTCATTGGCAGTGATTACATAAGTATCGTCACCCTGGCCACCGGCCAAGACGTTCGCTGCGGTGTTGCCGGTGAGAATGTTATTCAGGCTATTGCCGACCCCATTGATGGTCGCTGTACCGGTCAAAGTGAGATTTTCGATGTTGGCACCCAACGTATAGGTCTGCGACGATTGAACAGTGTCGGCACCTTCATTGGCATTTTCAATAACTATATCGCCAGCACTCACAATGTATGTATCACCGCCCGCCCCACCAATTAACGTCTGGGCATTGGAAGTTGAACCGTCCAGGGTGTCCTCACCACCCATTCCACTCAAAGTGTGCGCACCACCTTTAATTATGTTGCTAAGTTCATTGCCAATAGCAGTACCCTCTCTGACGATTAGATTCTCTATGTTCGCACCCAAGGTATAGCTTCCATCGCTCGCACTAATAGAAATCTCTACCGTATCGAGACCCTCCCCCGTATTTTCTGTAATAGCTTTAGCACCAACACCGGTAAAATCCCCGTAATACATGTAATACCAATCATCACCGACACCACCGCTCATGCTGGCACTTCCCCTATCATTTATTTCAAGCCTATCGTTGCCAGCTCCACCGATAAGGGTACTATTACCGTAGGCGCCCTTAAGCGTGTCATTGCCATCACCACCGGACAGCGTATCATTTCCGCGCCAACTGAAAATTACATTATTACCGGAATTACCAGTCAAGACATTATCGCCATCATTACCCTTAATCGTTGCATTTGCCGAACCGGTAAGAGTGGCATTTTCAATGCCACCTACATAATGAATCGAACTATCCGCATTGCTCCAGTAAGAATAGTCAACAAGGTCCACACTAGCGTCCGATTGAATGGTGTCGACCCCGCCACCGCCCGATTCTTCAGCATTGCCACCGCCAGTAAGAATATAGAGATCATCCCCAGCACCGCCGTACAACGTATCCCCTGCTCCGCCATAAAGTGTGTCATTGCCAAGACCGCCATACAGCTTGTCGCTGCCAGCGCCGCCATCCAGCACGTTGTTACCATCATTGCCGGTAATGACATTATCGGCACTATTGCCCGTGCCATTGATTGTCGTTGTTCCTGTCAGGGTGAGATTTTCCAGATTGGCATCCATCAGCGCGTAGCTGGTGGCAGTTTGCACGGTGTCGATACCTTCCGATGCATTCTCGACAATCACAGTACCAGCCGCGCCGAGGATATAGGTGTCATCACCTGTGCCACCGACCAATGTATCGCTCCCGCCGCCGCCATTGAGCGTGTCGTTGCCTGCACCGCCGCTCAGCAGATTGGCTGCGTTATTGCCTATCAACAGGTTGTTGGACACATCGCCGGTAGCATTGATTGCCAGCGAACCCAACAGGGTGATGTTTTCGATATTGCCGCCAGAGCTGTAGCTCATGGTGGTCTGAATGGTGTCGGTACCTTCCCCGGAATTTTCGATCACCAGATCGGCAGCATTGTCGACCACATAGGTATCGTCTCCCAGCCCGCCACTCATCGTGTCGGCGCCAACCCCGCCATCCAGGAGATTGTTACCTTCGGTGCCAACCAGCAAATTATTGGCGCTGTTGCCGGTGCCATTGATCGCAGCACTACCAAGCAGTATCAGATTCTCGAGGTTGGCCGCCAGCGTGAAAGTGACCGTGCTTTGCACTGTGTCCGTGCCCGCATCAACTGCTTCGACCACGCTGTCGCCCGCACCGACGACATATGTGTCATCACCGGCGCCACCGCTGAGTACGTTGGCCGCACTATTGCCGATCAAAAGGTTATTCAAACTATTGCCAGTCGCATTGACCGCGGAGGTGCCAATCAATGTCAGGTTTTCCACGTTGTCACTGAGCGCATGGGTGACCGAGCTTTGCACAGTATCGGTGCCGCCACTGGCATTTTCGATGACTGTGTCGCCGCTACCAATCACATAGGTGTCGTCACCCAGTCCGCCGGCCAGCACATTCTGGCCGCTGTTGCCCGCCAAGATATTGTGGAGATCATTACCGGTGCCATTGATCGCCGATTTTCCGGTCAGTGTCAGGTTTTCAACATTGGCTCCCAGCGTGAAAGTCACCGAGCTTTGTACTGTGTCGATGCCTTCGTTGGCATTTTCCACCACGCTATCGTCAGCAGCGATGACATAGGTATCGTCACCCGCGCCGCCGCTCAGCAGATTGGCTGCACTGTTACCGGTCAAGGTATTGCTCAGGCTATTACCACTGCCGTTAATCGCCACAGCCCCGGTCAGGGTGAGGTTTTCCACGTTGTCGGACAGACTGTAGCTCACCGAGCTTTGCACCAGGTCGGTGCCTTCGTTGGCATCCTCGACAATCACATCGTTGCTGCTATCGACTATGTAGGTATCAGAACCATAGCCACCTATCAGCGTATCGCTCCCCACCGCACCATTGAGGATATTGTCGAGCGCATTGCCGATAATCACGTTATTGACGGAGTTACCGGTACCGTTAATAGCTAGGCCAGCCGCCAGCGTGAGATTTTCCAGGTTGGTGGCGAGGGTGTAGGTAAAGGCAGCTTCCACCGTGTCGATGCCCTCGTTGGCATTTTCGGTGATCGCATCGCGCGAATCGTCGATCACGTAATAATCATCGCCAGCACCACCAATCAAGGTGTCAGTGCCGCCGCCCCCCTCAAGCCTGTCGTCGCCAGCGCCACCGGTCAGCTTGTTTTTCGCGCCATTACCAATTATTACGTTATCGAGCTCGTTGCCAGTACCACTAATTGTGGCCGCCCCTGTGAGGATCAGGTTCTCCACATTGGTGCCCAGCGTATAGGTAGTCGCAATCTGGAGCGTGTCGATACCCTCATTGGCGTTTTCAACGACGGTGTCGCCGGCTGTCAGTACATAGGTGTCGTCACCCGCGCCACCGGATAGCACATTGTTACCGCTATTGCCGCTCAGCAGGTTATTGAGATTGTTACCGGTGCCGCTGATGGCTGCCGTGCCAGACAAGTTAAGATTCTCGACATTGGCGCTTAGTGTATAGCTGACAGAACTCTGTACCCAATCGGTACCCTCATTGGCGTTCTCGATAATGACGTCGACACTGCTATCCACCAGATAGGTGTCATTGCCTGCCCCGCCGGCCAAGGTATCAGTACCCGCAGCGCCGTCCAGTAGGTTGTCGCCACTGTTGCCAGTCACCACGTTAGCGAGCGCATTACCAGTGCCGCTCAATGCCGCAGTGCCGGTCAGCGTCAGGTTTTCAAAGTTACTGGCCAGCGTGTAACTCAAGCTACTGGCGATAGTGTCCGAGCCTTCGTTGGCGTTTTCAATCAGCACATCAGATAGTGTATCGATGATATAGGTGTCATTACCTACGCCTCCCACCAGCGTGTCGCCACCAGCACCACCGTCTAACGTGTCATCTCCAGCAGCGCCGGTCAGCGTATTGGCGCCCGCATTACCAACAAGCCCATTGTTATGAGCATTGCCCGTTCCGTTAAGCGCGGCTGAGCCCAACAGGGTGAGATTTTCCACCTCGTTCGTCAGCGTATAACTCACTGAACTTTGGACCGTATCGGTGCCTTCATTGGCATTTTCGGTCACTACATCGGCGGTACTGTCGACTGTGTAGGTATCATCGCCAACCCCACCAATCAGCGAATCATTGCCCAGCCCGCCATCCAGCGTATCGCTACCGGAATAACCATAAATGCTGTCGTTGCCGCCCAAGCCGTTGATCAGATCATTACCTTCAGCCCCGCTCAGCACATCATCGCCAGCAGTCGCGATTGCAGTCAGCTGTGCTTGAATAGCAGCGGTATCCCAGATCGTTTCATCGGCCAAGAAACGAATTTGCTCGATACTGCCGCTCATCGAGTAATAACCAGCGACGCGAATTTGGTCAGACACTCCAGAAACCAGCAGAACCAGATCATTGCCATCCTGGGTGACCATCACATCCGCTGGTAATACATCGGCAGCAAACACAATCTGGTCAGCTGCTCCGCTTGCGTCAGTCTCGCCGGAAATCGTGTCTTGACCGCTGCCACGACGGAACAGATAGGTATCGTTGCCGGCGCCACCGACCAATGAGTCACCTCCAGCATCGCCGTCGAGGCTATCGTCGCCATCGCCACCAGAAAGTGAATTGTTCGAGGCGTTACCTATCAAGACGTTAGCCAGACTGTTGCCCGTACCCGAATATGCACTACTGGTCAGTGCCAGATTCTCAACATGGCCGGGTAAGATATAACCGCTGAAATCGCTGATGACGGCGTCGATACCCCCATCAATATCCTCAATTACAAGATCGACGCTATTAATAACGTAAGTATCGTCACCGGTACCGCCGGTTATAGTAGCGTTGCCATAGCCGCTGGCGCTGCTCAGGGTGTCATTACCAGAACCACCATATATGGATTTATTCCCTCCCCCAGTCACAGTGATATAGTCGCTACCTTCCTCACCATCAATGAAGACATCAGAACCTGTGGATGTGATTATGTCGTTACCAGAACCACCAAATAGGCTATCGCTACCACCACCGCCATCAATAGTGTCATCTCCCGCCAAGCCACTGATTATCTCGGCAGCACTCCTCCCCCAGAGTTGGTCACTTTGCTCCGTGGCTTTCAAGAAAAGATCGGCATAAGACCAGGTTGTGCCATCTATTTCGAATATGATCTGATATGCGCCGTAACTACTATTCCTATAGTTAGACACGGTCAACTTGTCCGGCGAATTTTTCAAGCTGATCACCAAGTCGCCGTCTGCCAAGCTGAGCAAAACATCCTCTGGAAAGACTGAAGCATCAATCAATATCGTATTCAGGTCGCTCGCTACACCAGCGTCATTAACCCTGTCATTACCCGAATGCAGGCCAAACCTGTAGGTGTCGTTGCCGACTCTGCCGGACATATAATCCGAGCCGAGCGAACCATTAAAAGTATCTGATGCTGAGGTACCCTCAGTAGAGTCGGAGCCAGAAGTACCCGAAAAGTAGAAAGGCGTGGCAGATGGCGTCCACACAGTACCATCAGCGAACTTCACTTGCTCAACTTGAAAATCGTAATAGTTAGTGACCTGCTGAGTCCATGAGTTATACGTCGAGCGCGTGACTACGAAATAATTCTTCACGGCTATCGAATCATCCGTGTCCTTGATCGCAAATACCAGATCATCACCTTGCCTGAAAGCTTGGATATCTTCTGGCAAGACATCTGCTGCAAATTCCAGAGTATCTATACTGCCGCCACTGACCTCGTAATTGAGGATAGTATCCTTACCTGAGCCACGACCAAATTTGTAGGTATCGGCCCCATTATCGCCTCGCAGGGTGTCGCTACCTGAGCCACCATCCAGCGTGTCGTTACCCTCTTCCCCGAACAGTGCATCGTTTCCATTGCCGCCATTAAGCACATCAGCACCATCTCCGCCTCCGAGGTCATCACTACCGTCATCCCCATTCAGCGTATCGTCGCCTGTCTCACCCCAGATCAAGTCGTTCCCGTTGCCGCCGCTGATAAGATCATTTCCCTCACCACCGATCAGATCATCAGCGCCATCATCTCCGATCAAAACGTCATCGCCGGCTTCGCCAAACACTAAATCGTCACCAACACCGCCGGATAGGATGTCGGCACCATCTCCACCCTGGATCTGATCATTGCCTTCATCACCATAGAATGTGTCGTCACCCTCTTCGCCGAACAACACATCATCCCCAGAGCCACCCGACAACACATCAGCACCATCACCACCAATGAGTAGATCGTTACCTGCCATACCCTTAATTCGATCTGTGGTATTAGTACCAAAAATCACATCATCGCCAGCGGTGCCATCCAGATCAAATCCACGAGCAAGCAACTCATGCGCAGTCAGCACCGTACCATCGGCGAACTCGAAACCATCAATGGTAGAGCTATTAAAAACATCATTCTTGTTAAAGTTTTCAATGTGAATTGCATCACCACTGCCTAGATCCAACATCAATGAACCAAGGCGAAGGACAATATCCTTATCAGTAAACCCAGCGCCAAAACTAAGGATATTGGGTTTGCCACCGTTATCTTCTACAATAGTGTCCTCCCCATCACCCTTGTTGTAGATAAAGATATCTCGGCCCTCCCCCCCTACCAAGGTATCGTCACCCGTGCCACCAACTAAGATGTCGTCGCCGCCATTGCCAAAAAGAGTGTCATTCCCCGCATCCCCAAACAGGATATCGTCCCCCTCGACGGGGGTCTGCCCAACAACTGAGGGAGTGTCCCCCGCAAGTTGGTCATTTCCCTCGCCACCCGAAACGACATCATTGCCATTATTGCCGTAAAGGAAATCGCTTCCTTTTTCACCAAAAATTACATCATTTCCCGCACCGCCCCACACGTGATCACTGCCTTGCCCAGCATAAATAACGTCAGCCGCACCGTCCGCAGGGATTGACACTCCGGTTACCGGTTCGAATTTTCTGTGGCCAGACTCGTCGGTTACAGTCCACTCAAAACTCTGGGCAACCCAATCGGTATCCCCCAAAATTTCATCATCACCCGCTCCACCTATCAGCAAGTCTTGGCCACCACCGCCTGACAAAGCGTCGTTCCCAGTCCCACCCACCAGTGTGTCGTCACCCGCCCCACCTGCCAGCCAGTCGCCTTGCTGTCCACTCCCACTGCCGGTATTACCGGCGGCAATCGCGTCAATGACCGTGACTTTATCGTCGGCATAAATACGGTCATCACCGGCTTCGCCACTGAGAATATCGCCGTCAGCGCCCCCCATGATCACGTCATTACCCGTACCGGCATACACCTTGTCTTTTCCAGCACCGGCATCAATTATGTCGCTGCCACCTCTAAAGGCATAAACTTGATCGCCCCCCCCTCCGCTAGTGATCGCGTCGTTACCTGCACTGTCGAAGAGAAAATCATCACGATCAGGGTCGGGATCACTCGTTTTAATATTGTCGAGGTCATCGTAGTCGTATTGAATTCCGTCTGTTTCAGGGTCAAAGTCGATGGGCTTGAGGTCGCCAATAATATCCCGCGTAGTCTGCGGGTCGGTTTCAGAAGGTGCATCACTGAAAGCAATGCCGAGATCACCCTCGGCATAATCTTGCACAATAATCTGCCCGTCGATCACCAGCGTGGTGTCGTTGATCCGGGTGTATATGTGTTTTTTATCATCACTTTTATAGACCCGAGCATCGCCATATTGGGCTCCACCAGTGAGCGTAGCCGCGTCATAAGTTATAGTGCCGTGCCCTTCGCGGTCGACGATGGTATCCAGACCATCACCGCTGTTGAACACATAGGTGTCGTGACCTAATCCCCCCAGCAGCACATCATTACCTTTACCGCCGATCAAGGTGTCATTGTCATCGCCACCGTTCAGATAGTCGCTGTCCTCACCTCCGTCGAGGTAGTCGTTTCCACCGCCGCCCATTAGAATGTCGCTACCAGTGCCCCCACTCAAGCTGTCAGCAGCAACCTTGCTGATTAGGATGTCATCACCAAGACCGCCGTTGAGTACCCGCCCCGGGCCGTCGAGGCTAATTAACAGATCATTTTTGTCTTGTCCGTCGACCTCAAAAACGGATGACTGGATAGCGTTTTCGCTACCTTGCGTGAAATTCAAAACAACACGCCCGTCAATCACTGGACTAGTTGGAATATATTCGATATCACTTTCAGCATATCGCTTATATAGATACTCCGAAATCGGAAGAAATATCTGATCCAAGACTTTAACAGTATTGGACACCCCTAAAATGGCTAATTCGGCGTTAGCCGCCGAGATCCTGGAGCCCCAGACGCTTTCATAAGCAGTTATGCTAGAAAACACACTGGGCTCGAGAAACCTATTGACGACATGTTCGGCTTCTGCATCTTCAACAGAGCCCGAATCATCATACAGCCCGAATAATTCTGACTCCATATATCGCCTTTTCGCGACACCTCCACTAGCACTAGCACCTCCGTTGGAGCGAAAGCGAATTTCATACCATGCAGTGAAACGATCCCCATTACCAAGGGCAGTCAGCAATCCATTACCGATCAACACCCCACCGTTATTATATTCCAAGGATAGCAATACGAGGCGCTCATATGAATAGCCGTCACCGCCCAGCCCGGCAATGCCGCGCCCCGTCAAGCGATTACTCAACGATACTTCATAGACGTCTTCGATAAGTTCATCAAACGTATACCTGATCAGTTCTTTGGCACTATTGCCATCTCTGTTGGTTACTACAAATTGAGCACTTGCATTACCAGTAAGAATTCTCCATTCCGCACTAAGCGCTTGTTGCATATTGGCAGTTTGCATCGAACTTCCTGATGTTGAAAGCTGATATTGATTGAGCACAGCCGATATACCAAGCACATATCTTTCCAGGTCTGCGGCACTGACACCCATAGCCACTTCCAAAAATGTACGCAATGTATTGACATTATGTAGATTGAATCCCACACCTATCGTGATCAAACCTTTGGTATCATAATACGGCTCTGGGTTCTCATGCCCGCTTTCCTCGACTTGCTTGATGAAAGCGTAACGAAGCTCTTCGTACTCTTGTTGTGTCAGCGACTGATAGATCATGTTATCCCCTCTCAATTCATTATTTCAAGTTCACACAGAATTCCATTTGAGCCAATCTGACTAATTCCTGCATTTCTCTTCATAGCACTTACGAACGGCTTGTATATTCTAAAATTTCGTTTTCGCGAACTATCTGGACTGCTGTCGCCAGCGTAAAAATCTTGAGCCACCGGATCGGCATCCAAAATATATGTCGCACCGGAGAATAGTCGTATCTCTCCGTAAATGATGTCTGCTCTTGCGCTGCTTCGAAGATAATCCACATCGAGCTCATTCTGGTCGTTCAAAACCACGCTAAACACACTGGTAAACGGAGCCCCCCCCCGAAACTCCGCTACGCGCTCGATTGAACCATTATTATTAACATCGACCGACAGTAGTTTCATTGTTATTTGGCTCGAATAAATGCCATCAATCGACTTTTTAATTGAACCCCATCGATCTTTATCTAACGCCTTAAAACCAGCCAAGCTTAATTTTAAGTAAACATTTGCTGCGAGCTCTCGCGAAACCTGCTGAGCTTCCGGCTGAGGGATACCTGAAAGAACTTTATCGAATACAATTTTCTTTATCTGCAGCTTATCATTGGCATGCCTCACAAAACTCTCGCAGACGCTCCAGCCGTGATCTTGCAGTGCGTGAGCTTGACCAAAACACAACAGGATCATTAGTGGCAGAACTGAGAGTGAGACCTTGAGGATATTCATAAAATTATAGCTCTCTTAGTTATGGAGAATGAATTTAATCAGCCATCTATCAGATGCTTTTCTTGAGGTGATTCTTGAGACACATATCGAAATCCTTGGCATCTACAAGATCTAGCTTGGCGTTGTTCTGGAATGTGCTGGCGAACTGGCTGGCGACATCGGCCATATCGAACTGGATGCCACAACCTACCTCCGTAAAGTGTTCTTTCTTTTATCCAGCACTGACGGCGGCAAATCCTTTTGACTTTGCACGCCACTGGTCTGCCTTTGTTTCATTTGGTTCTACATCTAACCCATCAGCAAGATTGCTCATGGCAATCGTAAAACCTTGCTCCGCAGCCTTGTTAATCCAATAGATGGATTTCTTATAGTCTTGTGATACGCCATGACCCGAGACGTACATAACACCCAAGTTACTTTGCGCATTTGCCAACCCTTGACTCGCTGTCTTACGAAATAAAGCCAATGCGTTATCCGGGCTTTTCGGCACACCCTGACCTTGCAAACACATTCGCCCAAGGGTGTTCTTTGCCATTGCCACGCCCTGATCCGCGTTTGGCTTTAGTTCTTGATAAGCCAGTTAGAGTTTGCCCTCCTCAAAGGCCATAACGCCTTCTTCTGTCTCGATATTAGAGAAAGCAGTGTCAACCACAATATCTAATGGCGCGCCTGAAATATTTTCTGCACAGGCACTCAAAACCAAGCAAAACACCAGCACAAGTCCGATGCCAGCCATGACTCTTGATATATTCAACCTATTGCTCATGAAATTTCCCTTTGCGTCAACCGGAATGGTTAGTATCGATATATGAGAGCGCACGCGCAGGCGTTCTCACACCTCTACCTTGCCATGGATTATCGAGTAAAAACCACCGACCACCTGCCCTTGCATAATCAACCTAGAGTAAGCCGAAATACTGCTCTCCGTTGAATATTGACTGACGGCTTGTATCGCAAACTCACGCATACTGGCAGCTGATGCTGTCGTTGAAAACACTTGAGCAACTTTGTTTGCTATGTCCCGAGAATCAAAGAAATCCACCAACAATCCATTCTCGCCATCCTTGATCACCTCCCGCACCGGCGCAGTATCCGAGCCAATAATCAGGCAGCCGCTGGCCATGGCCTCCAATAACGACCAGGACAGTACAAATGGATAAGTAAGGTAGACATGCACCGCGGAAACCTGCAGCACTTTCTTATATGTGGCGTAAGGCACCTTGCCGAGAAAGTGCACGCGATTTAGATCAATCGGATTTTCCGCCAGCAGTTTGCTGTGCCAATTTGGCGCGTCCCTGGGTTTGCTGCCGTAGCTGACGTCATCGCCACCAACTATCACCACCTGGCAAGTCGGGTGTTGTTTGAGGATGAGCGGCAAGGCGCGCATAAAACTATGAAAGCCACGGTACGGCTCCAGATTGCGCGCCACATAGGTGATGATCGGCTCGCCGGCCTTGAGTACGCGACCATTGGGCAATTGCAGGCTAGCTTCGGGGTCTGGCCCCAGGTTGGCGGTGTCGATGCCTTCGTGGATTACCTGAATCTTGTCCTGGTAGGCGGTCGGATGCAGGCTGTGCTGCCAGCGGGTCGGGGTGATGGCTTGGTCGCAGTTTTCCAGGTTGAGCAGGTGCAGGGCGTTGCGGCTGCGGATGCTGGCAGCGCCATTGATATCCAGGGGGAACTCCGGATCGAAGTCGGCGTCGGCGCCCTGGGTTTGGTAGTAGTACTCGCAGAAATGGATCAGTTTGGTATTGGGAAAGGCTTCCTTGGCATAGAGCGTTTCGCCCCAGCCGGGATGGGCGACTATCACGTCCGGGTGGTAGCCCTTGGCCTTCAGATCCAGCAGCAGGCGCAGCACCTGCTGGCCGTGCAGGATGCTGTCCTCGAAGCTGCGGGCATAGGGGTGGGTATGGGTACTCGGCTGGCGGTGCGGCTTGTAGCGCAACAGGGGCACACTTGGCAGTCCTGGAGCCTGCTCGCGGCCGATGGCCAGTACCTCCACTCCGGGCTGCCCCGCCAGATGCGCCGCGATATGGCGAAACTGGCCGGGGAAGTTCTGGTGGATAAACAGCACCTTCATACCGCGGCTCCCTGCGATTTTGTTGGTTGGCTTGCCTTTGCCTAACTCCACTGCCTGGGTATCGCTGCGCTCACCCTATCCTAGGGTTGGATGCCTTAACGCTCACCCAAGCTTTCCGCGGCGTGCTGTTGCAGCGGGCTTAAGAAATAATCGATCACCTTGCGCTTGTCCGTCTTCACCTCTGCCCGCACCGCCATGCCTGGCGAGAGCGCGATCTGGTTTTCTCCAACCTGGATGCTGTTTTCCTTCAGCTGGATGCGCGCGCCGTACACCAGCCCCAGTTTCTCGTCCTCGATGGCATCGTTGGAGATGCTGGTCACCACGCCATGCACCACGCCGTATTTGGTGAAGGTGAAGGTCTCGACCTTGATCTCCACTTCCTGTCCTGGGCGCACGAAGCCGATGTCCTTGTTCTCCAGCATGGCTTCCACCTCAACCGGCGCGTCGCTGGGTACGATCACCATCAGCGGCTGGGCCTCGGTGACCACGCCGCCCTGAGTGTGAATGGCCAGTTGCTGCACGGTGCCGTCCACCGGGGCGGTGAGGGCCATCAGGCGGTTGCGCTGTTCGGCCTTCCTGAGTTCCTGGGTCAGCGCCGCGGCGCGCTGTTCGGATTCGTGCTGTAGATCGAGCATGGCGCGGCGGGTCTGAGCGAGGACGCCGGCATGGCGGCTCTCCGCGGCTTTTTTCGCCGCCGTCAGCTCGGCGATGCGTACCTGCTGGACCGCCAGCTCGCGCTCCTGGTCGAGGCGCTGCTGCTCCTTCTCCAGGTAGGCATGCTTGGAGA
>RCUL01000608.1_pt1 | contig 16450 bp, 14 predicted proteins | sample 2167521 | NCBI WGS metagenome assembly RCUL01 (sample SAMN09932745, study PRJNA488358) | compost metagenome | feature: garden; material: soil; isolation source: compost soil in acetic acid-enriched culture | place: Germany: Experimental Botanical Garden Goettingen | collected 2016-01-27
GGTTCTGGACATCGACGAAGAGCGTCGTCGTATCTCCCTGGGCATCAAGCAGTGCAAGTCCAACCCATGGGAAGACTTCTCTGGCCAGTTCAACAAGGGCGACAAGATCTCCGGCACCATCAAGTCGATCACCGATTTCGGTATCTTCATCGGCCTGGAAGGCGGCATCGACGGTCTGGTTCACCTGTCCGACATCTCCTGGAACGAAGTTGGCGAAGAAGCCGTCCGCCGCTTCAAGAAGGGCGACGAGCTGGAAACCGTCATCCTCTCCGTTGATCCGGAGCGCGAGCGCATCTCCCTGGGTATCAAGCAACTGGAAGACGATCCGTTCTCCAGCTACGCCTCCCTGCACGAGAAAGGCAGCATCGTTCGCGGCACCGTGAAAGAAGTTGACGCCAAGGGCGCTGTAATCAGCCTCGGTGGCGAGATCGAAGGCGTTCTGAAGGCTTCCGAAATCAGCCGTGACCGCGTTGAAGACGCGCGCAACGTACTGAAGGAAGGCGAAGAAGTCGAAGCCAAGATCATCAGCATCGACCGCAAGAGCCGCGTAATCAGCCTCTCCATCAAGTCCAAGGACGTTGATGACGAGAAGGACGCCATGAAGGAACTGCGCAAGCAGGAAGTCGAGTCCACCGGCCCGACCACCATTGGTGACCTGATCCGTGCTCAGATGGAGAACCAGGGCTAATCACCCTGCTCCACCAGGAAGGGCGGCCTAGGCCGCCCTTTTTGTTGGTCGCGATTTCCCTTCAGGGATTTGGGCTGTTCAAAGCCTCCCCGGCGTGCTAAAAACTCATAGAGCTGATCTAGCCGCTTGAATTAGAAGGGAAAACCATGACCAAGTCGGAATTGATCGAACGAATTGTTACCCATCAGGGCCAGCTTTCGTCCAAGGACGTGGAGCTTGCCATCAAGACCATGCTCGAGCAGATGTCCCAGGCATTGGCGACGGGGGATCGGATCGAGATACGTGGGTTTGGGAGCTTTTCCCTGCATTTTCGCGCGCCGCGGGTCGGGCGTAACCCCAAGACTGGGGAGTCGGTCCGGCTTGATGGCAAGTATGTGCCGCATTTCAAGCCAGGGAAGGAGTTGAGGGATAGAGTGAATGAGTGAGTCGTTTTCCTTCCGATTACTGCGTGCTGATCCTTGATGTCGATTAGCTGCACTTCTTGCGAAAATGCCGGAAGCTGCTCAGAATACGACCGCTCCTATATCGGCATTCATGGGGCTGGGGCTCAACCTTGAAGCCCTGTCAGCTAAGGAATTGGTTCGTGTACTGCAATTGTCCCAAGGTGCCCTCAATCGAATCGCTTGTTCCATTGTCGGCATGATGGGCAGATGCTGCGAGTCAATCGCATTCGGTATTTGCTCAAAATTTGCGGCGGTCTCAGGCCGGATGTACTCACGGTTTAAGCTGTCGTTCATAGTTCGTCTGAAGGGCGTTGCGCATGTTTCGCGTGAGTTTTGTTCATGTTTGACGCTTGCTTCTCTGCCTGTGTCGATGTGAATGGGCCTCAGAGCTCATTTTTTTGCAGAGAATTGTATCTTTTTAATACGCTCAAGATTATCCCAGAGCAATTGGTTTTAAGAGGTAGGGAAATAGGCAGGTAGTGACACGATGCCTTTGGCATCTTGCTATAGATGCTTCCGAGGTTTTCGGATTCCTCCCATCCTTGTTCTTGCCCTGGTGGGCGTTTAAGGGAGTGAGTGGCGGTAAGTCTTCTTCAGCGGGAGCGTAACAGATTACTGGTGACGCCGAATCCGAGATTATGTTGTGGGATCTTGTGGATTTGCTGGAAGATGAGATATGTGGGCTTGGAATTGGTAAAGGTGATGCTGCTGCGTATCGTTCATTTTAAGTTTATTTTCGATTCCGCGCGAGCAATGCCTAATGTAAATATGTGGAGCTATGTATTGCCAATTTCAAGATTTTTCTCGTTTAGGTGATTATGGTCTGTGGAGTTTAGTTTGAGTAAGAACTCTCTTGCGAGTCTTCAGAATTATCGAGATGAGATTGATCTTATTGATTTTTTTTCGAAAATTTGGCGCCAGAAGTGGCTGATGCTGGTGTGCGCTGGTGCTGTAAGTATCGCAGCCACTGCTTATGCGTTTCTTAGTGCGCCTATATATGAAGCGCACGCAAAACTCCTTCCTCCGCGTTTGAGTGATATTGCCGGCTTCAACCTCGGTCGCAAAGAGGCAAGCCTTTCAGAGTTTACAGTTCAAGATGTCTATGGTGTTTTCAGGCGCAATCTTTTTTCTGATGCGCTTAAGCGAGATTTTTTTCGTACCGTCTATCTTCCGAGCGTTGACCAGGCTGGTAGGGCGATGAGCCAGGATGAGCTTTCGCGGCAGTTTAATGAGTCTTTGGTCGTTCGGGTTCCAGACCTGCGGAACAATCCCGGTTTGTTTGAGGTGATCTTTCAGCATGGAGAGCCTCGAATCGCTGCGGAGTGGGTGAACCGCTTCGTGGATATGGCAAGGAAGAAAACCGAGGCAGATATGCGCGGTAATTTATTGGCGGAAATCGGCACCAAGGCACAGGCGATTGAGCGTCAGATCGAAGTCTTACGTACGGCGGGGGATAATCAGAGGAACGACCGTATCGTGCGTCTGCGAGAGGCGTTGGCTGTAGCTGAGGCGGTGGGGTTGGACTCGCCTCAGGTCACTACTGGGAAAACCTCCTCAGATAATACGCTGGCCCCGTTCATGGATGGCAATCTGATGTATATGCGCGGAGCTAAGGCAATTCGTGCCGAGTTGCAGGTATTACAGAAACGAGAGAGTAATGATCCTTTCATTCCAAGACTTCGAGATCTTGAGAATCAATTGGGATTCCTCAGAAGTGTGAGTGTTGATCCTGAGAACGTTTCAGTTTTTACTTTGGATAGCGAGGCGGAAATCCCAGAAACCCCAGTTAAGCCAAGGAGGGATCTGGTCATAGCTATTGGCTTGATTTTGGGCGGGATACTGGGTTTTCTCGTTGCGGCAATTCGCGTCTGCGTTTCACAAAAAGTTAGAGATAGAAAGTTAGAACATTAATTGTTTGCCTATTGATACTTTTGTGAGAGATGCCTTAAATGTGGTTCTTTATGGAATTTTCTTCAGATTGCAGGGGTTTTGATTTGTCTGGGGTGTCTGAACTATGATGAAGCTGGAAGATGTTAACCTTGCGGTGATCGGCTTGGGGTATGTAGGTTTGCCGCTGGCTGTAGAGTTTGGTAAAAGGAGAGCGGTAACAGGGTTCGATATCAATAAGTCACGAATCTCTGAGTTGAAGGGTGGTTTTGACTCAACTTTGGAGGTTGAAGCTGAAGAGCTTCGTCAGGCAAGTAACCTGGTTTATAGTGCTGATCCGGTAGATTTGGCGCGGTGTAACGTTTATATAGTTACCGTTCCAACGCCTATTGATGAATATAAACGGCCTGATCTTACTCCTCTTATCAAGGCTTCCGAAACTATAGGGAAGCATTTGAAAAGAGGGGATATTGTTATTTATGAGTCCACGGTATACCCGGGAGCCACAGAAGAAGACTGTGTGCCTATTCTCGAAAAATTCTCTGGCCTGAAATTTAATGTTGATTTCTATGCGGGTTATAGCCCGGAGCGCATCAACCCAGGAGACAAGGAGCATCGTGTATCCACTATCAAGAAGGTGACTTCCGGTTCCACGGCGGAGGTGGCTGATCTGGTGGATGGACTATATGCGGAAATAGTTACGGCAGGTACTCATAAGGCCTCCAGTATAAAAGTCGCCGAGGCTGCGAAGGTCATTGAAAATACTCAGCGAGACCTCAATATTGCGCTGATCAATGAGCTTGCCTTGATATTCAATCGAATGGGAATTGACACTGAGGCTGTACTGCAGGCCGCTGGGACAAAATGGAATTTCCTACCGTTCCGTCCTGGGCTGGTTGGTGGGCATTGTATCGGTGTTGATCCATATTATCTGACCCACAAGGCTCAAAGCATTGGCTATCATCCAGAAGTAATTTTGGCTGGTCGTCGCCTAAATGACAATATGGGCGCTTATGTTGCTTCGCAATTAGTCAAGGCAATGGTGAAGAAGCGCATACATGTGGACGGCTCTCGAGTATTGATCATGGGGCTCACGTTTAAAGAAAACTGCCCCGATTTACGCAATACCAAGGTTGTGGATATTCTCAAGGAGCTGCAGGAATACAATATCCAGGTCGATATCTATGACCCATGGATCAGTTCTGACGAAGCAGAGCATGAATACGGTATCACTCCCCTGAAAGAGCCTCTGAATAATGTATATGACGGAATCGTTGTAGCTGTGGCTCATCATCAGTTTAAAGAGTTAGGGATTGATAGAATTCGTGCTCTAGGTAAGTCTGAACACGTATTGTACGATATCAAGTATGTGTTCTCTGCTGAAGAGTCGGACCTGCGCCTCTAATAATCTATAAGGAGGCGTTTCTTCATGACGCCTCTTTTTTTCTGCATTGGATTGCATTTATGAACGCCTACGAATTGCTTAAAAAAGAGCTTCTCGAACACCCCAGAACATGGCTGGTAACTGGTGTTGCAGGGTTTATCGGTTCTAATTTGCTGGAGACCCTTCTTGAGTTGAATCAATGTGTGGTCGGCTTGGATAACTATGCAACTGGGCATCAGCGTAATCTGGATGAGGTCCAGAAAACTGTGTCTCCTGAAAAATGGATGCGATTCAAGTTCATTCAGGGGGATATAAGGAAACTTGAAGATTGCCGTAAGGCTTGCGAGGGTGTCGACTATGTACTTCACCAAGCTGCATTAGGGTCTGTGCCTCGCTCGATAAATGATCCAATTAATACTAATGGCACCAATATTGATGGTTTCCTTAATATGCTGGTTGCGGCCCGCGACGCACAGGTGAAAAGTTTCACATATGCTGCCAGTAGCTCGACTTATGGAGATCATCCAGGACTGCCGAAAGTTGAGGATTTGATTGGTAAGCCGTTATCACCATACGCGGTTACCAAGTACGTTAACGAGCTATATGCCGAAGTGTTTGCCCGATGCTATGGCTTCTCGAGTATTGGTTTACGATATTTCAATGTTTTCGGGAAACGCCAGGACCCAGATGGTGCTTATGCTGCAGTAATCCCAAAGTGGACTGCAGCGATGATAGCTGACGAAGATGTCTATATTAATGGGGACGGGGACACTAGCCGCGACTTTTGCTTTGTTGAGAATGCGGTGCAGGCTAATTTGCTATCTGCTGCTACCACAGAAAGCTCTGCTCGGAATCAAGTCTACAATGTTGCCGTTGGCGGTAGAACGAATTTGAATCAGCTTTTTAACGCAATTAGGGAGGCACTAAGCAGTAATGGTATCTCTTATTCGAAAAATCCGGTGAATCGAGAATTTCGACCAGGAGATGTTCGGCATTCCCAGGCAGATATTTCAAAGGCACGTAATCTCCTAGGATATGATCCCCAGTTTGATATTTTTTCGGGGGTTGGAATGGCGATGTCTTGGTACGTGTCATTTCTGGCGAATAGATAATATATATTACTTCGGTTTCGCTATGAAATTGATTAAGGTTGGCTTGGGGCGAGGTTTCCCTGCAATAGGGGCCATATTATTTAATTTGTTGGTCGCCAGTAGGCTCTCAATCGAAAAGGCAGATATCTTTTTTTTCTGGTTTACAGTTCTCTATATCTTGAGTTTCTTTGGGCGACTTGGATTTGATATCTATGTCTTGAGAGATATCAGCTCGGGACGGCTTTCAAGTGCTACTCAGGCGAAGAATACGGCGTTCTTGGTTTCTACAGTTCTATCCATCGGAGCGCTCTTTTTTGCTGAAAGAGATATATGGTGGTTATTATTGTCGTTACCGTTCTTTTCTGTGGCTGGAATTAATTCCTCTATCCTGCGAGCTGAAGGGAAGGAGCTATTGGGCGGAGCTTTAGAAACAAGTCTGCTATCGTCGCTAGCGTTTTTGGAGCTTGCTGCATTTTTGTTATTCCAATTCAAAATTGATATTGAGCTGATCTCTCTGAGTTTCTTCCTCTCTGCGGCAGTGGTTTTTTTTGCTGGTGAGATTTTAGTGGGCGGAAGCCACACTGTAGCCATCAGGAAAGGGCTCATATCGATCTCGGAAATTAGGTCAGGTCTAAGGTTCGTTCCTTCTCCTCTAATGATCTATCTCGCACAATGGATTGCGGTGTTTTTTTTAAGTGCAGTTGGCTCCGGCGCGGTATCAATATATTCGGTCGCTGTTAGGTTGGCTTCAGGCTTTGCCTTTGTGGCAATTACTATTGATGCGTTTGTTGCCCCCCGGTTTGCTAAATACCTTCATGATGGCGATAAGGCTGGTGTAAGAGCTCTGATCAATTCCGTTAGGAAAATGTCTATCTTGTTTTTGGGCGCGGGTTATTTGATTTATGTTGCGCTGGGAGGATATTTCATTGAATGGCTGGTTGGAGTTGAGTATTTGCAGGCCTTTTATATCTCGTTGCTTGTGGCGGTTTCCTATTGTTTTATGTTGTTCGTCGGTCCCTATCAATATCTGCTCCTGATGGGAGGAGAAGAATATAAGGTTGCGCTATGCAACGGCATCTCATTGATTGTCATGGTACTGGGTGGCGCTACTCTGTGGTTCGCTTCTGTTGAAGATGTCTGGGCATATGCGTGTGTCTTGGTTGTCAGTCGATTTGTGAGCGTAATGATGATGCGTCATTTTTCTCTCAAAACTATTCTGGGAGGTGAACATGTCAAGTGAAACGGGACGTTCTGCATTTGATAGTTATGAGCCGGCACTTCGTCTGGTAACCAGAATTTTTTCTCTAATGCCGGCTTTTGTTAGAAGATTAATCTGGGGCTTCTTTGACGGCTACGAGGGGAAAATTAGTGTCGGCGTGCGTTATTGCCTCTTCGCCAATGCTGCAAAATCGTGTGGAAAGAACGTGTTCATTGGCCGCGGTGTTATCTTGAAGAATGTTGAGAATCTTGAAGTTGGAGATAATGTCAGTATCCATGCTGGTTGCTATATAGATGCTGCTGGCGGCGTTGAAATAGGAAATAATGTCTCCATTGCACATCAGAGCTCTATCGTTGCATTTGAGCATACTTGGGGTGAACAAAACCTCCCGATTAAGTACAACAAGACAGTATCTTCAGGGGTGTTGATCTCTTCGGATGTCTGGATTGGTTGTGGGGTAAGGGTTTTAGATGGAAGTCGAATTGATGAACGAGTGGTAGTCGCGGCTGGAGCCGTAGTGAAGGGTAGGCTGGCGTCTCGAGGGGTCTATGGCGGGGTTCCTGTGAGAAGATTAAAGAGCATTTAGTATGAGATTTTTGGCCTTATAATTATGGGACTCGAAATTAACGAATTCTTCTATTTCGTGGTTTGTGGTGGATGGCTTTTATCTGCTTCGTTGCTTATTGCTTCGTATCTTAAGTATAAGATATTTACGTTTTTTGACGTTGCAGTGGTGATGTCGTGGTTTTTTGTATTTTTTAGGCCCCTGAACATTTATTCCTGCGATATTAAAATTGACCTCTATTATTGGGATGAACAGCTCTATGTACTTGGTGCGCTCATCTCTATCGTGGGAATCTTAGTTTTTCAAAGTTTCGGTCTTTTGGCTTCTCGCAGGCATTTGCACTTCGAGTTTGATCTTGCTTTTTTTAAGCGTGGCGTAAATCGAATATCATTTTTTGTATTCATTTGCTGTTGCTTCGTTGTTCTTTTGATGTTTTTGAATTTCGGGGAGAAAGTGTTTCCTTCTAATCGGGGGGAGGGGGCTCTTTCGGTTTCCATGCCTGGTTTGGAGATTTACTACCATATAATAAGAGCCTTGACGCTGGTTCTGATGGTGATGTCTTTGGTATCTTTCCTAATGTTTAGGGGAGGGGTGTCCTTATTTTATGCAGTATTCTCGGTTGCGGTTCTAATTATTTTCGCGAAAAGGAATGCTATAATTTATCCGATTGCTTATTCTGTTTTTCTGTATTCGGCTTACTATGTATATTTCTTGGGGAAGAGCTTCTATAGCCTTGTTGTGAAGCTTGTTCCGATGTTCTTGTTTTTGGTCTTTATCGCGTTTTTTGGAAAGAGCTTTAAATCTCAGGATAGTTTTGCTTTCGAGGCTCCAGCCGACGGTTACTCTTGCCAAGCTGTTCGATTGGGGATGCAAGAGTTCGATCTGTTTTGGCCGGCTGTTCTAGAGGTTGGGGACGACAGGGTAAATGCGGCTGATCTTCCTGGGGCTGTGTGGGGAGCCTTGGCATATGATCATGCCAGTCGCGTGGAGTCGACCAACCTTTCGATTACCGATAAGACGATGCTGGAATATAATTATGAAAATTACGTTTATCGTAAGTTTGGAATAAGCCCTAGTATTTATCAGTTCTATTATTATTATTTCTGGTGGTGGGGTTTTTGTGTGTTGGCGGCAATTGCTTATCTGGTGAGAAGATTTGATTTTGGTCTGGTGAGAAGTTTTTATTGCTTGAGATTTGGGATGTTCTTGTTTTTGCTCTCCTTTTCAAAGTTGCTGCTCTCGCCGTTTGATTTCACGATAAAATATACAGTTTTCGAGATGGTTGTTTTCCTGATGCTCTATTTTTTTGTTGTGATGTGCTCCAACATCACAAGGCTCATGGGGCGTCAATTGGTATAGGAGAGGGGTTGTGCGGGAGTTGCTTCTGGTTGTAAATGATCCAAAATATTTCCTTTCGCATCGCCTTCCGATCGCTGAGGCTGCTCGGGAAAAGGGATATGTTGTCCACGTTGCGAGTATTCCTGGCGCAGCGTCAGATCGTATCAAGCAGCTTGGTTTCACTTACCACGAGTTGCCTCTCAAGCGAGGTGGGATAAACCCTTTTGCGGAGTTCTGGTCTATTTTCGTTTTCTGGAAGCTGCTGTGGGAGTTGCGACCAGATATCTTGCATCTCGTTACCTTGAAACCTGTCTTGTATGGTGGAATCTCGGCCAGACTCGCTCCCGTGAAAGGCGTTGTCGCCGCGGTTGCCGGAATGGGGTCGGTATTTGTCGCGAGTGGTCTCCGGTATAAGCTGATGCGCCTCGTTATACGGGCTATGTATCGCGTAGCTTTAGGCAAGGCAAATCTGCGAGGCATCTTTCAGAATCCCGATGACCGAGACTCTCTGATTGCTTTTGGGGCCTTGACGAACGATAAGTGCATTTTGGTGCGGGGCTCCGGAGTCCGTTTGTCAGATTATGAGCTTAGTCCTGAGCCGCAGGGAAGAGTTGTCGTGACCTTTGCTGGTCGCTTACTGCGCGATAAGGGGGTCGCGGAGTTTGTTGAAGCTGCTCGACTTTTAAAGTCATGGGGGGTGGAGGCTGCTTTTCAGTTGGTGGGTGATTTGGACCCAGGTAATCCTTCTTCCTTTTCAGAGAGAGAGTTTCAGGACTTGTGTAATGGCAGTGATGTCTCTGCCTTAGGATACAGAGAAGATATCGCCGAAATTTTTAGTATGTCTAATATTGTAGTCCTTCCTTCTTATAGAGAGGGGCTCCCGAAGGTGCTGATAGAGGCGGCGGCCTGTGGACGAGCTGTCGTCACTACTGATGTCCCGGGTTGTCGTGACGCAATTGAGCCCGGCGTCTCTGGCCTGCTGGTTCCGGTTCGCGATCATATTGCGTTAGCTAATGCAATCAAGAAATTGATAGATGACCCAGTTATGCGCGAATGCATGGGCAAGCGGGGCCGGGAGCTCGCCGAGCGTGAGTTCTCGATTGAGAATGTAGTTCAAGCGCATCTTAGTGCATACGCTATGTTGGAGGCTAACTCTTGACGCAGCCGCAGAGGGTACTGATTACAGGCGCGACAGGCTTTGTTGGTACAAGCTTGGTTAATAAGCTCAGTCAGACGGCGGAGTTTGAGCTGATCGCATTAGTGCGCGGAGAGTCAGATGGCCTTCCGGCTAATGTTGTCAGAGTGCGGTCTATGGGGGCTGAGCCCTTTGCGGTGAAGCCTCACTTGTTTGGAGTTGATATCGTTGTGCACTTGGCTGCGCGGGCTCATGTCCTTCGGGATAAGAGTGTTGACCCACTTGCTGAGTTTCGTGCAATCAATGTTGACGGGACAATAGATTTGGCTCGTCAGGCCATTGACGCCGGAGTCAAGCGTTTTGTATTCGTCAGTTCAATTGGTGTCAATGGCGGGCAAACTCTAGAAGCGCCTTTTAGTGAGGCGTCCCCGCCTGCTCCTCATGCTGATTATGCTGTTTCGAAGTTTGAAGCGGAGGAAGCTCTGCGTGAGTTGGTCGAAGGCACCGAAATGGAGTTGGTGATAGTCAGACCACCGTTGGTTTATTCCGGAAATGCCCCAGGTAATTTTGCGAGGCTAATGAAGTTGGTTGCATCGGGAGTGCCTTTGCCATTTGCTTCTCTCGATAATCGACGCAGTATGATAGCGTTGGATAATTTGGTTGAATTTATCGCTCTTTGTATGGTTCACCCTGCAGCAGCCAATGAGTTGTTCCTGATTTCCGATGGGGAGGAAGTTTCTACTGCCAATATTGTTCGATATTTGGCGCGTGGTATGAATAAGACGGCCCGATTGCTTCCTGTTCCTAAGTTCCTGGTTAGTGCTGCTGCGTCGGCAGTGGGTAAGCGTGCAATATACACACAACTTTATGGTTCTTTGGTCATTGACTCCAGTAAGGCGCGAAGTCAATTGGGCTGGGCCCCCTCTCTGACGCCGGAGAATGCCCTGACCCAGGCTGGTCGTGACTATTTGCGACGTACAGTTTAAGATCGGTAAAAATTTCTATAAATCCTCTTGATAGGGTGTTGCTAGTTTCCATGATGCTCTGGTCATTTCTGCTCTTGGCGGCGGTTCTTTCGCTTTTTCTAACAGGTATGTTGCGCCGGTATGCACTGGAGCACAGCGTAATGGATGTGCCCAATGCTCGCAGTTCACATAGCGTACCAACGCCGCGGGGCGGCGGAGTAGGCATAGTTTTAAGCTTCTTGTTGGTTGCACCGCTACTCGCGGTACTGGAGATGGCGAATTGGGAGCTGGTAATCGCCTTCCTGGGGGCAGGAGGCGGCATCGCCTTGCTGGGCTTCCTTGACGATCATGGGCACATTGCTGCGCGCTGGCGTTTGCTAGGCCACTTCGCAGGTGCTGCCTGGGCCCTCTTTTGGGTGGGCGGATTGCCTCCTCTCATGGTGTTCGGTCATTCCCTCGAGCTTGGCTGGATAGGGGGCGTGCTTGCAGCCGTCTACCTCGTCTGGCTGCTCAATCTTTACAACTTCATGGATGGCATCGATGGAATAGCTAGTGTGGAGGCGATTTCTGCCTGTCTTGGGGCCAGTGTTATTTACTGGTACCTTGGGCATTTTGAGTTGTCGGTCGTTCCGATGCTGCTCGCGATTTCGGTAGCCGGCTTCCTGTATTGGAACTTTCCGCCCGCTCGAATTTTCATGGGGGATGCGGGCAGCGGCTTCTTGGGTATCTCCCTTGGTGTGCTGTCTTTACAAGCTGCTTGGACCGCTCCTCAATTTCTTTGGTGCTGGCTCATCCTTCTCGGGGTCTTCATCGTTGACGCAACCTGGACGTTGATTCGTCGCATGCTCAGGGGAGAGAGGGTTTACGAGGCACACAGGAGTCACGCTTATCAATTTGCATCGCGCCACTACGGCCGGCACTTGCCAGTCACTCTCGCGGTTGCCGCTATTAATCTGTTCTGGTTGCTTCCGCTAGCATTCCTGGTGGCAACGGGGTGGATAGAGGGCGCAGTCGGGTTGATAATCGCTTATATTCCGTTGCTTGTGGTGGCTGTCAGGTTCAAGGCAGGGGAGCGAGAGTAAATCTTGTCGCTTTGTTCTGGTCGAGAGGTCCAGTTGGACTCTCGAATGACGTGACCGAAGGGGCGTCATTCGATATGGCGCTCCTTCGTCAGGGCATTCGGATATACATGGGCTATGGAGTTATTGTTGTGCAATTCGTGATTGGACGAGGAAAGGATGACCATCAAGCTGCGTAAATGGCTGCTTAGCCTGCCAAGGCGATATAAGAGACTGATCCAGGTTCTGGCAGATATAGTCCTGGTGACATTGGCCTTGTGGTTGGCATTCTTGGTGCGACTCGGTATTTCCGCGCCGTTTAGCCCGTTCGTGACTCATGCCTGGCTGTTTTTTTCTGTTCCAGTGGTCGCAATTCCGATATTTGTTCGTTTTGGAATGTACCGCGCCGTAATGAGATATTTCGGTAACGACGCGCTCATTACCATCATCAAGGCAGTTACGCTTTCCTCGCTTCTCCTGGCCCTGGTCGTCTATTGGTATCGTGAACCTGCCGTAAATGTACCTAGATCGGTGGTGTTCAACTACTGGTGGCTGAGCCTCGTCCTCATAGGGGGGCTTCGCTTGGCAATGCGCCAGTATTTCCTTGGTGACTGGTATGTGGCGAGTCACACCATGCCATTTTCTACAAAGGTGGATGTGCTGCCACGAGTGGCGGTCTATGGCGCAGGTTCTGCAGGAAATCAGTTGGTAGCTGCGTTGAGAATGGGGCGGGCGATGAGGCCCGTAGCGTTCATCGACGATGACAGCAACATTGCGACTCGAACGATCGCAGGTTTACAGGTCTACAAGCCCAAACATATCCAGCAGATGATTGACCAGACCGGCGCGCAAGAGGTGCTCCTGGCAATTCCGTCTGCAACTAGAGTTCGTCGGCGCGAGATTCTGGCGACCCTCGAAGGCTTTCCACTCCATGTGCGTAGCGTTCCCGGTTTCATGGACTTGGCAAGTGGTCGGGTCAAGGTCGATGATATACAGGAAGTCGATATTGCCGACCTGCTCGGTCGGGATGCGGTGCCACCGCGTAAGGAGTTGTTCGAACGTTGCATTCGCAATCAGGTGGTGATGGTAACCGGCGCGGGCGGTTCAATTGGTTCGGAGCTGTGTCGACAAATCCTGGGATGCGGGCCGAAAACTCTGATTTTGTTCGAGCATAGTGAGTTCAACCTCTACAACATTCAAACCGAGTTGGACCGACGGATATCGCGCGAGTCGCACAATATTCAGCTGGTTCCTATCTTGGGTTCCGTTCGGAATCTAATCCGCTTGCAAGACGTGATGCGCACTTGGGAGGTGGGTACCGTCTATCATGCCGCAGCCTATAAGCATGTACCTATTGTGGAACACAACATTGCTGAAGGTGTGCTCAACAACGTGATGGGGACGCTCTATACAGCCCAGGCTGCTGTTCAGGCTGGGGTGGAGAACTTCGTACTGATTTCCACGGACAAGGCTGTTCGCCCCACTAACGTGATGGGAAGTACCAAGCGTTTGTCCGAGATGACCCTGCAGGCGCTGAGCCACGAGTCAGCTCCGGTGTTGTTTGGCGATAACGAGACGGTTCATCGGGTCAACAAAACCCGTTTCACCATGGTCCGCTTCGGCAACGTTCTCGGTTCTTCGGGTTCGGTCATTCCGTTGTTTCGTGAGCAGATCAAGCGTGGTGGGCCGGTTACCGTTACCCATCCGAATATCACACGTTACTTCATGACAATTCCCGAAGCCGCCCAACTGGTGATCCAGGCGGGCTCGATGGGGCAGGGTGGAGATGTATTCGTGCTGGATATGGGGCAGCCGGTGAAGATTGCCGAGTTGGCCGAAAAGATGGTCCACCTGTCAGGTTTGACGGTTCGTTCGGAGAAGAACCTGAGTGGCGACATCGCCATCGAGTTCACTGGTTTGCGGCCGGGCGAGAAGCTCTATGAGGAGCTGCTGATTGGCGATAACGTCAACCCGACCGAACATCCGATGATCATGCGGGCCAACGAAGAGCATTTGCCCTGGGATGCCTTTAAGCGCGTGCTTTCTGAGCTCTTTGCTGCAGTTGAGAAAGATGACTACGTTAAGGTTCGCCAACTCCTACGTGAAACCGTCAACGGTTACACTCCGGAAGAAGAAATTGTTGACTGGATTCATCAGCAACGGCGAATTGAGCCTTCCAACTCCAGGCACTAGTTTGTGCAGGGCGGATAAGGATGTACCGCCCTTCCCCTTACTGATGACAAGGAGTGTTCGCGATGTTGCGTATTCGATTCGCCTCGCTGATTCTGGTTCTCTGTTCGTTCTTCTTTGGGTTCGCCCAGACGGCGGTTGCTGCCAAGGTGGAGGCTTCCGCCACTGTCACAAGCGAGGCGCCGCAGGCTGGAAAGCTCAATATCAATTCGGCTGATGCGGAAGCGTTCCAGCGTGAGCTCGTCGGAATCGGTGAGACGAAGGCAAAAGCGATAGTTCAGTATCGCGAACAGAATGGGCCTTTCTCCTCTGTGGACGACCTTCTCGAGGTCAAGGGCATAGGCGCCAAGACGCTTGAGAAGAATCGAGAGAAATTGAGCATAGAGTGATGTAGAAGCGGGACCCAGAAGCCGGCCGGAAAGGCCGGCTTTTTTGTTGGCGTTACGTCGTTGCCAATTTGGAAATCGCGCAGGGCTGCACGGGATAGGGCGGTCCCGCGGGAAGCGGCTTTAGGCCTGAGTTGTTTGGGGTGAGGTTTCCGACCCACAAAGAAAAAGCCCTCAGCATGTGCTGAGGGCTTTTCAATTTGGCTCCGCGACCTGGACTCGAACCAGGGACCCAATGATTAACAGTCATTTGCTCTACCGACTGAGCTATCGCGGAACAACGGTGCCTATCCTACTGATTTGAAAGGTGAAGTCAACCCCCTGAGGCTGACTTCACGCATTCGGTTCAGAGCACCTGGACGATGGCGCGGGTGACCACCTCGAGGTTCTTGCTGTTCAGCGCGGCGACGCAGATGCGCCCGGTGCCGACGGCGTAGATGCCGAACTCGTTCTTCAGGCGCTCGACCTGATCGCTGGTCAGGCCGGAGTAGGAGAACATGCCGCGCTGGCGGGCGACGAAGCCGAAGTCGCGCTTGGCGCCGTGGGCGGCCAGTTGCTCGACCATGGCCAGGCGCATGTCGCGGATGCGCTGGCGCATCTCGCCCAGTTCCTCTTCCCACAGTGCGCGCAACTCGGGGCTGTTGAGCACGCTGGCGACCACGGTGGCGCCGTGGGTCGGCGGGTTGGAGTAGTTGGTGCGGATCACGCGCTTGACCTGGGACAGCACGCGGCCGGCTTCTTCCTTGGAGCTGGTCACCACGGACAGGGCGCCAACGCGCTCGCCGTAGAGGGAGAAGGACTTGGAGAAGGAGCTGGAGACGAAGAAGGGCAGGCCGGACTGGGCGAACAGGCGCACCGCTTCCGCATCCTGGTCGATGCCCGCGCCGAAGCCCTGGTAGGCGATGTCGAGGAAGGGGACGTGCTCACGCTCGCGCAGGACTTCCAGGACGGCTTTCCAGTCTTCCAGGGTCAGGTCGACGCCGGTGGGGTTGTGGCAGCAGGCATGCAGGACCACGATGGAGCGGGCGGGCAGGGCCTTGATGTCTTCCAGCAGACCTGCACGATTCACGCCGTTGGTGGTCGCATCGTAATAACGGTAGTTCTGCACCGGGAAGCCAGCGGCTTCGAACAGCGCGCGGTGGTTCTCCCAGCTGGGATCGCTGATGGCGACCACGGCGTTCGGCAGCAGGCGCTTGAGGAAGTCCGCGCCGGTCTTGAGCGCGCCGGTACCACCCACGGCCTGGGTGGTGACTACGCGGCCCTGGGCAATAAGTTCGGAGTCAGCACCGAACAGCAGCTTCTGCACGGCCTGATCGTAGGCGGCGATGCCTTCGATCGGCAGATAGCCGCGTGGGGCGTGGGCTTCGATGCGGGCTTTTTCCGCTTCTGCTACAGCGCGCAGGAGCGGGATACGGCCTTGCTCGTTGTAATAAACGCCCACGCCCAGGTTGACTTTGTTGGCACGGGTATCGGCGTTGAACGCTTCGTTGAGACCCAGGATGGGGTCGCGCGGAGCCATTTCGACGGCAGAAAACAGACTCATGATGCGGCAGCTCGGAGGAGGAAGGTGAGGATGGGTGCAACCCGGCGCGATGTGCGCTAGGGGTTGCGCAATCGGGTCGGTATTATAGCGACCCAGGCAGCCTGCGGCGACATCGCACGCACGCTTTCCACCAGGTATGACGCCCGTTCTGCGCAGGTGTCACATCCAAAGTCGAGGTCAGCATGTCGGAGTTTCAGCTTGTCACCCGCTTCGAGCCCGCCGGCGACCAACCGGAGGCCATTCGCCAGATGGTGGAAGGGCTGGAAGCCGGCCTTTCGCACCAGACGCTGCTGGGTGTGACCGGGTCGGGGAAGACCTTCAGCATCGCCAACGTCATCTCCCAGGTTCAGCGCCCTACGCTGGTTCTGGCGCCCAACAAGACGTTGGCGGCACAGCTTTACGGCGAGTTCCGCTCCTTCTTTCCGAATAACTCCGTCGAATACTTCGTTTCCTACTACGACTATTACCAGCCGGAAGCCTACGTACCGTCCTCCGACACCTATATCGAGAAGGACGCCTCGATCAACGACCATATCGAGCAGATGCGCCTGTCGGCGA
>RCUL01000609.1_pt1 | contig 16419 bp, 15 predicted proteins | sample 2167521 | NCBI WGS metagenome assembly RCUL01 (sample SAMN09932745, study PRJNA488358) | compost metagenome | feature: garden; material: soil; isolation source: compost soil in acetic acid-enriched culture | place: Germany: Experimental Botanical Garden Goettingen | collected 2016-01-27
TCCTCAATGGACGGATCTTCACCGGCGATCCCGATCACCCCTGGTGCGAGGCGCTGGCGATCAGCGCTGGCCTGGTGCAAGCGACTGGTAGCAACGCGGCCATGGCCGAACTGGCAACGGCCGACACCCAGGTCATCGATGTGCAGGGGCGTACGGTCATTCCTGGCTTCAACGATGCGCACATGCACCACACGCCTGATCCCTACGGCATCCGCCTGCCGGTCGATCCCGTCGCCAATCCCTCGTTCGAGGACATCCGCCCCGGGATCGAGGAAGCGGTCGCCAGCACGCCGGCGGGCACCTGGATCTACGCGACCATGGGCGAGCGCCTGATCAACGACAAGCTCCTCGATCGCCTGTCGCTCGACCCGATAGCCCCCGAGCATCCGATCATCTTCCTGGGGATGACCAACCACACCAACGTGGTGAACAGCGCGGCGATGGAGCGACTGGGCATCCGCGACGACGAGCCCGATCCCCTGGGCGGATTCTTCGAACGCCTTCCTGGTTCCCGGCGGCTCTCGGGGCGTATCAACGAGTACGCGCAATGGTCGCCGCAACGCTGCTTCGCCTCGATGGCCACCCTGGAGGAAGGCGTGGCCAGCCTGCACAACCTCGCCGCGGAATGCCTGCGCTGGGGCATCACCAGCGTGCAGAACATGTCCTGGACGCCTGCCGAGCGCTACGTCGAGATGGCCAAGGCCGCCAACCTGCCGATCAAGCTGCGCGTCATCCGTTTTCCGCCCACCGGCCCCGAGGGGCGGATTCTCAGCGAAGGACGCGGCCTTCCCCGCCACCTCGGCGACCGGCTGGAGGTCCATGGCACCAAGTGGATCCTCGACGGAACGCCCGTCGAAGGCGCGGCGGCGATCGGCCGTCCCTACGCCCCGGACTCGGATAACGCCGGCCGGGAGAACTTCTCGCCGTCGGAAGTCCCCCACATGCTGCGGGAAAGCCTGGGCGCCGATGAACAGCTGCTGCTGCACGCTATCGGCGCCAACACCCTGGAAAGCGTGCTGGATGCCCTGGAAACCTCCCACCGCGAGGTGGACTGGGCACAGCGGAACCTGCGCATCGAGCACGGCGACGGCCTGACCAAGGCGCAGGTCGCGCGGGTCAGGGTGGCCGGCGCGATGGTCGTGCAGAACCCGACGCACTTCTGGTTCTACAACGATGGTCCGGTCTTCAGCGTCTTCGACGGTGCGTTCCAGAGTCTCCTGGACGCCGGCATCCCGGTGGGCATCGGTTCCGACGGTCCGCTCAATCCGTTCCTCAACCTGCTGGCAGCCATCCAACACCCCGCACGCCCCCACGAGGCCATGTCCATCGCGGATGCGGTGCGCGCCTATACCCACGGCAGCGCGGTCGCAGAAGGCAAGGGAGACGCCAAGGGAAGGCTCGCACCCGGCTTCGCCGCGGACATCGCGGTGTTGTCCCAGGACATCTTCTCGATCGACCCGCAACACCTGCCCGCCACCCAGAGCGTGCTGACGCTGGTGGATGGCACGGTGGTCTTCCGGGATGCCTGCGTCTGACGCCTCCTGCGTCACCGGCGACGCCGCCAGCGGCGGCTCGCCGGAACTCTGCAGTTCGACACTCTCGAAGTAGAAGTTACAAGTTGTTCATGGCAACGCCAGAAGGGATGCCCGTATTAGTTGAACAAGAGCGCTACATGGCTTTCTGAAATAACAACAAGGGCCGCTGGAAGAGGCACTGGAAGATGTTCAACAGCGGCTCCTTAAATCTTCTATCCAAAGAACATCCTGAAACTTCAAGAAGAACTACGGAAAAATTCTTAGATACTTACTTCCACACTTCATGGCGGAGTTCTAGTCATGAACCGCGTGCATCTTTTCGCCTGTGAAAAGTACAGGCCAGAAACATCATCGTGCGACCCCATGTGTTCCGCAGTCGTTCCGGCCGGCGACCTCCCTGCCCTCTTTCGACAAGCACTGCAACTGATCGACAGGCAACTCCAGGAAGAGGGTCTGAACCCGGGGCGTCTGGCCGAGCAGATGCACCTGTCGCGCCGGCGCCTGTACCAGGTGTTCGAGGCGCAAGGCGAGACCGTCAGTCGCTGCATTCAGAAGCGGCGGCTGGCCAACATCGCCCGGGACCTGGCATCGCGACGACTGGAGCATCAGTCCATCACCCACATCGCCTTCACGTGGGGCTTTTCCGATGCCGCGCACTTCAGCCGCGCTTTCAAGCGCCAGTTCGATCTTTCTCCACGCGCCTTCCGGGCCCGGGCATCGAACCACGCAGTAGAAGGCACCCTCCCTGGCGCCCCACTCCACAGCCCTCAGTAGGTCAGGCACACCGACTTCAGTTCGGTGAATCCCTCGATGGCGCAGCGTCCGAATTCGCGTCCCATGCCGGATTCCTTGTAGCCGCCGAAGGGCAGGTTCGGATCGACCGGAACATGGTTGTTGACCCACACCGTGCCGGCCTCGATGCGCGGGATCAGCTCCAGGGCACGGCCGAGGTCGTTGGTCCAGATGCTTGCGGTCAGGCCATAGCGGTTGTCATTGACCATGGACACCGCCTCATCCAGATCGTCGAAGGCCAGCACCGACAGCACCGGGCCGAAGACCTCCTCCTGCACGACGGTCATGTTCTGCTGCAGATCCGCCAGCACGGTGGGCTCGACGTAGTAGCCCGGCAACTGCGGCGTCTTGCCGCCGGTGCAGAACCGTGCACCTTCAGCCCGGGCGATTTCCAGGTGGCGCAGCACGCTGCTCTGCTGCTTGCACGACACCAGCGGATTGATCTGGGCCATCGGGTCCATGCCCGGCCCGATGGACATCTTGGAGACCCGGCTGCTGAGGGCCTCCAGAAAATCGCGATAGCGGCTCACGTGCACGTAGAACCGCGAAGCCGCGGCGCATACCTGGCCCTGGTTGACCAGGCCGCCGCCGATGGCACCGGCGACCGCCTTCTCGATATCGGCATCCTCCAGCACCAGCATCGGATTCTTGCCGCCGAGTTCCAGGGTGAAGCGGGTCATGTTCTGCACGGCGGCGATACCGACCTGCTTGCCCACCGCCGTCGAACCGGTGAAGGAAATCTTGCTCACCAGCGGATGGCTCACCAACGCCGGACCCACCTCGCTGCCGCGCCCCACCAGCACGTTGAATACCCCCGGGGGAATGCCGGCCTCCACCGCCAGCTCGGCGATGCGCAGCGCCGTCAGTGGGGTCTCGTCCGCCGGCTTGATCACGATGGTGCAGCCGCAGGCCAATGCCGGCATGACTTTCCACAGGGCGATCATCAGCGGGAAGTTCCAGGGTACGATCCCAGCCACGACACCGGCGGGCTCCCGCCGCGTGTAGGCATTGAAGCGAGCGCCCTGCGGCACCGGAATCGACACGTCCAGGGTCTGGCCTTCGATCTTGGTCGCCCAGCCGGCCATGTAACGCATGTAGTTCACCGAGGCGCCCACTTCGATGCCCCGGGAGATATGGATCGACTTGCCCTGGTTCAGGGTTTCCAGCTGGGCCAGCTCTTCGCCGTGCGACTCCACCAGGTCCGCGAAACGCAGGAGGATGCGCTCCCGCTCCGAAGGCCTCAGCCCGGTCCAGATGCCGGATCTGAAGGCCGCATGGGCAGAGCGGACCACCTGGTCCACCTGGGTGGCATCAGCGGCGTGTACCTGGCTGAGGAACTGCGCGCTGGATGGGTCGTACAACTCCAGCAGGTCTCCGCTGGTGTGGGGCAATTGCCTGCCGTCGACGAAGGTGCCGTGATGGCGGGACAGAAATGAATCGACGCAGGCGAGTCGTGGAGTCAAGGGTGTGCTCAAGGGAATTTCCTCCGGTTGATCGGCCCTAGGGCCATTATCGGAGGAGCCTACGCAGAGGCGGCGCGGCTATCTTGACTGAGCGTGCAGAATATCTGGACGGGCTAAACCGCCTCATGGCCCTGAGATAGCCCACTTAGATTTGATGAGGCCGGATGCTCAGTCCTACGTCAAAAGGCTGCCAGAAGTGGCGAGTGGCCACTTCTGCAGCCAAAGCGACGGACCGGTAGGATACCGAGAGAACTATCGCCCAGACAATGGTTCGTCCTCGTGGGACGCGCGCCCTCACGTCGTTCGATACAGGCCGAAATAGCCAACTTGATTAACAAAACTTCCGATTTTTCCCTAAATTTGCCCTAGACACCGAGCCAAAAAACACAAAGCCCCTGATTTCTTCTTTGAAATCAGGGGCTTTGCGCTTTCTATGTATGACGGGAAGATAGGGATTTGAATCATCCCGGGGGCTGGCTCAGTACGCCGCACCCCTGCTCAGTTCAGGGTTTCCAGCCATCCGCCCGTGTCGATCTTCGACAGTTCGTGCCTGTGATTTCGACACTTCTTCGACACCAGCCGTCAAAACCAGGTGCTAAGATTGTTTGGCAAATTTTGCCAAAAGGTGGATCCCATGAGCACCATGAACATCTCCCTGCCCGACGCCCTGAAGAGCTTTGTCGACGAGCAGGTCAGCCAGCGTGGCTACGGCACCAGCAGTGAATATGTGCGCGAACTGATCCGCAAGGACCAGGACCGCCAGCGCCTGCGCGACCTGCTCCTGGAAGGTGCCGCGTCCACCCCTGCCGCTCCGGCCGATGACAACTACTTCGAAGCGCTGCGCAACCGGGTACGAAGCGCCAAGGCATGAAGGTAAAGCCCATCATCCCCCGGGCACTGGCCAATCGGGATATCGACGATGCCATCCGCTACTACCTCAGCGAAGGAGCAGAGCAGGCTGCACTCGGCTTTATCGATGCCCTGGAGCGAGCCTACAAGCAAATCAGCCGCCATCCCGAATCGGGATCATCCAGGTACGCCCACGAGCTCGATCTGCCGGGACTGCGCTCCTGGACGTTGAAGCGCTATCCCTACCTGATCCTCTATATCGAGCGAGATGATCACATCGACCTGTGGCGGGTACTGCATGGAACGAGGGATATCCCAACCTGGATGCAGGGGAGCGACAGACAATGATTCTGTCCCCACTCCCTTCTATCCATTCTTCTTAGTACTCGGGCTCAGGGCAGCCCTTCGCTTGAACATCGCTCCAAGAGCCTGCTAGGCCGCCTGCCGGGATGCTGTCGATATTTTGAAATTACCAAAAGCCAGCTAACCCCCTAGGCGGGCTTGATAAGCGCCTAGGAGAGAGGGCCATTTCTGCCGGGGCGGGGCAGGGGTTACAGATATTTTTTCCCTGCCTGCATAGGAACACCCCCACCCCTTGTATTTCCCTGTCGGCGGGGGGCCAGTGTTTGGCATATTTGGAAACGTCCCCGCCCCATCCCTTGCTTACATACGTGTATGAATGTGGCCTACGCTGATAGGTGCCCTAGTTCAAAGGGCTGCAAAAAGTGTCCCTTCCGCCGCAGGAGCCCCCCGCCTGCGGCGGCTTCTTAAGCCCCTTCCGTCTTGGGAGGCTGTTTATGGACATAGCGATTCAACGTCTAACTCACCAAGGGACAGATGTATGGCAAGTGGAAGCCTGCGGTATGGCCGTGTCGTTCAAGGATCAGGCTTCGGCGATTTCCTTCGCCGATAAGCTCAGGGAGCGCGTGGAAGCCCCCCATTGCATCCCTGAGGCTGTGCTTATGCGGTGGGCGGAAGAGCACTCCCGAATGCAGGAAGGCTGAGCTTTCCAGCCTGAGCTGGTCCCCGTCACGCCTGCCACGGACAAAGGGCGTATTATTAAAGTGTCCCCTAGAAGGACAGAAAGCCGCTGCACAGGCCCTTTTCCCCATCGGGCATATGTAGCGGCTTTTCTATTTCTGGCGAATTAGCTGGGGTTCAGCGGAAGGCAATGAAGCGGCGGCCCCATGGCAGGATCACAGGGCGGGGAGATTACGTACACTTCTACGTACAATAGCCAAAGAAAAAACCCCGCAAACCGTTGATTTGCGGGGCTTTCTTGAATATGGCGGGAAGATAGGGATTTGAACCCTAGGTGCCATTGCTGACACAACGGATTTCGAATCCGTCCCGTTCGGCCACTCCGGCATCTTCCCGAACGGCGCGCATGATACCAGCTCATCGGCCATTGGCGAAGCCCGTGGCGCGTTTTTTTCGCGTGGTTTCAGATGGTTGCGATGCCAGTGGGATCGCTGCGCGATCCTTGGCGAATGAATTCGCCCCTACAAGTGAGGGGCGATTCGGGCAAAGCAGGTCAGGAAGTCAGCTTGGTCAGGGCTTCGCGGTACTTGTCGGCGGTCTTCTGCGCGACTTCGGCGGGCACAGCCGGGGCCGGCGGTTCCTTGTTCCAGCCGGTGGATTCCAGCCAGTCGCGGACGAACTGTTTGTCGAAGCTCGGCGGGTTCTTGCCTTCGACGTAGCTTTCCACCGGCCAGAAGCGGCTGGAGTCGGGAGTCAGCACCTCGTCCATCAGGGTCAGGGTGCCGTCTTCGTCGATGCCGAACTCGAACTTGGTGTCGGCGATAATGATGCCGCGGGTGGCGGCGTATTCGACGGCGGTGCTGTACAGGGCGATGGCGGTGTCACGGACCTTGGCGGCCAGTTCCTTGCCGATGATGGCTTCGCACTGCTCGAAGGAGATGTTCTCGTCGTGGTCGCCGACGGCGGCCTTGGTCGAGGGGGTGAAGATCGGCTGCGGCAGCTTGGCCGCCTCCTTCAGCCCGGCCGGCAGGGCGATGCCGCAGACGGTGCCGCTCTTCTGGTATTCCTTCCAGCCCGAGCCGACCAGATAGCCGCGCACGATGGCTTCCACGGCAACCGGCTTGAGCCGCTTGGCCACCACGGCACGACCTTCCACCAGCGGCAGCTCGGCAGCCGGCACCACGTCCTCGACCTTGTCGCCGGTGAAGTGGTTGGGCACCAGGTCCTTGAGCTTGTCGAACCAGAAGTTGGAGATGGCGGTGAGGATCTTGCCCTTCTCCGGGATCGGCTCGTCGAGGATGACGTCGAAGGCCGACAGACGATCGGTGGCCACCATCAGCATGCGCTTGTCGTCGATTTCGTAGAGGTCGCGAACCTTGCCCGAGTAGATTTTCTTCAGGCTCAGGGTGGTGGGTGTGCTCATGTCGTTTTTCCGCCTTTATCAAACGAAACAGGCGAAACCCGGGGGTTTCGCCTTGTTGTTTCCACGGCCTGCCGCTGAATGGAGCGGCCAGCCACGCTTAGCCGAGGTTTTCCTGGATCAGGGTCAGCACGCGGCGCGCCACATCGGCGGGGGCCACTGTGTTGATGTCCTTTTCCACGGTGACCTGCACGCTGTCGCCGACGCGGGTCAGGCGGACCTGGTAGCGCTCGGCGCGGGACTCGATCTCTTCCTCGCTGGGGGCGCTGCCCCACAGGCTGCTGAAGAAGCCGGGTTTCTCGTCCTTCTTCACCGCGCCCTCGGCGAGGTTGATGTAGTAGACGCCCAGGCTGCGGTTGATGTCGTCGACGCGCACGTCACCGGCTTCCAGGGCGCGGCCGACGCTGGACCAGGAGCGGTCGAAGTCGGCGCCGAGGCTGAGCATGGGGTTGCCGTTGCCGTCCTCGGAGAGGGTCACGCGGTTCGGCGCATCGAAGTCGCGGGCGGCGAGCAGGGACACGGAACCGCCCTGCTCGGCACTACGGGCCAGGCTGGCGAGCATTTCGTCGACCAGCGCGGCCTCCAGGCTCGGGCTGTCGGAACGGCTCGGCCAGCCGGTGTCGGCGGTGCTGCCGGCCGGGCGGGTGGTGGCCAGGACGAAGATTTCGCTGGTGTTGCGCTGCACGCCCGGCTCGATGCGCACGCGGGCGCGGACTTCGCTGTCCGGCTCGACACCGCTGACGCGGCTGCCCAGGCGGCGGGCCAGGGGACCGGAAAGCTGATCGAGGCGCTGCCAGTCGGTGCTGAATTCACCGGTCTGCGGGCGCTCTTCGGCAATACGGAAGCCACCGTCTTCGAAGAACTGACGGGCTACCGGCCAGACCTCGGCCGGTACGCGCTGGGCGACCACCCAACGGGAGTCGCCGCTCTTCTGCAGGCTGTAGTCGCTGACTTCGCCCTTGGCCTGCAGGGCCTGCGGGCGGGGCACTTCGAACTCACCTTCGGCGCGGCTGTCGGCGACGTTCATCGGCACCGGCAGCAGCGGGTCGAGGCGCTTGGCGTCGACGTCCGGGGGAAGCTGCATGGATGCGGTCTGGCGAGCTTCCAGGTAGTCGCTGCCGCGGTCGCGGAAGTAGCCATCTTGGCCCCAGAGCCAGCCGCAACCGCTGGTGCTGGAAATGATCAGGGCGAGAGCGGAAAGTCCGGCCAGTCGCTTCATGCGTAATGCTTCCTTGGGTTAAGCGAGCAGGCCGGACTGGCGCATAGCCTGACGCAGCGGTTCATGGCAGCGCGGGCTGAGCCAGGTCAGCGGCAGGCGGATGCCGTCGGGGATCAGTCCCATTTCGTGCAGTGCGAACTTCACCGGAATCGGATTGGACTCGATGAACAGGGCCTTGTGCAGCGGCATCAGCTTGTCGTTGATGGCGCGGGCGGCTTCGGCCTCGCCGCGCATGGCGGCGGCACAGAGGTCGGCCATGGCGCGCGGGGCGACGTTGGCGGTCACCGAGATGTTGCCCTTGCCGCCCATCAGCATCAGCTCGACGGCGGTGGCGTCGTCACCGGAGTAGACGAGGAAGTCCTTGCTGACGCGATCCAGTACTTCCTGGCCGCGCTGCAGGTCGCCGGTGGCTTCCTTGATGCCGATGATGTTGCTGATCTTCGACAGGCGCTCGACAGTTTCCGGGAGCATGTCGCAGACGGTACGGCCCGGCACGTTGTAGAGGATCTGCGGGATGGCCACGTTTTCGGCGATGTGGCGGAAATGCTGGTACAGGCCTTCCTGGGTCGGCTTGTTGTAGTAGGGGGTCACCAGCAGGCAGGCATCGGCGCCGACATTCTTGGCGGCGGCGGTGAGTTCGACCGACTCGCGGGTGGAGTTGCCACCGGTGCCGGCGATGACCGGGATGCGGCCATTGACCTGGTCCACCACACGGCGGATCACTTCGACGTGCTCGCTGACGTCCAGCGTGGCGGACTCACCCGTGGTGCCGACGGCGACTATGGCGTTGGTGCCCTCTTGAAGATGGAAGTCCACGAGTTTGGCCAGGCTGTCCCAGTCCAGTTGACCCTGTGCATCCATGGGCGTAACCAGTGCCACCATACTGCCCGCAATCATGCAACCGCTCCTGCCGGAAAAAGAGAGCCGTAATGGTACTGTCGGCTCTGGCCTTGCACAAGGTGAACGCAAGGCCGTCAGGCGGCTCCGGCATTTCCCTCGGCGGCGCTTTTCGCTAACCTTCCCTGTTTGAACAGCGCGGCCTGGCCGCCCTTCCCTCGTTTTAGGAATGCTGCATGTCCACCACCCCGCCCCGCGAACAATTCCTCCTGATCAGTGCCCTGGGCCGCAACCCGATGGAGCTGACCAACGTGCTGTGCCGCGCCAGCCAGGAAAACCGCTGCGCGGTGGTCAGCAGCCGGCTGACCCGCCACGGCGAGTTCTGCGCCCTGGTGCTGCAGATATCCGGTAGCTGGGACGGTCTGGCGCGGCTGGAAGCGGGCCTGGCGACGCTGTCCAAGCGCCACGCCTTCACCGCCAACGTGACCCGCAGCAGCGCCCTGGAGATCCGCCCCCAGGCCCTGCCGTACGTCGCTTACGTCAGCGCGGTGTACCGCCCGGACATCCTCAACGAGCTGTGCCAGTTCTTCATCGATCACCGCATCGAGCTGGAGAACCTCACCTGCGACACCTACCAGGCACCGCAGACCGGCAGCACCATGCTCAACGCCACCATCACCGTGACCCTGCCCGCCGGCACCCAGATCAGCTGGCTGCGCGACCAGTTCCTGGACTTCGCCGATGCCCTGAACCTGGACGCCCTGATCGAACCCTGGCGCCCGCAGCACCCTTAAGGAGCAAGCAGACATGGCCGTATCCCTGGACAAACCCGTCCCCGACTTCACCGCCCAGGCCACCAGCGGCCAGGAGGTCAGCCTGTCGGCGCTCAAGGGCAAGCAACTGGTGATCTACTTCTACCCCAAGGACAGCACCCCCGGCTGCACCACCGAAGGCCAGGGCTTTCGTGACCAGCACGAGGCGTTCCTCGCAGCCAACACAGCGGTGTTCGGCGTCTCCCGCGACGGCCTGAAGTCCCACGAGAACTTCAAGTGCAAGCAGGCCTTCCCTTTCGAGCTGATTTCCGACAAGGACGAAGCGCTCTGCCAGCTGTTCGACGTGATCAAGCTGAAGAAGCTCTACGGCAAGGAATACATGGGCGTGGACCGCAGCACCTTCCTGATCGACAAGGACGGCGTGCTGCGCCAGGAATGGCGTGGTGTGAAGGTGCCGGGCCATGTAGATGCCGTGCTGGCCGCGGCCCAGGCACTGAGCAAGGGCTGAAGCCCGATCCAACGAAAAAGGCCGCGATCGCGGCCTTTTTCATGCTTGCCAGGGACTGATGCACCGGTGGTGGAAATCCACCTTGTGGATTTCCACCCTACTCGGGACTCCCTGGTAGGGTGGATAGCGCTTTTCTATCCATCAAGGGCCGCGCTGCGCGGCCCGACGCGGGGCCAGGCATCGAGCACGGCCTTGAACAAGGTGGCCAGGGGGATGGCGAAGAACACGCCCCAGAAGCCCCAGAGCCCACCGAACAGCAGCACGGCGCATATGATCGCCACCGGGTGCAGGTTCACCGCCTCGGAGAACAGCAGCGGCACCAGCACATTGCCGTCCAGGGTCTGGATCACGGTGTAGACCACCATCAGGTAGATGAACTGGTCGCCCCAGCCCCACTGGAACAGCGCGATAAGCGCCACTGGCACCGTCACCACCACCGCGCCTATATAGGGAACGATCACCGAGAGCCCCACCAGCAGGGCCAGCAGCGCCGCGTAGTTGAGCCCCAGCCAGACGAAGCCGACGTAGGTGACGCCGCCGCAGATGACGATCTCGATCACCTTGCCGCGGATGTAGTTGGCGATCTGGGTGTTCATCTCGTCCCAGACCTGGGTCATCAGGCTGCGCTCGCTGGGCAGGTAGCCGCTGAACCAGCGGCCGATCAGGTCGCGATCCTTGAGGAAGAAGAACACCAGGATCGGCACCAGCACCAGGTAGATCATGATGTTGATCAGCAGCGGCAGGCTCGACAGCGAGAAGGTCAGCGCCCACTGGCCGAACTTGCCCACTTCGTTGCGGGTGGCCTCGATCGCCTTGAGCACCTGCTCGTCGGTCACCAGGTGCGGATAGCGTTCGGGCAGCAGCAGCAACAGCGATTGCCATTCGCCAAGCATTCCCGGTAGCTCCTGGAACAGGGTGCTGAGCTGCTGCCAGAGCAACGGCACCAGCACACCCATGATCAGCGCCAGGACGCCGATGAAGAGTGCGAAGACGAGCCACACCGCCAGCGCCTGGGGCAGCCGCAGGCGCTCCAGCAGGTTGACCAGCCCCTGCATGAGGAAGGCCAGCACCAACCCGGCAAGCACCGGCGCGAGCATGTTGCCGAGGGTGAGGACGGCGGTGAAGCCGAGCACCAGGACCACGGCGAGCACCACGGCCTCTTCATCGGAGAAATAGCGCTGAACCCAGTCGCGAAGCACCTTGAGCATTGGAAATCCTTGGATGGCCCGGGCGCTCGGGCCCAGGGGTCAGGCCTTGCGCAGCCAGTAACGGAACACGCCGTCTTCGACCTCTTCGCGCAGCAACTGGTGCCCGGCCAGCTGCGCGAAAGCGCGGAAATCCCGTTGCGAGCCCGCGTCGGTGGCGATCACCTTGAGCACCGCACCACTGGGCAGGCGATTGAGCTCGAGCTTGGCCTTGAGCAGGGGCAAGGGGCAATTCAGGCCGCTGGCATCCAGCTCGGCGTCGAACGCCTCGGTTCGGCTCGCGGTGTCGGTCATTGTGGTTCTCCGGGGAAGGCGCCTTGCGGGGTCGCTCGGGAAGGTCGCGGACATTGATACTTGAGCGGGCGGTTAGGATACCCAAGGCGGTGCAACCCTGGCCAGCCGACAGGCCAGGAGGCTACAGTTAGGCCTTTGCCGCCAACGAGCCCAGTGCATGAATCTTCTGCGCCCCACTCTGCTGACGCTTGCCTGTCTTCTCGCTCCACCCGTCATGGCCGACGACCTGCCGTCGCTGGGGGACTCCAGCTCTTCCATCGTCTCCCCGGAACAGGAACACCAGCTCGGCCGCGCCTGGCTGAGCCTGCTGCGCGGCCAGGTGCCGCAACTCAACGACCCGCAGCTGAAAGACTATGTCGAAACCAGTGTCTACCGCCTGGCCGAGACCAGCCAGCTGCAGGACCGGCGCCTGGAATTCGTGTTGCTCAACAGCCCGCAGCTCAACGCCTTCGCCGCCCCCGGCGGCATCATCGGCGTCAACGGCGGCCTCTTCCTCTATGCCCCCACCGAGGCCGAGTACGCCTCGGTGCTGGCCCACGAACTGGCGCACTTGTCGCAACGCCACTTCGCCCGCGGCGTCGAGGCCCAGCAGCGCATGCAGATCCCCGTCATGGCGGCGATGCTCGCCGGCATAGTCGCGGCGGCGGCCGGCGCCGGTGACGCAGGCATGGCGGCGATCATGTCCACCCAGGCGGCGGCCATCCAGGAACAGCGCCGCTTCTCCCGGCAGAACGAACAGGAAGCCGACCGCATCGGCATCCTCAACCTGGAAAAGGCCGGCTACGACCCACGCGCCATGCCACGCATGTTCGAGCGCCTGATGCGCCAGTACCGCTACGACGCCAAGCCGCCGGAATTCCTCCTGACCCACCCGGTGACCGAATCCCGTATCGCCGACACCCGCAACCGCGCCGAGCAGTTGCCAGCCGGCGGCGTCGAGAACAGCCTGCGTTACCAGTTGATGCGCGCCCGCGTCCAGCTGATGTTCGAGGAAACCCCGGGGATAGCCACCAAACGCTTCCGCGCCATGCTCGACGAAGACTCGAAACTGGACGCGGCCCGCTACGGCCTGGCCATCGCCCTGATCAAGGGCGGCCAGCTGAATCAGGCGCGGGAGAACCTGGCGCCCCTGCTGGCCAAGGCGCCCAACGAGATCGTCTACAACCTGGCCCAGGTGGACCTGGACATCACCGCCAACCGCCTGGCCGACGCCCAGCAGCGGGTGGACCGACTGCTGGGGCAGTACCCCAACAATTATCCGCTCAAGCAGGCCCGCAGCGACCTGCTGCTCAAGCAGAACAAGCCGAAAGAAGCCGAGAAGGTCCTCGACAACCTGCTCAAGAGTCGGTCCGACGACCCGGACATCTGGTACCAGGTGGCCGAGGTGCGTGGCCTGGCCGGCAACACCATTGGCCTGCATCAGGCCCGTGCCGAGTACTTCGCCCTGGTGGGCGACTTCCCCCAGGCCATCGAGCAGCTGGACTTCGCCAAGCGCCGCGCTGCCGGCAACTTCCCGTTGGCGGCCCGCATCGATGCCCGCCAGCAGCAGCTGATCGAACAGGAGAAGATGCTCAAGCAGATGATGCGCTGAGAGGCGCCCGCACCAAGCTCCACTTAGGGTGGATTCACCGCTGCAGCAACAAAAAGCCCGGACGAGTCCGGGCTTCTTGTTTTCTGAAACGAATCAGGCGTTGCCCGCCTGCTTCAGCCTCGCAGCCTGGGTGAAGTCCAGCATGCGCTTGAGCGGCTTGATCGCCTTCGGGATCAGGGCCGGGTCGACGAATATCTCGTTGGTGCCCTCGCGCAAGCACTGCAGGGTGCGCTCAAGGGTATTCATGGCCATCCAGGGGCAGTGCGCGCAGCTGCGGCATGCCGCGCCGTTGCCGGCGGTAGGGGCCTCGATGAACTGCTTGTCCGGGCACAGCTGCTGCATCTTGTAGAAGATGCCGCGGTCGGTGGCGACGATGAAGGTCTTGTTCGGCAGGGTCTGCGCCGCCTTGATCAACTGGCTGGTGGAGCCCACCGCGTCGGCCAGTTCGATCACCGCCTCGGGAGATTCCGGATGGACCAGCACGGCGGCGTCCGGGTAGAGCGCCTTCATGTCTTCCAGCTGCTTGGCCTTGAACTCTTCGTGGACGATGCAGGCACCGTCCCAGAGGAGCATGTCGGCACCGGTTTCACGCTGGATGTAGCGGCCCAGGTGCTGGTCCGGGGCCCAGATGATCTTCTCGCCGTTGTCCATCAGGCTCTCGACGATTTCCAGGGCGCAGCTGGAGGTGACCACCCAGTCGGCACGGGCCTTCACCGCAGCGGAGGTGTTGGCATAGACCACCACGGTGCGCTCGGGATGCTGGTCGCAGAAGGCCGAGAACTCGTCCACCGGGCAACCCAGGTCGAGGGAGCAGGTCGCCTCGAGGGTGGGCATCAGCACGCGTTTTTCCGGGTTGAGGATCTTCGCGGTCTCGCCCATGAAGCGCACGCCAGCCACCACGACTGTCTGTGCCGAGTGCTGGTTGCCGAAACGGGCCATTTCGAGGGAATCGGAGACGCAGCCGCCGGTTTCCTCGGCCAGCGCCTGGATGACCGGATCGCAGTAGTAGTGGGCGACCAGCACCGCGTCCCTGGCCTTCAGCTCGGCGGCGATGGCGTCACGATAGTGAGCCTCCTCCTCGGCCGTCAGCTGCTTGGGCTGCTTGGCGGCAAGATGGGCCTGGACCAGAAAGCGTTCGGAAAGCTGTGTCATAGGGCGTGACCTGCGAGCGCGGTGCGCGAAATCAATTATACACCCGCACCCCTGCGACCAAAGGCGGCGACAGGAAGGGGGCCGCGGATGATAACGCAGATTTGGCGGCTCCGGGACAGCCCCGGCAAGCGCCGCCCGTCTGCACCGCCTGCCGCACTGCAGCGAATGATCGATGCCCCGGAAACGAAAAAGCCCGCCTGGAAAGGCGGGCTTTGGAAGGTGGTGGGTCGTGTAGGATTCGAACCTACGACCAATTGGTTAAAAGCCAACTGCTCTACCGACTGAGCTAACGACCCAACGCGAGGCGCATGATACTGATTTTATTCAGGAATTCAACACCCCTTGGAAAAAATTTTACTGATAGGGCGTAGGATCCTTCACGCCGGCCGCAGCAAAGCCCGCCGCACGCAGCCGGCAGCTGTCGCATTTGCCACAGGCGCGGCCATCGTCGTCGGCCTGGTAGCAGGACACCGTCAGCCCGTAATCGACGCCATGGCGCAGGCCGGCCTGGACGATCTCGGCCTTGCTCAGGTTCTGCAGCGGTGCGCGAATGCGGAAGCCCTGCCCTTCCACGCCGGCCTTGGTGGCCAGGTTGGCCATGCGCTCGAACGCCTCGACGAACTCGGGACGGCAGTCCGGATAGCCGGAGTAGTCCACCGCATTCACGCCGATGAAGATATCCCGCGCACCAAGCACCTCGGCCCAGCCAAGCGCCAGGGAAAGGAACACGGTGTTGCGCGCCGGCACGTAGGTGACCGGGATACCCTCGGTAGGGCTCTCGGGCACGTCGATGGAGGTATCGGTCAGGGCCGAGCCACCAATGCCGTTGAGATTGAGCCCGATTACCTTGTGCTCCACCACGCCCAGCTGACGGGCCACGCGCTCGGCCGCGTTCAGCTCGGCCCGATGGCGCTGGCCGTAATCGAAACTCATGCTGTAGCAGGCGTAGCCCTCGGCACGGGCCAGGGCGACCACGGTGGCCGAATCCAGGCCACCGGACAACAGGATGACCGCTTTCTTCTCGTTCATGGGATATCCCTCGATATCGGCCCGCCCCACGTCCAGGCGTGCGGCCGGGCAAGTGGCGCAACCGTGCCGGATCAGTGGCCCGGCTCGTCGTTCCAGAGAATCTTGTGCAACTGCAGTTGCAGGCGCACGGGCAGGTTGTCGGCGACTATCCAGTCCGCCAGCTCGCGGGCGCTCACCTGCTTGTGGCTGGGGGAAAACAACACCTCGCCGGCGCGCTGCTCGAGCCGGTACTCGATCAGCTTGGACACCGCCCAGTCATAGTCCTCGCGGGAGCAGATGACGAACTTCACCTGATCGTTGGACGTCAGGTGGGCGATGTTCTCGTAGCGGTTGCGGCCGACTTCGGCGGAGCCCGGCGTCTTCAGGTCGACGACCTTGCTCACCCGCGCATCGACGGAGGAAACATCCAGCGCGCCGCTGGTTTCGATGGAAACCTCGTAACCGGCATCGCACAAGCGCTGCAGCAGCGGGATGCAGTTGGGCTGGGCCAGCGGCTCGCCACCGGTGACGCAGATGTAGCGCGGCTTGTAGGCGGCGACGCGCTCGAGGATGGCGTCGAGCGACATGATCTCGCCACCGCTGAACGCGTAGGCGGTGTCGCAATACTGACAGCGCAGGGGGCAGCCGGTGAGGCGCACGAAGACCGTCGGCAGGCCGGCGGTACGTGTTTCCCCCTGCAACGAGTAGAAAATCTCGGTGATTCGCAGGGTTTGATGCATATCAGCCACGGGCGTGACGGCGAAACAGGCCATCCGCCTCCGTTGCGGGAAA
>RCUL01000610.1_pt1 | contig 16414 bp, 18 predicted proteins | sample 2167521 | NCBI WGS metagenome assembly RCUL01 (sample SAMN09932745, study PRJNA488358) | compost metagenome | feature: garden; material: soil; isolation source: compost soil in acetic acid-enriched culture | place: Germany: Experimental Botanical Garden Goettingen | collected 2016-01-27
AGCGTGCCCACACGCACAGCCACCATAAAACTGAGACTGTCTGTGGGATTTACCGTCACAGCCTGTCAAAGCTGTATCGTTGATGAGCAACGACATGCCGAGACTGGAGCGCAGCTACAGTGGCCGCGACGGAAAAAAGCGCAGTGCGAGTATGTTTGGGAAATGGGCTACAAGGACGAGGGAAAATCTGATTTCCTGGTGTTTCCAGCGCTCAAGATGTGGGTGTTTTGATCGGTCTATGTCAGCCTATGGCGGGCAGCAATCCAATGCTCTGTAATCAGTATGGGCCACATCGCCGGAAAGCCGGCACGGCCGACACCTATCCAGAAACCGGGGTTTTCTATGGGAGAACGGAGAACCCTGTGATAATGGGCGCAATTACAAGGGCCATGTCATGCTGACCATCTCCAATAACGTGCATCTACCGGATGCCGAAATCGAACTGACATACATCCGCGCGCAGGGCGCGGGTGGGCAGAATGTCAACAAGGTGTCCAGCGCCGTGCACCTGCGCTTCGACATCCCTGCCTCATCGTTGCCCGAGTTCTATAAAGAGCGGCTGCTGGCGCTGCGCGACAGTCGCATCACCGGCGAGGGCGTGTTGATCATCAAGGGCCAGCAGTACCGCACCCAGGAGCAGAACCGTGCTGACGCACTGGCGCGTCTTGCCGAGTTGATAACCACAGCCGGCAAGACCGAGAAGAAACGCCGCCCCACCAAGCCGACCCTCGGCTCGAAGACCCGCCGCCTGGAAGGCAAAGCCAGGCGGAGCAATGTCAAGGCGGGTCGGGGCAAGGTGGAGTTCTAGTCCTGGGATTACCTACATCACCTGCGGCGAAGTTCTGCAGCAAACTGCGACGCCTCGAGTTGCAACTGCGCAGGCCCGCCCCAGAACGCGCCGTGGCGCACGATCACCCTTTCATGCAGCGCTGCCGCCACCGCAGCGGCAGCATTCGGGGCTTTGAACAGCACAAAACTCGCTTCGTTGCCTACCTTCAGCCCATAGCCCTTTTTACCCATCACCCCGGCACTGGCTTCGGTCGCCATGTGCAGCGCTACCCGCAGTTCCTCGTCAGTGTTGAAGCCCGAGCGATAGCTGACCAACATGGCCCGTTGCAGCATGTCGCCATTGCCGTAGGGCCACCAGGCGTCCTGGATGTTGTCGTTGCCGGTGAACACTCGCACACCGCCTGCGCGCAGGCGCAGCACGGGCGGGAAAGCGTGCTCGCCCGGGGCGTTGGTCATGATCGACACGCCTGCACCGGCCAGCACTTCGGCGGTGCGGTCCACCACGCTGTCGACAACATCACCCAGGCCATAGGCATGGCTCACCACCACCAAACCTTGCATGCCCAGTGCCTGGGTACGCGCGGCGATGCGTTCGAGCTGGGCTATGCAGATGTCACCTGGCTCGTGCAGGTGGATATCTACCTTCACCCCGTGCCGGTCGGCGATGCCGAAAACAATGTCCAGCTGCGCTTCGGCGTCACCGTCCAGGGTGGTCGGGTCGATACCGCCCACCACCTGCACACCTTCGCGTACGGCAGCCTCCATTACTTCGGCAGTGCCGGGGCAGGTCACCACGCCGGCCTGGGGGAAAGCCACCAGCTCGATGTCGATCAGGTCTTTCCACTTCTCGCGGGCTTCGAGGATGGCGCGCAGATTGGCAAGGCCGGTGGTGGCGTCCACATCCACATGGCAGCGCATGGCCAGGGTGCCGAAGGCGGCGGCCTGACGAATCAGGGCATCGGCGCGTTCGACAATAGGCGGGGCGCTGGCGAGCTCGCGCTTTTCCACCGCCAGCCGTTCACGCAGGGAGGCCACGCTCTGGTGCGGGCGCCAACGGTCGCCGACGAAACTCTTGTCCAGGTGAATGTGGCCATCGACGAACCCAGGCAACGCCAGCAGCCCTTCAAGGTCGATGGTTTCGCGGGCCGGCTCACTGGCGCGCTGCGGGCCGATATGGGTGATGCGCCCGTTCTTTACGGCAATGTGCAGGGGCAGGCCATCGGCGTCGATGGCATTGATGAACTCACGGTCATTCATGGTCGGGCCTTTTTCCCAGGCTTGAGTGATGACACACGGTAGGCAGGATCCGCACACGTCACAAATTAATTATCAGGATCGATTGCAGTGCATTTCTGGATGCAGGCAGGGCTAGGGGTAATGCCTGTCAGTTAGCGTTATCAGGGCTGCTACGCAGCCAATCGCCGGCAAGCCGGCCACACAGATACCATGCAGTTCTTGAGGTCTGCACTGTGTCTGTGGGAGCTGGCTTGCCGGCGATGGGCCGCAAAGCGGCCCCAAATCGATATTCAGCCCGCAGTGGTTGACGAGCGAACATCGGCACAGGGAAGGGCAGTGCTACTGCAGCGTCGGCGGCTTCATCTCCAGGGGCATCCCTGCCAGCGTAGCCTCCATCCCCGCAATTTTTCGCGTAAGCCGTTGCGCCTCCTCATCTTTGCCCTGTGCTTTCAGAAGATCCCGCTCTTTGCGTAATGCGAGCAGGCATTTTTGCAGACCCAGGCCAGAAGTATTGAACTGGTCCATGTTTCCCTCATGCTGAAGGCTTCCGTGCCGTTGTAGGAAAAATGGACCCTAGCAGTTCGATATTGCTGCGGAAACTGAGGTTTCATACAGCAGGTACTCGGCACCAAGATGCGGCCTACAGTAAGGGGGAAAACTTCCTACAAATTAATTTAGAGGCTGTTTCTATTCGTGTAGATCAGGCTTGCGTCTGATGCCCGTAATTGCTGAGCCTGTGATGACCTGACCGTTGAAAGAGGCATCATGCTGCTGGCAGGCTGGCCAGCTATGCACTGAAACTTAAAGTTGCAATTGTATGCCGGTGTCGACAAGTCAAACGCGCTCTTGTGACCTCCCACGACCACTGCCACATGGTGAGCACGCTTGGCTGGATGCGTGGCCGATCGCATCTGATACGCCTTTTTTCATCAAACCTGAATCTGTATCCGTATCAGCGCTGCGCCGATAATGCTTTTCATCCCTGCTATCACATTGAAGAGGTTCTGATGGGCAAGCTCGCGCTATTTCTGGGTGGTTTTCTTCTGCTCACCCTTTTGGTAGGCCTACTGGGCACCATCCCTCCTGGCTGACAAAACTCCCCCCTCCGGCCCGCCCTTTTGCCAGGGGAGCCAGCGTCGGGCCGTTGCGGCAATGGTCCTTGGTATACCGTTAGACTGGCGGTAGCTGCAAGTCGTTCTCAAGTGAAAAGGCCTCGTGTACTCTCCCGCTCGCGTCATAATGAGTCGCGGCAGTGGGCCGGCCTTTTACCTTGGAGTCGACATATAGATGGAATGCAAGAAGGACCCTTCAGCGCTGCTGGAGTGGCGTAGCCGCTTCCTGACCGCAGGCATTCTCGAAGAAAATGAATACGACCAGGCGTTGCGCAGTGCCGATGCGCTTGAGCAATCAGGCGTGATCAGTGCGGTTGAGTGGATCGAGCTGGTCAAGGCGGCGAATGCAGCGCTACTGCGCGTGCGATAAGTCCTTCTTTACGCGGGGAAATCTGTCCACAAAAAACGTGGGTAGGTCTGTGGATAAAATGCTGTAAGCCAAGCCGTTTGCGGCTTCTGTTGAATTGAGCAGAATTTGAACAGATGTCAGCGAGCCTGCCGGTTGCCCCCATTGCCCGCCTGGCGCAGGGCCAGCAGCAACTCACGGACCCGCGCTGGCAACTCGCCAGCAGGATACACAGCGTGCATTTGCGGGTCTTGGCCGGTACTGGATGTCAGTCGGTAATCTGCGCAAACACGCACCAGCCGGCCGGCACTGACTTGTGCCTCGCCCACCCAGTCGGCCAGACGGGCAATGCCGGCACCGGCCAGTGTACTGTGGTAGACCGCATCGCCTGAGCTCAGTCGCAGCCTTGGATGGGGGCGCAGGCTGGTGATTCGGCCACCTTGGCAAAAGTGCCAGGCCTTGAGTATGCGCGGGGCGGTATGCAGGATCAGCGAATGGTCAGCCAGGTCCTCTGGCCGCTTGGGAATGCCATGGCGCGCCAGGTAGTCCGGGCTGGCGTACAGATGGCGCTGGTAGCGCCACAGTGGGTAACCGATCAGCTCGCTTGATTGTGGAAACGCACCGCGGACCACGAAATCGAGCTTGCCCAGCAAAGGGTCAAGCGCCTCGTCACGGTAGTGGACGTCCAGCGTTACCTGGGGGTGGCGGCGGGAAAACGCCGCCAGCACACCGGGCAGCACATGTTCGCCAAGCAATTGCGGCACGCCGAAGCGGATCCAGCCCTGTGCGCTGCCACTGAGTGCGGCCAATTCATCGGCGGCATCACGTTGCACATCGAGCAAGCGTTCGGCGTGGGGCAATAACCGCTCGCCGGCTTCGGTGAGAGTCACCGCATTGGCATTGCGGTTGAGCAGCTTGCACCCGCTGTTGTCTTCCAAAGCCTGTACTGCCCGCGTCACGGCGCTGGGCGAGCGGCCCAGGGCGCGGGCGGCGGCGACGAAGCTGCGTTTGTGCGCGACGCTGACGAAGGCCTGGATTTCGCGCAGCATGTCCAATGCCATGAAGGTCTCCTGGTTGCAGTTTTTGCAATATGGCATTTCAACACAGGCGCGCCGATTTGATTAGCCTTGCGGTCTGCTTTCACTGCCTGGAACCGCGCCATGATGGATATCGCCGTACTCTCCCTGTTCGCTTTTGCCGCCGGCCTGATCGATGCTGCGGTAGGAGGTGGTGGGCTCATTCAGATCCCGGCGCTGTTCAACGTATTGCCCACGGCGCAACCTGCGGCCTTGCTTGGCAGCAACAAACTGGCATCGGTGTGCGGCACGGCTTTCGCGGCGCGCTCGTTCATTCGCAAGGTCACCCTGGACTGGGGGTTGATCGTGCCGGCGGCGCTCAGTGCGTTCATCATGTCGTTTGCAGGGGCGGCCACGGTGTCGCTGGTGCCGCCCAGCGTGATGCGCCCGGCAGTGCTGGTGCTGATCGTGCTGATGGCGATCTACACCTTTTGCAAGAAGGATTTCGGCACCTTGCACGCGCCGGCGAAGATCGGCCGCAAGGAGCAATGCCTGGCGGTACTGATCGGTGGCGCCATTGGCTTCTACGACGGCCTGTTCGGGCCAGGAACCGGCAGCTTCCTGATCTTCCTGTTCATTCGCTTTTTCGCGTTGGACTTCCTGCACGCCTCGGCCTCTGCCAAGGTGGTCAACATCGCCACCAACCTCGCGGCGCTGGTGTTCTTCGTGCCATCGGGCAATGTGCTTTATGCCATTGCCTTGCCCATGGCCGCATGCAACGTGCTTGGGGCGCTGACCGGGACCTGGCTGGCTGTGCGCAAGGGCGCAGCCTTTGTGCGCGGGCTGTTCCTGGTCTTGCTGTGCGTGCTGATCGCCAAGTTGTCCTGGGATTTGCTGATGGGGTGAGTCAAATTACCCGGCGCCCTGTGCCTCTGCCAGTTCGACACGGTTGCGGCCGTGGGCCTTGGCGCGGTACAGCGCCTGGTCCGCACGGGCCAACAGCTCGTCCAGACCCGGCGCCGGCTCGTGCCCGGCGCAGCCGTCCAGGCCGATGCTGACGGTGATCTGCAGGCGCTCGTCGCCCTGCGCCAGGTGTAGGTCCTGGACCGCTCTGCGCAAGCGCTCAGCGGTGAAGTTGGCCCGGTCTGGCGCGAGGCCCGGCAGCAGGATTACAAACTCTTCACCGCCCATGCGCGCCAGCAGCTCGCCTTCATGCAACTGGTCTTGCAGGGTGTGGGCGAACTGGCGCAGCACCTGGTCGCCTACGGCGTGGCCATGGCGATCGTTGATCGACTTGAAATGGTCGATGTCGAGCATCATCAAGGTCAGCGGCAATGCCTGGGCATGTTGCTGGCGGCTGTCGAGCAGGGCATTGGCGCGGCGGGTGAAGGCGCTGCGGGTCAGTGCTCCGGTCAGGTGATCGATGGTGGCCTGATGCGCCAGGCGCGCCAGCAGGCTACGGTTGGCCTGGCTGACGCAAGAAACCACCAGCGGCCCGAGCACCAGCATGGCGATGCCCAGGCGGGCCGACATCAATGTGGTGACCCCAAGCTCGCTTTGCGGCACGCTGAAATGCATCAGGTTCTGCGCCACCGCAACGATCAGCGTACTGCCGGTAGTCAGTGTCAGCAATGAAACCAGAAACGGTGAGTAGGTCCATGCGCACCACAGCAGTGCTGCGATCGGGAAGGCAATGGCCCCCGGCCCGCCGAAGGCGATACTGAAGACCAGCGAGGCCAGCAGCACCAGCAAGGGGGGCAGGCTTACGGCCTGGGCTCCACTGCGGACCAGCGCGCGCGCCGATGGCGCCGTCAGCAGCACCGGCAGCACCAGCACTGCGGTCGAGAACTGCTCGCTGAACCACGCCAGCCAGGTGGTGCGCAGCGATTGCTCGAACCACGGGGCAGCCACCACGCAGGCCATGCAAGCCGCCACCATGGCACCGGCCGCGCAGGCACCGAATACGCTGAGCACTCCCTGCGGGCTGCGCATGCGCCGGTGCAGGCGCGGTAAGCGTGACAGCAAGAGCCACACCGTCACCACTACGCTCAGGTTGCACAGGTTGAGCCACAGCGCCGAGAGCCAGGCGCTGCCGCAAGCCAGGTCGGCGGCGATCATGGCCAGCCAGGCCAGGGTGAAACTCACCGGGGTGGCGTGGCGCGGGTAGCGCAACAGCACACCGGCCAGCACTGCATTGACGGGCCAGAACAGGGACAAGGATTCGATTGGCCGTGCCAGGATGCCGCCCAGGGTCAGGGCGAAGGTCAGGCCGAACACGGCGAAATAGGGCAACAAGCGCGACTGGGCTGGAAAAACCATAGGCTCGACCGACAAGCGGAGACGAAATCCAGGACAACGGCTGTGGGCACCTGGGGCAATAACACCCCAGTTTGTTTGCGCAGGCCACTCAATGTCAATCTGCCGAGATCGCGCAGGATAATGGCCAATATCCTCTGGCGTCATAAACCGTGGAACCATGGCACCATCAGTACCGTCACCAGCATCACCAGCACTGTGAAGGGCACGCCCACCTTGACGAAGTCGGCAAAGCGGTACTGGCCCGGGCCGAGCACCAAGGTATTCACCGGTGAGGAAACCGGGGTCATGAACGCCGCGGATGCCGCCAAGGCCACAGTCATGGCGAACGGATAGGGCGAAAGGCCCAACTGTGTTGCCGTGCTGATGGCAACGGGCGCCATCAGTACGGCGGTGGCGGTGTTGGAGATGAACAGGCCGATCACCGCTGTGACCGTGAACAGGCAGGCGAGCATGGCGATCGGCCCGGCGCCGCCCAGCAGGCTGACCAGCCCGCCCACTGCCAGGTCGATACCCCCGGTCTGCTGCAGCGCCTGGGCGAAGGGCAGCATACCGACGATCAATATCAGGCTTGGCCAGTGAACGGCGCGGTAAGCGCTGTTCATGTCGATGCAGCGCCCGGCCCCCATCAGCAGGCAGCCGATCAACGCGGCGATCACATTGGGTACCACGCCGCTGACCATCAGCCCGACCATCACCGCCAGGCTGATCAGGGCATAGGGTGCCCGGGTACGGGCCGGTGCCACTTGGTCGATCTCGGCAGGCAAGCTCAGTACCAGGAAGTCCTTTGGCTGGCTTTGCAGCTGGCGTACCGCCTTCCAGGGGCCGACGACCAGCAGCGTGTCGCCAAGGCGCAGCGGTTCTTCCACCAGTCGCTCGTCGATCGCCGCCTGCTCACGGCGCAAGCCAACCACGTTGAGGCCGTAGCGGGTACGAAAGGCAAGGTCCAGGATGCTTTTGCCGATCAGTTGCGAGCCGTGGGGCAGGGACACTTCGGCCATGCCCAACTCCTGGGACTGGTCGATGAAATAAGCGGCCTTGAAATGAAGAGGTTCCAGTTGCATGGTTTGACACAGGCTGCGCAGGTCATCGCGATTGGCGAACAGGTCGAGCAGCAGCACGTCACCCTGCTGCAGGACGGTGCTCGAATCGGCGGCGATCACCCGCGTGGTGAACTTGTGCTGGCGCTCGATACCGATCACGTTGGCGCCATGCCGGGTGCGCAGCTCAAGCTCCCCGAGGGTATGGCCGATCAACGGCGATTGCGCCCGAATACGTAGCCGCCGCTCCCGGCCGTTGAGCTTGTAGTCCAGTACCAGGTCGAGCAGGGTGCGGCGGCTCTCCACCCGGCCGTCCTTGCGTACTTCGCCGTTGAGCCAGTGGCGTGTCAGCAGCATGTAGCCAATCCCCAGCACCAGCACCACCAGGCCGAACGGCGTGAAACTGAAGAAGCTGAAACCTTGCTCGCCTTGGCGTACCAGTTCGCTGTGCACCACCACGTTGGGTGGTGTGGCCACCAGGCTGAGCATGCCACTGATCAGGCCGGCGAAGCTCAGCGGCATCATCAGGCGGCTTGGCGAAATCTGCAGGCGTGCAGCGATGCTCAGCACCACCGGGATGAAGATCGCGACCACGCCCGTCGAACTCATCGCCGAGCCCAGCCCGGCCACTGACACCATCAGCAACACCAGCAGGCGCGCCTCGCTGTTGCCTGCCCGGTCGCTCATCCATTCGCCGATGCGATAAGCGATGCCGGTACGCACCAGCCCTTCGCCGATCACGAACAAGGCAGCAATCAATACCACGTTGGGGTCGCTGAAGCCGGCCAGGGCCTGCTCCACGGTGAGGATGCCCGACAGTGGCAGGGCGAGAATCACCAGCAGCGCGACGACGTCCATGCGTGGTCGGTTGATGACAAAGAGCATGATGACGACAGCCAGCAGGCCGAGGACCCAGAGCAGTTCCTGGTTCATGGGGCGGGGGTGTTCCTTCACTCAAGGGGGCACGAAAGACAGTAGCAGTCAGTGTGGCAGCTTGTGGTGAAGAGGGTGTTGATGAGGGTCAGCGGGGAGAGGGTTTGCCTTGTTAAGGCGGCGGGAGACTGGGTGATCGATGCAGGAGCCGGCAAGCCGGCCCCTGCAGAGGCTGCGCTGAATCAGTGACGGTGGCGGCGGTGCTTCTTGCCGTTGTTGTCACCCAGGTGGTTGCCAATCGCACCACCTGCCGCGCCGCCCAGGCCGGCGCCGATGGTCGAGCCGGTCGAGCCGCCGACCTTGCCGCCCAACAGCGAACCGCCTGCCGAGCCCAGGCCACCACCGATGGCGGCTTCGGTGCGGTTGCCCTTGCGCGCAGCCACCGCGCTGCCGGCGGCACCGCCAAGGCCTGCGCCGACAGCTGCACCAGTGCTGCCGCCGAGCTGTTGGCCGACAACATTACCCAGGACGCCACCCAGGCCACCGCCGATGGCGGCGGTACCGTCACCGGCGAAAGCGCCTTGGCACAGCAGCAGGCCAAGGGCAAGGGCAGGCAAAGTCAGACGCATGATAGGGAGCCTCGAAGAATCATCAGGTTAAGAGTGGATTGCAAAGACGTGTCAGCGATAGCCGCGGTCACGGTAGCGGCGATCGTCATCGTCGCGGTCATGCCGGTGATGGTGGCGGTGATCACGGTCGCCATCGCGCCATCCGCCATCGTCATCGTGGTAGCGATGATGGTGGCAGCCGGCAACCAACAGAAAAGCGGCGATCAGAGAAAGGCTTGCAAGGCGGGTCATCACGATATAGGTCCTTGATCCGCATAGGTTTACGGGACACTTGCTGAGACTGTGATCGATCCGTTTGGTTTCCTGGGCGGGCAATTTTTTGCCGCGGTGACGACGAGTGGCGTGCCTGCCGGCTGCTGTTCTGTCCCGCTCGGTCATGGCTCGACTGCGGCTGGGCGCTTAGACTTGGCACAGGCCGCAACGAAGACGGCCATCTGCCACACGGTGAATCATGATGATCGCCCATACACCCACGCTGTTCGCCGCCGTTGCACTGGTCGCGACCATCCTGGCGTTCTGCCTGTTGCTGGTCGGCCAGTCCAATCGCCAAGACAACCTCTGGCTTACCGCTTGCGGTTTGCTCGCCCACGCGTTGGCCTACGTTTGCTACACCGTTTATGGGCACGCCCCGCTGTGGTTCAGCTACGGGGTGGGCAACAGCCTGCTTTCACTGGCCCTGGCCTTCTATTCGGCCAGCCTGTTTCGCGTGCGCGAGCAGGCTGTGCCGTGGCGGCAGGTCTTCATCATTCCCGCCTGCATGCTGGTGGGCCTGATGCTGCTGCTCGACACCGTGGAGCCGCGCATGCTGCTGGCGACGCTGGTGCTGATGCTGCAGTGCACGTTGATCCTGTACTGGGTGCGGCGCCACGTCGAACGGCCGGGCAGGGCGCACCTGTTGCTGCAGATTGGCGCCCTTGTCAGCCTGGTCGGGCTGGGCATGCGTGCGCTTGCAGTGGTCAATGGCACGGCCGTGGAAATGCGCTACGACACCAGCAACCTCAAGCAGAGCATTTCCGTCGCCATCGGTACGGTAACGGTGATGATGTACTCCATCGGCCTGGTGCTGATGGCCAAGGAGCGCAGCGAATCACGCCTTAAGCACCTGGCCTTGCGCGATGTGCTGACGGGCACCTACAACCGGCGGGCGATTCTGGAGCGCTTTGCCTGCGAGCTGGACCGCGCCCGTGGCGAACGCAGCAGCTTGGCCGTGGCGATGATCGACCTCGACCATTTCAAGCGTATCAATGACCTGTATGGGCACTTGGCCGGTGACGAGGTGTTGTGCCATTGCGTGCGTCAGTTGGAGCAGCGCCTGCGCAACGGCGACAGTCTTGGCCGCTATGGGGGGGAGGAGTTTCTGCTGCTGTTGCCACGCACCGATCGTGACGGCGCGATGGCAGCCTTGCAGGGCCTGAGGGAGGCCATTGCCCTCAGCCCGGCGCACTTTGCCGGTGACCAGATCACGCTGCGCTTCAGCGTGGGGCTGTGGTGCGGCGTGCCTGGCCCGCACGACACTACCGCGAGCCTGCTCGCCCAGGCTGACGCGGCGCTGTATCAGGCCAAGGCAGCCGGGCGCAACACGGTGCACATGGCGGCGTTGACCGCTGCCGGTTGAGTCAGGACGCCGGGTGGATGGCCAGCACAACGCCATTGGTGATCTGCACCAGTACATAGTGGTCGCCCATGCGTACCCAGTGGCTTTCTTTCTCCGGTGCTGGCAGGCCCTTGGCCTTCCAGTCGGTCAAGGCTTCGTCGTCGCGTTTGTACTGGTCGGGGGCCTTGTCGCCCACTTTGAGTTCGCGGTTGTGAGTTTCTGGTGCGGTAACGCTCTCTTCAGCCGAGGGTGCGGCTGACGCCATCATTGGCAGGCAGGGCAGGGCGGCGAGTAGCAGTGAAGGCAAAAGACGAGGTACTTTCATGACAATCTCCTGTTGGCGGCATGCCTTATCTGCGACAACAGCCCCCGTGTGACAATTCACTCGCAATGCTGCGCAGTGCTAGAGTCGCTTTCTTTTTTGCCCCGAGGATGGAACATGCGAGCAATTCTGCCGATGGCTGCGGCGCTGGTATTGGTCGGTTGCGCTTCTGCAGCCATGGATACGGCCCGTGGCGGCAAGCCGACTGCACAGCTCGATTCGCACAAGGCGCCGGAGCGGGTGGCCCAATGCATCCAGTTCAGTTGGCAGAAGGAGGATGTGTTCGGGGACGACGCCAGTGGCTACCTGGAGCCGCGCAAGCAAGGTGGGCTGACGGTGTATACCCGCGAAGCGGAGTCGTTCGTGGATGTCTACCCGCAGGCGGGTGGCACGCGGGTGGATTACTACGCGCAGAAGAACGACGGCGTGGCCTTGCAGCGGCGGGCGGCGGCGGCCACCTGCCTGTAACGCTTGGAGCTATTGGGGGCTTTGCCGGCGCCTCGCTGGCAAGTCCGCCAAGGGGCCGGGGACCGCAACTCAAATAACAAGGACGTACAATCATGGACCGATCGCATCAACTCAACCGCGCCAGCTGGGATGAGCGCGCGCCGCTGCATGCCGCCTCGAAGGACTACGAGGTCGAGCTGCTGGTCCAGCAGCCCGCGCACCTTTCCGAGACCGTACGCTTCGACTTGCCACGCCTTGGCGATATTCGAGGCCTGCGCACAGCTCATCTGCAATGCCATATCGGCACCGACACCTTGTCGCTGGCGCGGTTGGGCGCGCTGGTCTGCGGCCTGGACTATTCGGCAGCTTCGCTGATGCAGGCGCGGCGCCTTGCCGGGCGTTGCAATACGGCCATCGACTACGTAGAAGCCGATGTCTATCAGGCCGATCAGGCACTGCAGGCAAGCACCTTCGACCTGGTCTACACCGGTATCGGTGCATTGTGCTGGCTACCGCGCATCGAGCCTTGGGCCCGTGCAGTGGCGGCCTTGCTCAAACCTGGCGGACGGCTGTTTCTGCGCGATGGGCACCCGATGCTGATGGCCGTCAATGAAGACCACCAGGACCGGCTGCAACTGGAGTATCCCTACTTCGAACAAGAAGCACCGACGGTTTGGCACAGCGACCAGACCTACGTCGACAGCGATCAACGCCTCACCCAGACCGAAACCCATGAGTGGAACCACGGCCTGGGCGAAGTCATCAGTGCCTTGCTGGCGCAAGGGCTGCAACTGGCGGCCTTGGTCGAGCACCAGAGCATCCCCTGGGAGGCGTTACCCGGGCAGATGGACAAAGGCGCCGACGGCGAATGGCGCCTGCGCCTGGCGCCCGAGCGCTTGCCGCTGAGTTACACCCTGCAGGCGATCAAGGCCTGATCAGGACAGGTAACCACCGTCGACATTGAGTGCGGTGCCGGTGGTGTAGCTGGAGGCATCGCTGGCCAGGTACAGCACGGCGCCGGCCATTTCCTTGGGGTCGGCCACGCGTTTGAGTGGGATCTGCTGCAGTGCGGCGTTGAGGATTGCATCGTTTTTCACCAGCGCCGACGCGAATTTGGTGTCGGTCAGGCCCGGCAGCAAGGCATTGCAGCGGATGCCGAATTGCGCGCATTCCTTGGCGAAGACCTTGGTCATGTTGATCACCGCTGCCTTGGTCACCGAGTAGATACCTTGGAAGTGGCCCGGTGAAACCCCATTGATCGACGCCACGTTGATGATGCTGCCAGCGCCGTTTTCACGCATCAGCTTGCCGGCTTCGACCGACATGAAGAAATAGCCGCGGATATTGACGTCGACGGTCTTCTGGAACGCACCTGCGTCGGTATCCAGCACATTGCAGAACTGCGGGTTGGTGGCGGCGTTGTTGACCAGCACGTCCAGGCGCCCGAACTGTTCGCGGATACTGGCGAACACCTGCTGGATCTGCTCCAGTTCACCGATGTGGCAGGCCACTGCAGTGGCCTTGCCGCCTGCGGCGATGATCGCATCGGCCACCTGCTGACAGCCCTCCAGCTTGCGGCTGGAAACGATCACATGGGCGCCTTGCTGGGCCAGCAGGTGCGCGATGGCTTCGCCAATGCCACGGCTGGCGCCGGAGACGAAAGCGATCTTGCCATCGAGGTCGAACAGGTGGGTCTTGGACATGCTGTTTTCCTTGTTGTCTGTCGTCAGAGCGTGGACTTGGCCATTACCTGCAAGCTCATCTGCTCCAGCAGCCGGTTCATGTGGATGAACTGGGCGAAGCGCTTGTCCTGGGTCTGGCCGTGGTAGAAGCGGTAGTAGATCTGCTGCACGATGCCCGCCAGGCGGAACAGCCCATAGCAATAGTAGTAATCGAAGTTGTCCAGGCGTATGCCCGCACGCTCGGCGTAGTAATCGACGAACTGGCGGCGGGTCAGCATGCCGGGGGCATTGCTCGGCTGGCGTCGCATCAATTGCACCGGCGCCGGGTCGCCTGCCTCGATCCAGTAGGCCAGGCTGTTGCCCAGGTCCATCAGTGGGTCGCCGATCGTGGCCATCTCCCAGTCCAGCACGCCAATGATGCGCATGGGGTTTTCAGCATCGAGGATCACGTTATCGAAGCGGTAGTCGTTGTGCACGATGCCTGGGCGAGGGTGGTCGGCCGGCATCTTTTCACGCAGCCAGGCAATGACCTGCTCCCAGCGCGGCGCATCGGGTGTCAGGGCCTTTTCGTAGCGGCCGGTCCAGCCTTCGATCTGGCGCTGCACGTAGCCTTCAGGCTTGCCCAGGTCGGCGAGGCCGCAGCTTTGGTAGTCGACCTGGTGCAGCTCTACCAGGCGGTCGATGAAGCTTTTGCACAGGGCCTCGGTACGGGTGGCATCCAGGTTCAGTTCGGCGGGAATGTCCGAACGCAGGATGATGCCGTTTACCCGCTCCATTACATAGAACTCGCCGCCGATCAGGGTTTCATCGGTGCAGTGGGTGTAGGCCTTGGGGCAGTAAGGGAAGCCGCTGTTGAGCTGGTTGAGGATGCGGAACTCACGGCCCATGTCGTGGGCCGACTTGGCTTTCTGGCCAAAAGGCGGGCGCCGCAGCACGAACTCACGGTCTGGGTAAGCGACCAGGTAGGTCAGGTTGGAGGCCCCCCCGGGGAACTGGCTGATGCGCGGTGCGCCTTCAAGGCCCGCGATATTGGCCTTGAGGTAAGGGTCGATGACGGCCGCGTCGAGTTCTTCGCCGGGGCGTACCTGGGTGGACTGGTCGGTGAGCGTCATGCGTTTACCTTATTATCGATCGCAAGGATTATTGGCTAATCTAATGGCCTCGATGCGCTGGTACAAGCGTGCCAGATGCCATATAGGTTTGGGTGTTGCCGGCCGATCACTGCACCGAATGCACACTGGCGGGCAAAAAAAAACCGAAGCCGGTCAGGCTTCGGTTTTCGTCTCGCGCGGTGCGCCCATCACTCAGGAAGGGAACAGCTCGCTGAGCTTCATCGACAGCATCATGTCGCCTTCAACGCGCAGCTTGCCGCCCATGAACGCCTGCATGCCGTCGGTCTCGCCACTGACGATGCCTTTGAGGGTTTCGCTGTCCATGACCAGGGTGCAGTTGGCGTCCGGGTTCTCGCCTTCCTGCAGGTCGCAGGTACCGTCCTTGACGATCAGGGCGTATTTCTTGCCTTCGTCGGTGATGTCGAAGCCGAACACCAGGTCAAGGCCTTCGGCTGCAGACGGATTGAACTTCTCTTGCATCTTTTTCACGGCATCAGCTACGGAGGTCATGGCGCATTCCTTATTGAGTGATTTCACGTCCCTAACAGGGACACAACAGGCCGGGCTCACCTATAGGTAATGAGCTCCGGCACCTTCAACAACTGCACATGGGCCTGGTTGTTGAAGGAAGCCAGTGCCACGTCACGGCCGCGGAACTTCAGCTGGCTGAGCGACGTGTTGATGATCTGCCAGTTCAGCGCGAAGGCCTGGCTGGGGGTAATTCCGGTAGTCAGGTGAAGCAGGGCGGCAATGGTGCCGCCCGAGGTGAACACCGCGATATTGTCGCCGCTGCCGGCGCTGTCCAGCACACGTTGCAAACCACCCTGGACTCGCGTGGTGAACGCCTGCCAGGTTTCCAGGCCGTCGTCGGCATGTTCGCCGGCGTGCCAGCGCTGTACCATCAGGGCGAACAGACGCTGGAATTCGCTGCGGTTCTGCGCGCCATTGCGCAGGATGTGCAGGGCCTGCGGCTCTTCGGTCAGCAGGCCGGGCAGCAGGGCACGGATAACACCGTCGGCATCGAACTCATTGAACGCAGGGTCGGTCTCAATGGCGGGCACTGCGCAGCCATTACCCTGCAGTGCCTGCAGTGCCAGCCGCGCAGTGTCTTGCTGGCGGCGCAGGTCACCCGCCACGCATCGGTCCAGGCGCAGGTCCAGCCGGGCGAGGTGTTCACCCAGTGCCTGGCTTTGCCGCACACCCACCGGCGACAGGACGTCATAGTCGTCGGCACCGAATGAGGCTTGGCCATGTCGGATGAGGTAGAGGTTGCCCACGAAGGTATCCGGCCGCTTGAAGGTTGCTGCGAGGTTAGGATGCGCCACACGGGCTGTCAACGAAAAACATACAAGCGTTTGAAAAGGTCGTTTGAACTGTGTTGCCAGCGTTTACCGCAGCTGGCAGCGCCACGGGCGCACCGGTATGCTTGCTACAGTTTCGCGCCGTACAGGCGCAGGTTCATAAGGAGTCAACGTGGAGTTTCTTGCCGAATACGCAAGCTTTCTCGCTAAAACCGCCACCCTGGTGATTGCCATCCTGGTGGTGCTGTCTGCCATCGCCGGCTTGCGCGGCAAGGGGCGGCGCAAGGCTGGCGGGCAGTTGCAGGTCACCCGTCTCAACGAGTTCTATAAAGAGCTGCGCGAGCGGCTGGAATCCGGCTTGCTCGACAAGGCCCAGCTCAAAGCCCTGCGCAAGCAGCAGGCCAAAGCGGAAAAACAGCAGAAAAAAGGCAAGGCCGAAGAGAAAGGCCGGGTGTTCGTGCTCGACTTCGATGGCGACATCAAGGCGTCCGCCACCGAAAGCCTGCGCAACGAAATCACGGCACTGCTGACCCTCGCCACGCCACGTGACGAAGTGGTGCTGCGCCTGGAAAGCGGTGGCGGCCTGGTGCACAGCTACG
>RCUL01000611.1_pt1 | contig 16411 bp, 17 predicted proteins | sample 2167521 | NCBI WGS metagenome assembly RCUL01 (sample SAMN09932745, study PRJNA488358) | compost metagenome | feature: garden; material: soil; isolation source: compost soil in acetic acid-enriched culture | place: Germany: Experimental Botanical Garden Goettingen | collected 2016-01-27
TTCGTCCCGTATAGCCGCTGGACCCAGGATTACATCGGGATCATGGGCGGCCGTTGATCGGGCTCCCCTCTCCCTTTGGGAGAGGGGCTGGGGGTGAGGGCTTGGCCACGTGCCATGTTTCCCCTCACCCCAACCCTCTCCCGAAGGGAGAGGGGGTTGTCCAGCGCAACCCCTCACACCGCCGCTATCCACACCTTCGTTTCACCCGATTTCTATTCGGGCAGGACCTTCGCACGCCGAATTTCCGCCCCTGGAGCGTTACCCATGACCACTCCCGCTGTTCAGTTCACCCAGGTCTCCCGCCAGTTCGGCGACGTGAAGGCCGTTGACCGGGTGTCCATTGACATCAAGGACGGCGAATTCTTCTCCATGCTCGGCCCGTCCGGCTCGGGCAAGACCACCTGCCTGCGCCTGATCGCCGGTTTCGAGCAACCGACCTCCGGCTCCATCCGCATCCACGGCGAGGAAGCCGCCGGCCTGCCGCCGTACCAGCGCGACGTCAACACCGTGTTCCAGGACTACGCGCTGTTCCCGCACATGAACGTGCTGGAGAACGTCGCCTACGGCCTGAAAGTGAAAGGCGTGGCCAAGACCGAGCGCCTGGCCCGCGCCGAGGAAGCCCTCGGTATGGTCGCCCTCGGCGACTACGGTTCGCGCAAGCCGGCGCAGCTGTCCGGCGGCCAGCGCCAGCGCGTGGCCCTGGCCCGCGCCCTGGTCAACCGCCCGCGGGTGCTGCTGCTGGACGAGCCGCTGGGGGCGCTGGACCTCAAGCTGCGCGAGCAGATGCAGCTCGAGCTCAAGGCGCTGCAGCGCCAGCTCGGCATCACCTTCATCTTCGTCACCCACGATCAGCAGGAGGCGCTCTCCATGAGCGACCGCATCTGCATCTTCAGTCAGGGCAAGATAGAGCAGATAGCCGCACCGGATACCATCTACGACGCCCCTGCCACCCCCTTCGTCGCCCGCTTCGTCGGCACCGTCAACCTGTTCGAGGGGGAGCAGGCCAGGCGCCTGTGCGGTGACGACAGCCAGATCATGGTCCGCCCGGAGCGGATCCGGCTAGGCGAGGCCGGCAGTCCCGGCTGGTCAGGGGAAATCTGCGAGGTGGAGTACCTTGGCCCCTTCGTGCGCTACCGGGTCGCCCTCGGGGAGCAACTCGAGATCATCGTCAATCATCCCAACGAGGGGCAGGCCCGTCTGGCCCGTGGCAGTCGGGTCAGCCTCAGTTGGCCCGAGCAGGCCATCCACCGCCTGAACGCCAGCGAACCGGCGGTTCAGCCATGAGCCTCCCCTACAGTGCGAGCCTTGCCATGAGCCATGCCCCCGTTAGCCCTAGATCTAGTCCGCTACGGCGCCTCTCCACCCTGCTCTATGGCCGACCCGGCCTGCTGCTGGGGATCCTGCTCGGCCCACCGCTGATCTGGCTCGGCATCATCTATGTGGGCTCATTGCTGATGCTGCTCTCCAACGCCTTCTTCGGGCTGGACGAGTTCAGCGGTCAGGTGCGCCACGAGCTGGGGCTGCAAAATTTCATCGCCCTGCTGCGGCCGGAAAACCTGGACGTCATCGGCCGCACCGTCGGCATGTCGCTGCTGGTGACCCTGGCCTGCGCCCTGCTCGGCTTCCCCATCGCCTACTACATGGCGCGCTACACCAGCGGCAAGACCCGGGCCCTGTTCTACGTGGGCATCATGTTGCCGCTCTGGTCCAGCTATCTGGTGCGGGTCTATGCCTGGAAACTGATCCTGGCCAAGGAGGGGGTCATCAGCTGGCTGGCTGACAGTCTGGGGCTGGACTGGCTGCTGGACGGCATCCTCTCCCTGCCGGTGATAGGCGGCCCTTCCCTGTCGTTCTCGCGGCTCGGCACCTTCATCGTGTTCGTCTACGTCTGGCTGCCCTTCATGATCCTGCCGATCCAGGCGGCGGTAGAGCGGATCCCTCGATCCCTCATCGAGGCCAGCAGCGATCTCGGCGCCACCCCGGCCCAGACCTTTCGCACCCTGATCCTGCCACTGGCCCTGCCCGGCGTGGTAGCGGGCTCCATCTTCACCTTCTCCCTGACTCTGGGGGACTACATCATCCCCGGCATCATAGGCAACTCGACCATGTACATAGGCCAGGTGGTCTACATGCAGCAGGGCACGGCGGGCAACCTGCCATTCGCCGCCGCCTTCTCACTGGTGCCCATCCTCATCATCGCCGTCTACCTCACCATCGCCAAGCGCTTGGGAGCCTTCGATGCGCTCTAAACCCGCTATGAATCAGGAACATGGTCAGCGCCCATCCGGGCTGCTCAAGTACGCGGCCATCGGGGGCCTGCTGTTCCTGCATATCCCGATCCTGTTCATCTTCCTCTATGCCTTCACCAGCGAGAGCAAGAGCTACCAGTTTCCGCCCCCCGGCCTGACCCTCAAGTGGTTCGAGATAACGCTAAACAGACCCGATGTGTGGCGCGCCATCCAGCTGTCGCTGGAAGTAGCGGGGCTCGCTACCCTGGCCGCCATGGTGCTCGGCACCTTGGCTGCAGGGGCCATTGCCCGCAGCCGCTTCTTCGGTCAGGAGGTGGTGTCGCTCTTGCTGGTGCTGCCCATCGCGCTGCCCGGTATCGTCACCGGTATCGCGCTGCGCTCGGCCTACGGCTTGATGGAGATCCCGTTCAGCTTCTGGACCATCGTTATCGGCCACGCCACCTTCTGTGTGGTGGTGGTCTACAACAATGCGCTGGCCCGTTTTCGCCGCACCAACCAGAGCCTCATCGAGGCGTCGATGGATCTCGGAGCCGACGGCTTCCAGACACTGCGCTACGTGATCCTGCCCAATCTGGCCACGGCGCTGCTGGCGGGGGGCATGCTGGCCTTTGCCCTGAGCTTTGACGAAGTGATTGTCACCACCTTCACCGCGGGCCAGCAGACCACCCTGCCCATCTGGATGTATCAGGAGCTGATCCGTCCCCGTGACAGGCCGGTCACCAACGTGGTGGCCCTCATCATAGTGGCCTTCACCACTATCCCCATTCTGCTTGCCTACTACCTCACCCGCGACGGCCAGGACGTCGCCGGCAGTGGCAAATAATGACTCAACGCGTGCGCAAGGATGCAACCATGAAATTCTCTACCCAACTCTTGATCGACGGCCAGTTCGTGACCGGTGACGGCCAGGCCGAGCCCATCCTCAATCCCGCCACCGGGGAGCTGATCGCCTCTGTGCCCGAGGCGTCGTTCGAGCAGGTGAACCGGGCGGTGAACGGCGCCCAGCGCGCCTTCGCCCAGTGGAGCCGCACCACCCCGGCCCAACGCAGCACCCTGCTGCTGCGCCTGGCCGATGCCATCGAGCGCCACGCCGAGGAGTTTGCGGCGCTCGAATCCCTCAACTGCGGCAAGCCCTATCTGGCGGTGCTCAATGACGAGCTGCCGGCGGTGGTGGACTGCTTCCGCTTCTTCGCCGGCGCGGCCCGCTGCCTGCAGGGACCGTTGGCGGGGGAATACATAGAGGGGCACACCAGCATGATCCGTCGCGACCCCATAGGGGTGGTGGGCAGCATAGCCCCCTGGAACTACCCCCTGATGATGGCGGCCTGGAAGATGGCTCCCGTGCTCGCCGCCGGCAATACGGTGGTGCTCAAACCCTCCGAGCAGACCCCGCTCACCGCCCTGCGCCTCGCCGAGCTCGCCAGCGAGCTCTTCCCGCGCGGCGTCATCAACATCGTCTGCGGCCGGGGCGAGAGCGTGGGGGCGCCGCTGGTGGAGCACCCGCTGGTGCGCATGGTGTCGCTGACCGGTGACATCGCCACCGGCCAGAAGATCCTGCAGAGCGCCGCCCGCACCATGAAGCGCACCCACCTTGAACTGGGGGGCAAGGCGCCGGTGATCATCTTCGACGATGCGGATTTGGAGGCGGTGGTGGCAGGCATTCGCACCTTCGGTTTCTACAACGCAGGCCAGGATTGCACCGCCGCCTGCCGTATCTATGCCCAGGGCAAGATCTACGACAAGTTCGTCGCCGCCATGACTGATGCGGTGGCCTCCATCAAGGTGGGCAGTCAGTACGAGGAGGGGGTCGAGATGGGGCCGCTCATCTCGGACAGACAGCGCAACAGAGTCGCCAGCTTCGTGGAGCGAGCCCAGAGCAGCGGCCACGTGGAGGTGACGGCGGGGGGCAAGATCCGCCCAGGTAACGGCTTCTTCTTCGAGCCGACCCTGATCGTCGGTGCCCGCCAGGAGGATGAAATAGTGCGGCGCGAGGTGTTCGGCCCAGTAGTGTCGGTGACCCGTTTTAACGATGCAGAACAGGTGGTGCAGTGGGCCAACGACTCGGACTACGGCCTCGCCTCCTCGGTCTGGACCAAGGATCTAGGCCTAGCCAGCAAGGTGGCCAGCCACCTGCAATACGGCTGCACCTGGATCAACACCCACTTCATGCTCTGCTCCGAGATGCCCCACGGCGGCATGAAGATGTCCGGCTACGGCAAGGATCTCTCCCTCTACGCGCTGGAGGATTACACGGTACCGCGCCACATCATGGTCAAGCTCTGAAAAGCACAAGGCTGGCCCTCGGGCCAGCCTTGTTGCATCGGCAATTAACTCTAATTTCCTCCGAATGCCTTCATCCCTGCCCCTCATGGGAGACGGCAGATGCCTTTGCCTATGACCATCGCCATAACCAGTGGTGATCCAGGATCAGCACACCAAACAGCAGCATCAGGTGATAGATGGAGAAGCGGAAGGTGCGCATCGCCTGACCGGGCCGCTCCGAGTACTTCAGCAACCAGCCATGCCAGCAGAACCCGAGGTTCAGCCCCAGGCTGCCGGTAAGATAGAACAGCCCCGACATGCCGATCAGGTAGGGCAGCAGGCAGACCAGGGTCAGGATCATCAGATAGAGCAGGATTGCCGTCTTGGTGAATGCGATGCCGTGGGTGACGGGCAGCATGGGAATGTTCGCGCCAGCATAGTCATCCCGTCTGTGGATGGCCAGGGACCAGAAGTGGGGCGGCGTCCAGGTGAAGATGATCATCACCAGCAGCCAGGGTTCGGCCGAGAGCCCTCCTGTGATGCTGGTCCAGCCTAGTAGAGGGGGCATGGCACCCGCCAGCCCACCGATGACTATGTTCTGCGGCGTGGCCCGCTTGAGCAGCAGGGTATAGACGACCGCATAGCCAAACAGGCTGGCCAGGGTCAGCCAGGCGGTCAGGGGATTCACGCCCCAATAGAGCAGGACGAAGCCCATCAACGCCAGCCAGAGCGCAAACGCCATCGCAGACTTGGGCCCGATCCGCCCCATGGCGACCGGTCGCCAGCGCGTTCTACGCATCTGGGCATCGATGCCGTGATCCAGAGAGTGGTTCATGGCCGCGGCCCCGGCCGCCAGCAGCCCTATCCCCGCCAGCCCCAGCACCATCTCGTCCAGGGAGGCCTGGGTCGGCTCGGCCAGCAGCATGCCGACCCAGGCGGTCAGCAACAGCAAGGCCACCACCTTGGGCTTGGTCAGCTGGTAATAATCCCGCAGCAGCCGGGGGTCGATGAAGTGAGCCAAGGGCTTGCTGTTCATGTCTGACTCCTGATCGCCTCGGGCGACAGCAAGGGGGAAGGCCGAGGACGAGAGAGCCGCCCACGGGCCAGCACAGAACACACCAGCAGGTGCGCCGCCACCAGGTTGTGCGCGAGTGCATTCGCCAACGGCAGGGCCAGGTGGACGTTCGCCAGCCCCAAGGCAATTTGCACCAGCAACAGGGTCAGCAAGAGCCCCCCCAGTAAACGCAACGGGGCCCCCTGACGGATCAGGGCGAGGGCAAAGCCCCCCACCAGCAGGGCGGTGGCAAGGGCTCCCAGACGATGGGCGATATGGATGGTCTGGCGCGCCTCCTTGCTCAGCACCCCGAACTCATAGCTGGCGTGGCCGAGTGGCAGATGAAAGGCCTCCTCCCAGTTCAATTGCGCCTGCCAGCTCCCCTGGCAGAGAGGCAGCTCGACGCAGGCCATGGCCGCATAGTTCGCCGACGTCCAGCCACCCAGCGCTATCTGCAGCAGCAGCACACCACAGGCCGCATTGCCGAGCCAGGGCAAGCCCTGACCGCAGCAGACGGGCGGGTTCGCGGGGAAGCGCGCAAGCTCGGCCCGATAGAGCCAGAGCAGGGTCAGGATGGCGAACCCACCCAGCAGGTGGGTGGTCACCACCAGAGGGTGCAGCGCCAGCGTCACCGTCCACATGCCCAGGGCAGCCTGCCCAACCACCAGCACCAGCAAGGCCCCCGAGAGGCGACGCAGACGACCGCCAGCACGCCAGCTCAGCACGAACAGCAGCGCAATCACACCGCCCAGCACACCGGCAAAGTAGCGGTGCACCATCTCGCTGCGCGCCTTGTGGGGCTCCAGCGGCGTATCCGGGTAGAGCTGGGCCGCCCGCTCCATATGCACGGGTTGGGGGACGGCCATGGAGCCGTAACAACCGGGCCAATCGGGGCAGGCCAGCCCGGCATCCGTCAGCCGGGTATAGGCCCCGAGCACGATGACCAGCACCGCCAGCGCGATGGCGATCGATGCCAGCCGCTTCTGTATCTTCATAAGGCACCTCGCTGACGCCTGCACCCGGGTGGTGGCGTCATGACACACGACACAGGCCTCAGGTGCGCGTTCATTGCACACCTCGCTGATACTTGAGCAGTTGCTGCAGATCCGACAGCACTGCCTTGCCAAGCAGCGGCCACGCCGCCGTGCTGGCCGGCACCTCGTAACGCAGGATGGCCAGCCCTTGCGAGTCCACCAGCATCATATCGCCCGCCCGCACGGCTCCGTTCGCCCCGCGCGGCGGCGCATCGGTCAGTTGCACCAGTTCCAGCTTGTCCAGATTGCGGCCAAGGGCGCTTTGGATCCGCGACATCAACTCGGGCACCTGCTGGCATTGCGCCTCACAGCGCCGGGCGGCCAGATAGACCAGCCGCCATTGGCTCTGATGGGGCGGGAGCGGCTGCAACAGATAGACCTCCTGATCCAACCAGGCCCCCTTGTTGCGGGTGCCGGGTTCATACCAGCCCTGCCTCAGGGTCAGTGCAGCCAAAACCACAGGCAGCAGTATCACCAGCGCAAAGAGGACAGGTACCTTACATCTTGACCATGAATTCATGGGGATAACCTCCTTGTCAGCACCAGGCCCCCCACCAGCATCACCAGCGCCAGCCCAAGCCATTGCACTGCATACGCCCTGTGCTTCTCGGGCGGCATGACATTCGGCTGGTAGTGATGGAGGAAGGGAGTGTGTCTTTGATAAAACACGGCATCGGCGAGGGGCGAGCCGAGGATCTCGCTCAGGGCATCCACCCTGATGGACTGCAGCCGGTTAGGATAGGGGCCGGATTCGATGTTCTGACCCAGCAAGACGCCACCGGGGGTCGTGCGCAGCAAGCCATCGAGTTCCAGAGTTGCCGGAATGACGGGCCTTGGCAGTTGCTGCCTGCTGGCGGGCGCAGGCACCCAGCCCAGATTGACCAGCAGCAAGGGACGGGCATCACCGGCGCGAACCGGTATGATGACGTCATAGCCGATCTCGCCCGCCACCGCCTGGTTGTCCAGCAGCCAGACATGAGGGGACACCCATTCGACCTCCCCTCCCAGTGACAGGCCGTCCAGTGACTCAAGATTGTGCCAGTCGATCCGGGCAAGCGTCATTGGTGCCACCTGCTGTGCCACCGCCATCCGCCCCAGCCAGGCCTCTTTCTCCATCCCGCGCTGCCACTGCCAGAGCGACAGCTTGCACAAACCGGCCGTCACAACCAGAGTGAACATCAGTACGATCCAGCGCCTGTGATGCCATGGTCGCTGCTTATCCCATGTTGCCATGTCACGCATATAACGGAGGGCTCCAACATGTTGATCAAGATAGTGCTGGTACTGATGCTGCTGCTCATCATAGGACAGCTGTTTCATGCCCTCTGGTTGATGATGACCACGGGTCACCCCCAGAAGATGTCGGCACCCCTGGGGCGCCGGGTGTTCTTTTCACTGCTGGTGGTCGTCATCCTGCTGCTCTCCCTGATGATGGGCTGGCTGGAGCCCAACCCGCGCCCTTACTGATCCAGACCTCAGAGCAGGTAGACGAACACGAAGAGGCAGAGCCAGACCACGTCGACGAAGTGCCAGTACCAGGCCGCGGCCTGGAAGGCGAAGTGGCGCTCGGCGGTGAAGTGATCCTTCAGCACTATCCGCAGCCATATGATCAGCAGGAACACTGTCCCCAGGGTGACATGCAAGCCATGGAATCCGGTCAGGATGAAGAAGGTATTGCCGTAGATGCCGGAGTCCAGTCGCAGCCCCAGATCCCGGTACGCATGCAGGTATTCATAGCCTTGCAGCCAGAGGAACGCCAACCCGAGCACCACGGTCACAAGCAGCATCCCCTTGAGGCGACTGCGTTTGCCATTCTCCAGGCCGGTATGTGCAAACAGCAGGGTGACTGAGGATGCGAGCAGGATCAGGGTATTGATGAGGGGGATACCGTGCCAGGGCATGGCCTGGGTCGTGGTCCCTCCCGGGGTCTTGACCATGGGCCAGTGCGCCGAGAAATCCGGCCACAGCAACTGGGCCGTCATCGCCTTGTTGCCCGCGCCATCCAGCCAGGGCATGGCAAGCTGGCGGGCATAAAACAGCACTCCGAAGAAGGCCAGGAAGAACATCACCTCGGAGAAGATGAACCAGACCATGCCTTGCCGGAAGGAGCGATCCATCTGGGCGCTGTAGAGCCCGGTCATGGACTCCTGGATGATGTGGCGAAACCAGCCAAACAGCATGAAGACCAGCAAGGCAACGCCAGCCATCATCAAATACCGGCCGACCCCGTCCTGCTTGCTCGCCACTTCATTGACCAGATGCCCCGCTCCGAAAGCCAGGAAAAACAAGGCCACCGCCCCTATGATGGGCCAGCGGCTCTGGTCCGGGACATAATACGTCTGGTTCACTTTGGCCATGATTATTTCCTCTGCGCCAGCGTCGGGGCTGGGGTGGACTGAGTGATGTCATAGAGTGAATAGGAGAGCGTGATGGTGTTTATGTTGTCGGGCAAATCGGGGTCGACATAAAACTTGAGCGGCATCAGCTTGCTCTCCCCCGCCTGCAACTCCTGACGGTTGAAGCAAAAGCACTCCACTTTCTTCAAATAGGCGGCGGCGGGACCGGGCGAGACCGACGGCACCGCCTGACCAATCATGGTGCGATCGGTGGGATTGAACACCCGATAATTGACCAGCTTCATTTCACCCGGCCGCACCGACAACCGCGCCGTTTCGCCGCTGAACTGCCACGGCATCTGGGTGTCCGCATGGGCAAGAAACTCGATCTGGATGGTCCGTTTGCTGTCGATCACCGCCCGCTCAGCCGTGGCAGGCTGTACTGCAGTCTTGCCGTTGAGGCCGGTGATCCTGCAGAAGACGTCATACAGCGGCACCAGTGCAAAGGCGAACCCGAACATGACAAGCACCACCAGGGCCAGCTTTCTGAGCAGGGGACCGTGATTGACCTGAGCCATATGGCCTCCTTACCGCACGTCTGGCGGGGTCTTGAAGCTGTGGTAGGGAGGGGGGGATGAGAGCGTCCACTCCAGCCCCTCCGCCCCTTCCCACACCTGATTGCTCGCCTGCCGGCCTCCCCTGATGCACTTGATCACCCCCCAGACGAACAGCAACTGCGACAGCCCGAAGGCGAAACCGCCGAGACTGATCAGCATGTTGAAGTCGGCAAATTGCAGCGCGTAATCCGGAATGCGACGGGGCATGCCCGCCAGACCGACGAAATGCATGGGGAAGAAGAGCACATTGACCGAAATGAGCGAGCACCAGAAATGCCACTGCCCGAGTCGCTCGTCATACATGTGCCCCGTCCATTTGGGCAGCCAGTAATAGGCGGCGGCCAGGATCGAGAAGACGGCGCCGGTAACCAGCACATAATGGAAATGGGCCACGACAAAATAGGTATCGTGATATTGGAAATCGGCCGGGATCATGGCCAGCATCAACCCCGAGAAGCCGCCTATGGTGAACAGGGTGATGAAGGCGATGGCAAACAACATGGGGGTCTCGAACGTCAGTGATCCCCGCCACATGGTGGCAACCCAGTTGAATACCTTCACCCCGGTCGGCACCGCTATCAGCATGGTGGCGTACATGAAGAACAGCTCGGCGACCACGGGCAGCCCAGTCGTAAACATGTGGTGAGCCCAGACCATGAATGACAGCAAGGCGATGCTGCTGGTGGCATAAACCATGGAGCGATAGCCAAACAGCTGCTTGCGAGAGAAGGTGGGAATGATGCTGGAGACGATGCCAAAGGCCGGCAGTATCATGATGTACACCTCCGGATGGCCAAAGAACCAGAAGATGTGCTGGAACAGCACAGGATCCCCGCCCCCGGCCGCATCGAAGAAGCTGGTCCCGAAATACTTGTCCGTCAGCACCATGGTCACCGCCGCCGCCAGAACCGGCATGACAGCAATGAGCAGGAAGGCCGTGATAAGCCAGGTCCAGACAAACAGTGGCATCTTCATCCAGCCCATGCCCGGCGCCCGCAGGTTGAAGATGGTAACGATGACGTTGATGGCTCCCATGATGGAGGAGATACCCATGATGTGGATGGCGAAGACGAACAGCGCCGTGCTGTTGCCGCTGTATTTGGTGGACAGGGGGGCATAGAAGGTCCAGCCCGAGCTGGGGCCACCGCCCTCCATGAACAGGCTCGACAGCAGGATCAGAAACGCAAACGGCAGGATCCAGAAGCTCCAGTTGTTCATCCGGGGCAGCGCCATGTCCGGGGCCCCGATCATGATGGGGATCAACCAGTTGGCGAGGCCGGTGAAGGCGGGCATCACGGCGCCAAAGACCATGATGAGGCCATGCACTGTGGTCATCTGGTTGAAGAACAGGGGCTCGACCAGTTGCAGCCCGGGTTGGAACAGCTCGGCCCGAATGACCATGGCCATGGCGCCACCGGTGAAGAACATGGTCAGGGCGAACAGCAGATAGAGGGTGCCGATATCTTTGTGATTCGTGGTGTATAGCCAGCGCCTCAGGCCCGATGCAGGTTGGTGGGCGTGCTCGCTGTGCAGGGTATCCGTGATTCCATCACTCATGCTGGCGCCTCACTTGTCCTTGTTTGGATCGACTGGGTTCAGAAGGGACTGCACCTCTGCAGCCTGAATGACATCACCGGTCTTGTTGTCCCAGGCATTGCGCTCGTATGTCACGACGGCGGCGAGTTCCTGGGCCGTCAGCTGCTTGCCGAAGGGCTGCATCGCAGTCCCGCTCTTGCCATGCAGGACTATGTCCAGGTGCTGGGCCCTATGCTCTGGCAGCGTCGCCACCTTGCTGCCCTTGAGGGCCGGGAAGATGCCGGGCAAACCCGTACCCGCGGGCTGATGGCAGGCGGCGCAATGTCCCAGGAACACCTTCTCACCCAGCTCCATGGCCTGCGGCAGCGTCATGGTCTGGCTGGCCAGGTCTTGCTGCTGGGCCTTGGCCGCGGCCTGGTCTGCCGCTGTCTTTGCGATCCAGCCATCGAACTCCCCGGCCGGCTTGGCCACCACCACTATGGGCATGAAGCCGTGGTCTTTGCCGCACAGCTCGGCACACTGCCCCCGGTAGGTGCCAGCCTTGTCGATGCGAGTCCAGGACTCGTTGATGTAGCCGGGATTGGCATCTTTCTTCACGGCAAAGGCCGGAACCCACCAGGAGTGGATGACATCATCCGAGGTCATCAGGAATCGGATCTTCTTGCCGACGGGCAACACCAGAGGCTGATCCACTTCCAGCAAATAGGTGCCGCTCTTGGGTTCGTCCCCCGATATCTGCTTCTTGCTGGTCGCCAGCAAGGAGTAGAACTCCACCGGATGCTCGAGGTATTTGTAATGCCATTTCCATTGCGAGCCCGTGATGAGCACGGTCAGGTCGGCTTTGGAGGTGTCCTCCATCTTCAGCAGCGTCGAGGTCGCCGGGGCCGCCATGGCGACCAGGATCAGCACCGGGATGGCGGTCCATAACAGCTCGATGCGGGTGCTCTCGTGGAATTGGGCGGCCTTGGCGCCGCGAGACTTTCTGTGGTGGACTATGGACCAGAGCATGGCCCCGAAGACGATCAGGCCAATGGCGCAGCAAATATAGAAGATCGTCATATGCAGGTCATACACCTGCTGGCTGATGGCGGTCGCCCCGCGCGTCATGTTGAATGTGATGTCGTTGGCGGAAACACTGCTGCTGGCGAGCCACACCATCCATGCGCCATGGTTGATTGCATTTTTTCCCACATTGCACTCCCTGTGCACGTTAGAAAAGATGGCAGGCATTGACAACTTAAAGGCTAACCATCTGAAAATAATGCATTTATTAAACTCTCAGTCACACTCAAGTATTAGTCCATATTCTGAAAAAACCAAAGTGATGCCAGCCGACGAGGGACTCGTCAGAGCAGTTGGCATCCTATCCGGGGTAAACGAGGGGTGAGCTGGCGGCGGCCATTGCACCATGGCATAACCCAGAACGGCTCAATCACAGGATCCCTCCGGTAGCGAGCAGCCAAAGCGCTCGACAAAAGAGAAGGGGTCACCCGGACCCCTTGTTCATCTGTGGTGACCAGCGGTGCCTTCTCGCGCCGCCGCGGCCATGTCGTTCGTCGTCAGGCCATGGGCGCCGGTTTGTCCAACAGCCGGGCCAGCAGGCTGCGCAGCTGCTTGATCAGCGCAGGCTTGCCAGCAACACCCAACGTCTTTGCCAACTCGGCCCAGGGCACATACTGCCAGATAGGGGCGATCAGCAGCCGACGCTCGTCGGGAAGCAGTTCATCCAGCACAGTCAACCGACTGGCCAGCCAGCGTTGCAGGCTGGCTTGGCACAGCTCGAACGGTTTGTGATGATGGGCAAAGCAGTCGATCTCCTGATACTGGAACTCATCCAGATCGGGCGCCTCTGCGGCCGCGTTTCCTCTCAGGCATAGCCAGACCAGTTCAGGATCCAGCCCCTTGAGCTCTCCTGCCAGCAGGGTCGGCAGCTGGCTCACGAAGCGCCGTCGCCATTGGGCCAGCTCCGAATCGAGCTCCGCTTTCAGCGGTTTGAGCAACAAGGCCGCATGGCTGCCGCTGGCTGCATCCCGCTGCAGGCCGATGCGCAATACCGTCAAGCCCCCCTTGAGCCAGAATGGCAGCAGATCGGGACTCGCAGAAAAGGCTGACCCCAGATAGTCGTATCCCTGCGTGCGGTAGTGTGTTTCCAGCTGCGCCAGCAACAGAGAACCCAGTCCCAGCCGATGCAAAGCTGGATGAATGGCGATGCGCATCACCCTGGCATAGGTGCGCTCCCCTGCCGTGATGAAGCCGGCGTGTGCCAGCAGCGACTGGGGCAAGAGATGACCACGGGGGCGTCTTCGCCCGGCCCAGATGTCATGAGCCAGCGCCGGCGCTATGTTTCCTTCCCGGGCCACCAGGGCAACACCGAGCAACTCTTTATCCTGCTCCAGCAGGTGGATATCGAGATCCGGGCTCTCCAGCAAATACCGCAAGTCACTCGGACTGGTCTGATAATGGGCCAGGACGAGCAGACCGAACACCCGATTGAGCAGAGCCTCATCCCCGGCCAGCACCTCCTGCGCCAGTCGTCGCCAGCTTGGTGCTTTCGGGGGCGCCGGTGCCACTATGTCGGCATTGAGGCCGAGCAGCCGGAAGATCAGCGGTTCCAGCGGATCATGCCGGCTCCAGCGGATGGGTTCCGCCAGATGCAGCTCCTGCCAATCCGGGGTCTGCCTATCGAGCACCCGCTTGAAGCGCAGATGAAAACCACGCCCCGTCCCCTCATAGCCGTGCTCAGTGGTAGCGAATACGATGCGGCTGTGATTGGCCAGAATGGCTTCCAGCAGCGGGGTCGGAATGGCGGCGGCCTCATCCACCAGCAGCAGATCCGCTTGCACATCCCCTTGAGCCGCTCGGTCTGGCGACACATAGGTCAGGCCCGCCAGCCGCTCTGGCGTGTCTGCAAGCGCGGCCGAGGCATGGGCAAAGAGTGTGGCAACAGTCGTCTGGGAAGGAGCCGTCACTACTATCCGCAGGCCGGGATCCTGGCGCAGCAGATCGGCGCTGGCCAGACCCAGCAGCGCACTCTTGCCACGGCCACGATCCGCACTCAGCACCAGCGGACGGCGGCGATGACCATGCAACACCTTGTGAATGGCTGGCAGCGCACGGGCTTGATCGGTGCTGAGTGGCCGGCTTGCGTCAAGAGGACACCAGGGTTCGCCGCCGACGGGAGGGTTCAAGGAGAGGGCTGGATCCCCTGTCAGCAACCGCACCAAGCGGTCGATAAAACCATGACCCGCCAGCTTGGCATCCTCAGGCTGGGCGACCAGTCGCAGCCTGTCCGGATCCGGGTAGGCTGGCCACGTCTCTCTGGGGGGCGTCAGCAGCAGCAGCAGACCACCGGCGCGCAACGTGCCCGCCAAGGCGCCGAAGGCATCGGGATGAAAGCCGCTGAAGGCGTTGAACACCAGGGTATCGCACTCCTGACCCAGCCGTTGCAGCGCCTTGGCAGCAGGCAGTGGCTTATGGCATGCAGGGCCGTCTCCCAGCCAGAAGACCGCCTCCCCCAGCAAGGGTTCGGCACGGGTGATGCAATCGGCTTCGAGCCCTTCCAGCCAGATCAGGCGACGCTCACCGGTGCGAGCGAGGGCCTGACGCAAGAGATCCACCTCGGCTGGGATCATGAAGCTGAACTGTCGCCCGGCTTCACCCGTGGCTCAAACATGCGCTCCCCCATCTGATCGATGAAGGTATGGGCTTTTTGCACCATGAAACGCTCGGCGTCGGCCGGGTTGGCGAACAGATCGGAGCGGATGAAGCGGTGAGTCTGCAGCACACCATCCACATCCTTGGTGATGCGCCCGGCAAGCCGGAACTGCCCCCCTTCCGCCATGGGTTCGGGATAAATGAGATAGCCGGCGTATTCGGTGGGCGTGACGTCGGCGGTCTGGGCGGGTTGCCCCTTGAACAGGGCACTGAATAGTTTCTTGAGCATGTTCGTCTCCTCTCTGATGGTTGCATTCTCCTCAAGGGGGGAATCACTGGCAAGCAGGGGATCTTATTACCATTCGTTCTTTGCATTACGAACCATTCTCATTTAGATTTCATCTCATTCCAGCATGAGGTCCACTATTATGTACGTGTGTTTGTGCCGCGGCATCACAGATAACCAGATCCGCAAGGCGGTACAGGCAGGCAAGACCGAGTTCAGACAGCTGAAACAGTCGCTGGAAGTCGGTGCCCAATGTGGCAAGTGCGTGCGCATGGCGATGGAGATCATCGCCACCGAGATCGACAAGCTGGAGTCGGAGCAGGCGCCCCTTTATTACGAAGTGGCCTGAAGCGCCTCTTCCTGACCCCTTCACTTCATCGAGCGGATGCTCTCCCTTGCAGGGGAGCCTATTCGCCATCTTCTTATGGTCATTTTTCTCGACTAAGCTCTAGTGATCGGTGCCCTAGGCTCGAACACGAGGAGTAATGTCGATGAAAGGAGATCCCAAAATCATTGCCCACCTCAACAAGGTGCTGGCCAATGAGCTGGTTGCCATCAACCAATATTTCCTGCATGCCCGCATCTACGATGACTGGGGCCTCAAGGGGCTCGGGCACAAGGAATATCATGAGTCCATCGATGAGATGAAGCATGCCGACGAGCTGGTCAAGCGGGTGCTGTTTCTGGAAGGACTGCCCAACTTGCAGGATCTGGGCAAGCTGCGTATCGGTGAGACAGTCGAAGAGATGCTGCGCTGCGATCTGTCACTGGAAATGGATGCCATTCCCGACCTGAAAACGGCCATCACCTATGCAGAGTCCGTCCATGATTACGTCAGCCGTGACCTGTTTCAGGAGATCCTGGAAGACGAGGAGGAGCATGTCGACTGGCTGGAAACCCAGCTGGACCTCATCGCTCGCATCGGCCTGGAAAACTATCAGCAATCCCAGCTTCATACCGAGTCATCCTGAATGCGGATGCAATGAAGATCTGCCTCCAACCCGCCAAGGCGGGTTTTTTTCTGGGCCACCATCTTGAAGCCCAGGCATGAATTTGAAATATATGGACATTAGTGTCTGCTAGGCAGCTGGCCAACCGGGGTGTTTCCGTCAGCCAACCCCGTTCACGGCACGGGGCGCAGCGCCGGATCCGGTGAACGAGGCACAGCCCAAGCCGGATTGAACCATTGCAGTGATCACAGTTACGATGCAGGGCAAAGCAGCGCACGCCGCTTTCGATTAGGATACGGCCCTATTCCCATCACTTTGCTACGGATGATTTCCATGGAACTGATTGCACGTGAGATGGCCCCCCACAAGCGGGTGGCCCTGGTGGCTCACGACAACATGAAAGCCCCATTGCTGAACTGGGTGCTGCGCCGCA
>RCUL01000612.1_pt1 | contig 16377 bp, 13 predicted proteins | sample 2167521 | NCBI WGS metagenome assembly RCUL01 (sample SAMN09932745, study PRJNA488358) | compost metagenome | feature: garden; material: soil; isolation source: compost soil in acetic acid-enriched culture | place: Germany: Experimental Botanical Garden Goettingen | collected 2016-01-27
CCTGCGTGCTGTCGGCGCCGAACAGGCCATGAATCACCGCCAGCAGGTCGGCGCCGTGGGCGACCAGCGGGGCGGCGTTGTCGAGGGTGATGCCGCCGATCACGCAGATCGGCAGATGGATGCGGTCGTGCGCTTGCTCCAGCAGGGCGATGTCGGCGGCGGGTGCGCCCGGCTTGGTCACCGAGTTGAAGAAGCGGCCGAAGGCGACGTAGCTGGCGCCTTCACGGGCGGCCTGCTCGGCCAGGTCAATTTGCGCGTGGCAGGTGGAACCGATGATGGCGTTGCGCCCGAGCAAGGCTCGCGCCGGGGTCAACGGCCCGTCGGTCTGGCCCAGGTGGACGCCGACGCCCAGGCGCGCGGCCAGCTCGGCGTCATCGTTGATGATCAACTGAGTGTTGTAGCGTGCACACAGCTCGGCCAGGGCCTCCGCTTCGCGCAGCCGGCGGGACTCGTCCTGGCTCTTGTCACGGTACTGCAGCAAGGTCACGCCGCCTTCGAGGGCCGCTTCGACATAGGGCAGAAACTTGCCGGCCAGCAACTGGCTGTCAGTGATGGCATACAGGCCGCGTAACTTCATGGTGTAGACCTCAAGCGAAGATCAGGAACAGAAATCCAGGGGCAGGCGGCGCGGCACGAACTGGCCTTTGCCCAGTTGCTCGGCGTCGCGCAGGGTTCGCCAGGTGTAGTCCAGGGCTGTGCGCACGGCGCTCTGCAGTTGTTCGCCAAGGGCCAGGCGGCCGGCCAGGGTGCTGGCCAGGGTGCAGCCGGAGCCGTGGTAGCTGCCGGGCAGGCGCTGGCAGGTCCAGGTGTGACGCTGGCCGTCGCGGCTGTACAGGCGGTTATGGATTTCGTGTTCGTCGCCGTGACCGCCGGTGATCAGCAGGTGTCTGACAAACGGCAGGAGCTTTTCTGCGCATTCATCGGCACTGCCTTCGGGCAGTTCGGCCAGGATGCGCGCTTCGGGAAGGTTAGGGGTGGCGATGGTTGCCAAGGGCAGCAGGCGCTCGCGCATGGCGTAGCCGACTTCATCCTTGCCCAGGCGGCCACCGCCGCCAGCGCGCAGGACCGGGTCGCAGACCAGCGGCAGATGCGGATGAGCACTGAGCAGTTCGACCACGGTATCGACCATTTCGGTAGAGCCGAGCATGCCCAGCTTGACCGCCGCTACCGTCGAATCGGCGAGCACGGCATTGGCCTGGGCCAGTACCCACTCGCGGTCGAGGACGCGGAAGTCGCTGACATTGACAGTATCCTGGACGGTCAGGGCGGTCACGGCCGGAGCGGCATGACAGCCTTGCGCAATCAGGGCTTCGATATCTGCCTGCAAGCCGGCGCCGCCACTGGGGTCGTGGCCGGAGAGACAGAGGACAACGGGGCGGGAGCTGTAGGTATTCATGGTGCGCGAGCTTATCACCAAACGCTTTTGCTGGGTCCGCCCCGGCGCCGCGGATTTTTCAACGGGCGTTTGAACTGCAGTTTAAAAAACGCTGAAAGTGCCGTTCTAGAGCCTTCGTCGCAAAGTTTTCAGTGGCGTCTGGCAGGCTCGGAAAGCTATGCTAGAGTGCTCGAATAAACCGATAACGGTTACTGCCGGATTGCGTCGCCTCAAACGGACAGGAGGCTACGCGACGCGACCGGGACAGACCATGCTGGGGCTGTATGCGCTATTTGCTGATTGTTGTGCTGGGCTGGTTGCCGTTACTGGCCACGGCGGTCGATTTCGACGACTCCACCCGCAGCTTGCCGCTGGGGCAGATGATGCAGGTGTTCGAAGACCGCGATGGCAATGCCAGCATTGCGCAGGTCAGTGCGCCGTCGTTCAGCGAGCATTTTCGCCCGCACCGGGCCGAGGTCCTCAATGCCGGCTATTCCACCTCGGTGTTCTGGCTGAAAATCCAGTTGCGCTACACCGCCTTGCCGTCGGCCGCGCCACGCACCTGGTTGCTGGAGCTGGCCTATCCACCCCTCGATCACCTTGAGCTCTACCTGCCGGACGCCAGCGGCACCTTCCGCCTGGCCCAGCGCACCGGCGACGCCCTGCCTTACGCCAGTCGGCAAATCAAGCAGAACAACTACCTTTTCGAACTGCCCTTTACTCCCGGCCAGACCACCACCGCCTACCTGCGCCTGCACAGCCAGGGTTCGGTGCAGGCGCCGCTGACCCTGTGGTCGGCCCAGGCCTACCTGGAAGCACAGCCGACCCGCCTGTATGTGCTGGGCCTGATCTATGGCGTGTTGCTGGGGATGCTGGTGTACAACCTGTTCATCTACCTCAGCGTGCGCGACACCAGTTACCTGTATTACATCCTCTATATCGCTTCGTTCGGCCTTTACCAGGTCTCGGTCAACGGCGCCGGGGTGGCCTATTTCTGGCCGGACAGCCCCTGGTGGGCGAACGCCGCCACGCCAATGTTCATCGGTGCGTCCGGCCTGTTCGGTTGCCAGTTTGCCCGCAGTTTCCTGCAGCTGCGCAATCACAGCCGTGCCTTCGATGGGGTGCTCAAGGTATTGATGGGCGGTGGTGCGCTGGTCATGTTGCTGTCGCTGACCAGCAGCTACGGCGTCGCCCTGCGTCTGGCCACGGCGTTGGCGCTGCTGTTTACCGTATGCATCTTCGCTGCCGGGATTTATGCCTGGCACCGTGGTTTGCGCGTGGCTCGCTACTTCATCATCGCCTGGTCGGCGTTCTTGCTCGGCGGCCTGGTCAACACCCTGATGGTACTGGGCTATTTGCCCAACGTATTCCTGACCATGTATGCCAGCCAGATCGGTTCGGCGCTGGAGGTCGGCCTGCTGTCGCTGGCCCTGGCCGACCGCATAAACAGTATGCGTGAAGAGCAGGCCCAGACCCTGCGCGAAACCGGTCGGACCCTTGAGCAGCTCAACGTCCAGCTGGCCAACAGCAACCGCCTCAAGGACCAGTTCCTGGCCACCGTCACCCATGAACTGCGCACGCCGATGAACGGTGTGATCGGTTCGCTGGAGCTGATGCAGACCATGTCGCTGGACGGCGAGCTGGCCCAGTATCAGCACACCGCTACTTCGGCGGCCCAGGACATGATGGGCATGGTCGATGACATTCTCATCCTCACCGAGCTGCAGGCCGGCCGCCTGAGCGCCCAGAACGCCCCGTTCAGCCTGCGTTCGCTGCTGCAGGAGGTGCGTGCCGAATACGCTGCTCCCGCCATGGCCAAGGGCTTGTACCTGAGCCTGGATACCCCGGCGGAGCTGCCGGATGTGCTGATCGGCGATCGGCACAAGCTGGCCATGTGTCTGGGTTACCTGATGGATAACGGCATCAAGTTCACTCATCAGGGCGGAGTCATGTTGCAGGTACGCGGTGATCGCCTGGGGCCGGACCAACTGGGCTTGAGCATCAGCGTCAGCGACAGCGGCATCGGTTTCGACTGCCTGGATGAAGCCACGCTGTACCAGCGCTTCTTCCAGGTCGATGGTTCGATGACCCGTGAATACGGCGGCCTGGGCATTGGCCTGGCGATTTGTCGGCAGTTGGCCGAGCTGATCGGCGCGCGCCTGCAGCACGAATCCAACCCGGGGCTGGGCAGTCGCTTCGAGCTGAGCCTGCGCGCGCCCTTGAGCCCGCCCCAGGCGCAGCTGGGCATGGTCAGGCCAGGGCTAAATCACGGCTAGTTAGGCGTTTTTGTCACTTTGACAGGGGGGCAGGGCGTGATTCACTGAAATTTCAGTCACGCCAGGATCCAGGAGGCCCCTCGATGAACCTGCACCAGTACGCTGAAACCCATGAGGTCACCAACCAGCCGCCATCCCTGGACGGCGCCAACCTGTACCGCATCGACCTGCCGTTGCAGGAGTGGTCGCGGCGCTACGGGGCGGGTTGGGCGCAGGAGCGCATCGATGCGTACGGTGCTCTGGCTGGCGGGCCGCTGATGGCCGCGGGCTTTCTGGCCAACCAGAACAAGCCGCAATTCAGCAGTCATGATCGTTATGGCCATCGCATCGACCTGGTGGAGTTTCATCCGGCCTATCACGAGCTGATGCGCACGGCCATCGAGCATGGCCTGCCGTCCTTGCCCTGGACCGACCCGCGGGAGGGCGCCCATGTCGCCCGCGCATCGATGACCTACCTGCATAGCCAGGCCGAAGCCGGCAGTGGCTGCCCGCTGACCATGACCTTTGCCGCGGTGCCGGCGCTCAAGCTGCAGCCGGAACTGGCCGAGTACTGGCTGCCGAAAGTGCTGGCCACTGAATACGACCCGCGCAACGTTGGCGATCGCCACAAGGTCGGCGTGACTCTGGGCATGGCCATGACCGAGAAGCAGGGCGGCACCGATGTACGCGCCAACACAACCCGTGCTTACCCGGTCGGTGCGCCCGGCCCGGGCCAGGCTTATGAGCTGGTCGGGCATAAATGGTTCTGTTCGGCACCGATGTGCGACGCCTTCCTGACCCTGGCCCAGACCGACAAGGGCCTGAGCTGCTTCCTGCTGCCGCGCCACCGCCCGGATGACAGTCGCAACCAGTTCTATATCCAGCGCCTGAAGAACAAGCTCGGCAACTGCTCCAACGCGTCCAGCGAAGTCGAGTTCCGCGGCGCCCTGGCCTGGATGATCGGCGAGGAAGGCCGGGGGGTGCCGACCATCATCGAAATGGTCGCCATGACCCGCTTCGATTGCATGGTTGGCTCCAGCGCCCTGATGCGCCAGGCCCTGACCCAGGCCGCCCACCACTGCGCTCATCGCCAGGTCGGCGGACGGCTGTTGGCCGAGCAGCCATTGATGCAGAACGTGCTGGCCGACCTGGCCCTGGAAAGCGAGGCGGCGCTGGCCTTGAGCCTGCGCATGGGGCGGGCCCTCGACCAGCCGGATGATCCGCATCAGGCGCGTTTTGCCCGGCTGATCACCGCCGTGGGCAAGTACTGGATCTGCAAACGGGCGCCAGCGATGATCAACGAAGCGGCCGAGTGCATGGGCGGCGCCGGTTATGTCGAAGACAGCATCCTGCCGAGGCTGTACCGCGAAGCACCGGTCAACTCGACCTGGGAAGGCTCGGGCAACGTCCAGTGCCTGGATGTGCTGCGCGCACTGTCCAAGGAGCCGGGCGTTCTCGACACGCTGTTCGCCGAGCTGGGTGATGGTCACGGCGATCCACGCTTGGCCGCGCATATTGGCAACCTCAAGGCGGCCTTTGCCGACACCGCCGACATCCAGTACCGCGCCCGCCAGCTCAGCGAAGACATCGCCGTCGGCCTGCAGGCCAAGCTGCTGCTCGAAGCCGGTAACACGGCGGTCAGCGATGCCTTTATCGCCAGCCGCCTGAGTGGCAACGGCCGGGTATACGGCGTGCTGCCCCGTGGCGTCGACGTCGCGGCGCTGGTGCAGCGCTCGACCCCGAACTGGCCGCTCTAACGTGCGTGCCTTTGCCGCCGGATATAGGCAAGATGGGCGCATGCATGTCAGACAGGAAGTACATTGTGAGCCGTACTGATGAAGCCTTCGTTGTCGTAGAAACCGCCGAGCAGGCCGTCGATCGCCTCGCGGCCCTGCACGAACAAGCCACCGCGGCCCTGAGCCAGGCGCTCAAGCGCTACCTCAAGGACCGCACCGAGCCGGATGCCGAGGAGCGGGCGCTGTTCCGCTACCCCGAACTGCGTCTGACCTACCAGTACCATGGTGAAGTTCCGGCGATCACCCGCGCCTACGCCAAGGTCCAGCTGCCTGGCACCTACAGCGTGACCGTGACCCAGCCGGCGGCGTTCCGTGGCTACCTCCTCGAGCAGCTCAAGCCACTGATGCGCGACTTCACCGTCACGGTCGAAGTGGGCGTCAGCCAGCAGAACATTCCTTACCCCTATGTGGTCGAGCAGGGCGACGAGCTGGCCGGCACCGGCATCACTGCCGCCGCGCTGGCGCGGGTGTTCCCCAGTACCGATCTTTCCGCCGCCACCGACGGCATCGCCGACGGCCTGTATGACTGGGCCAACGTCGATCCGCTGCCGCTGGCGCTGTTCGACGCCGCGCGGGTGGATTTCTCCCTGCGCCGCCTGGTGCATTACACCGGTAGCGACTGGCGACAAGTGCAGCCGTGGATCCTGCTGACCAACTACCACCGCTATGTCGACCAGTTCATCAGCCACGGCCTTGAGCGCCTGCGTGATGACCCGCGTTTTGTGCGCATGGTCCTGCCCGGCAATGTGATCATCGAAAAGGCCATGGACAACGGCGAAGCCCAGGCCCTGGTCGCCGGGGTGGTCTGGCACCGCTACCAGATGCCCGCCTATCACCTGATCGCTGCCGATGGCGACGGCATTACCCTGGTCAATATCGGTGTCGGCCCGTCCAACGCCAAGAACATCACCGACCACCTGGCGGTGCTGCGTCCGCACTGCTGGCTGATGATCGGCCACTGCGGTGGCCTGCGCCAATCGCAGACCATCGGCGACTATGTGCTGGCCCACGCTTATATGCGCCGCGACGGGATTCTCGACCGGGTGGTGCCGCCGAACATTCCGATTCCGGCCCTGGCCGAGGTGCAACTGGCGTTGCAGGAAGCGGCGGCGCAGGTCACGGGCGAGCGCGGCGACGAACTGAAAAAGCGCCTGCGCACCGGTACCGTGCTGACCTACGACGACCGCAATTGGGAACTGCGCTGGGCGCAGGAACGGCCGCTGATCAACCTGTCGCGGGCAGTGGCGGTGGACATGGAAAGCGGCACCATCGCCGCCCAGGGCTATCGCCTGCGGGTCCCGTACGGCACCTTGCTGTGCGTCTCCGACAAGCCGCTGCACAGCGAGATCAAATTGCCGGGGGCGGCCAATGCTTTCTACAACCGGGCAGTCAGCCAGCACCTGAAGATCGGCATCGCCGCCCTCGACCTGCTGCGTACCGAGCTCAACTCGCTGCACTCGCGTAAACTGCGCAGTTTTGACGAGCCGCCGTTCCGCTGAGGCCCCATGCCGTTACCCCCACGCACCAAGCCGCGGCGTCCCGCGGCCAAACCCGCCGGCCCGCGTCGCCTGCCCAAGGCGCCGCCGGCCGAGCCGCGGTTGATCCTGTTCAACAAACCCTTTGACGTGCTGACCCAGTTCAGCGACGGCGAAGGGCGCGCGACCCTCAAGGACTTCATCGCCATCCCCGGCATTTACCCGGCCGGGCGCCTGGACCGTGACAGTGAAGGCTTGCTGCTGCTGACCAACGACGGCCAGTTGCAGGCACGCATTGCCGACCCCAGGCACAAGCTGGCGAAAACCTATTGGGTACAAGTGGAGGGTGAGCCGAGCGAGGAGCAGTTGCAGCGCTTGCGCGATGGCGTCGAACTCAACGACGGCCCGACCTTGCCGGCCCAGGCCCGTCAGCTCGACGAGCCAGACCTTTGGCCACGCAACCCGCCGGTACGCTTTCGCAAGAGCGTGCCGACCCGTTGGCTGGAGCTGGTGATCAAGGAAGGGCGCAACCGTCAGGTGCGGCGCATGACCGCTGCCGTCGGCCTGCCGACCCTGCGCCTGGTGCGCGTGCGGATCGGCGACTGGAGCCTGGATGGCCTCGATCAGGGCCAGTGGCGGGAAGTGCCGGCCAGGCTTTAAACGCCTTCGATAAAGCCGATCACCACGCTTTTGATGATGAAGGCGAGGATGCCCAGGCCCAGCACGAAAAACAGAATGAAGGTGCCGAACTTGCCGGCTTTGGACTTCTTCGCCAGGTCCCAGACGATAAAGCCCATGAAACCAATCAGGATGGTGACCAGGATGGTCATCATCCACTCTTCGAACAACGCAGGATCCATCGATTTTCTCCGGCAGGTTGAGGCGCGCGATTATACGCCCCCCTTGCCAGCCTGACTAACGCAGGTGCGTGAGCGGCATTTCGGTGCTGGCCAGTACCTGGTTGAGAACGAAACTGGAACGCACGCTGGTAACGCCTTCAATGCGGGTCAGGTGGCCCAGCAGCAACTGCTGGTAATGGTCCATGTCGGGCACCACGACTTTCAACTGGTAGTCGGCATCCATCCCGGTCACCAGGCTGCATTCGAGCACTTGCGGCAGGCTGCGGATCGCCGACTCGAAGGTCTCGAAGCGCTCGGGGGTGTGGCGGTCCATGCCGATCAATACGTAGGCAGTCAGGCTCAGGCCGAGCTTCTTGCGGTCGAGCAGGGCGACCTGACGGGCAATGTAACCGTCGTCTTCCAGTTGCTTGACCCGGCGCGAGCAAGGCGAGGGTGAAAGACCGATGCGTTCGGCCAGTTCCTGGTTGGAGATACGCGCATCGCGCTGCAATTCAGCAAGAATGCTCAGGTCATAGCGGTCAAGCTTGCTCATGGGGTTGGCCTTTTCTGTTTCGATTGCGTTGAATTATCAATCTGTAGGCAAAAATTGCGCAAGTGATATTTAATTGAGCAATCTTCGCAATCCTCTGCCGCTGCCTTCGCCGTATTCTTATCACCAGAATCACTGCCCGGACATCAGTCCAGTGCGGCGGGCCGAATCAGGCCAGCTGCGGCCAGCAACCCCACCAGGTTGTGCTCGGCCCCCGGGCTACACACTGTCCACAAGACGGCGTGAGGTGAGCCGGTGTCACAAGCGCCGAGCACGGACAAAATTCTCAAAGGGAGACCCCAGGGTCTCCCTTTTTTATTGCCTGGCAAATTTCATCTGGCGGCCGATACCCCGTTGCAGACGGCCTGATAAAGTAATCCCAGGCCCCTTGTTACCGGTCCGAGAGGAAAAGCATGAAGTCGCGCGTCTGGCGTATGGCAGGTGTTGGTTTGCTGTGCATGAGTGTCAATCTGCCGCTACTGGCCGAAGGGCAGGGGGCTTCACCTTTGCAGTCGCGGCCCGATGAAGTGCGTCAGACTCAGGAGCCGCGTACCGGTTACTACCAGGACATTCCGCGGCGTAACGACAATCGCTACTACCAGGCCGGTGGCGCCGGGCGTCCGGATGGCCACGGCAATGGCTGGGGGCCCGGCCCGCAGTATCGGCCGGGGCACACAATCGACCGCTTCCCCGATCGCTACTGGAAAGTGCCCTATCGCGGGGATGACTACTTCTATTCCGGCGGCTACTGGTATCGCCCGCAAGGCCCGCGCTATGTGGTGGTGACGCCGCCCTATGGTGCACGGGTCAACTACCTGCCCGACTATGCCCGGCAAGTATGGAGTGGCGGCGCGCTGTTGTTCCTCGCGGCGGGTACTTACTACCAGTACCTCGAGGACAGCCGCGAGTACGTGGTGGTCAATCCACCGACGGCCAGTGCGCCGGTACAGAGTAGCCCCGGTTATGACGTGATCGCCTATCCGGCCCAGGGCCAGAGCCCTCAGCAGCTTGATCGTGATCGTTACGAATGCCATCGCTGGGCGGTGCAGCAGACCGGGTTTGACCCGGCGGCGGCCAGCTACGCGCCAGCGGCGCAAGTGGCCGATAACTATCGGCGGGCGCAGGGTGCTTGTTTGAGCGGGCGGGGGTATAGCGTCAACTGAACCGGGGGCTGCTGCGCAGCCCATCGCTGGCAAGGCCAGTTCCCACAGTTTAACGGTGCATGCAGTTCCATTGTGGGAGCCGGCCTTGCCAATGGCCTCACATCACCGGATCCGCATGCACCAGCACTTCAGCCTTCGGATACTTGCTGTTGATCGCCGCCGCAGCCTGGTCACACAAGGCATGGGCCTGGGTCAGCGGCAAGTCCCCGGGCAGTTCCAGGTGCAACTGCACAAACCAGTGACTGCCCGACACACGCGTGCGCAAGTCATGGGCGCCGCGTACCCCCGGCACACTGCAGGCCAGCGCCAGCATTTGCTCGCTGATGTCGCTGGGCAGCTCTTGATCCATCAGGATCGAGCTGCTCTCCCGGGCAATCTGCAAGGCACTCCAGAAGATGTACAGGGCGATGCCCAGACCGAAAATCGCATCGAGCTGCGGCCAGCCGAAGCGCGCCAGCACCAGCGCCACCAGGATGCTGCCGTTGAGCAGCAGGTCGGAGCGGTAATGCAGAGAGTCGGCGCGCACCGCGGTCGAGCCGGTGATGCGGATCACCTTGCCCTGGAGCATCAACAAGGCAACGGTCAGCACCAGCGATAACAGCATCACCGCGATACCGATGCCGGTATCACCCAAAGGTTGCGGGTTCTGCAGCCGTTCCACCGCCTGTACACCGATCAGCACCGCACTGACCGCAATGAACAGCGCCTGGGCCATGCCGGCCATGGCTTCGGCCTTGCCGTGGCCGTAGCGGTGGTCGTCATCGGCCGGGCGCAGGGCGTAGTGCACGGCCAGCAGATTGAGAAAGGAGGCCACGCCATCCAGCGCCGAATCGGTCAGCCCGGCCAGCAGGCTGACCGAACCGCTGAGCCACCAGGCCACCGCCTTGGTCAGGATCAGGATACTGGCCACCGCCAGCGAGGCGCGGGTGGCCAGGCGCAGCAGGCGTTGGTGTTCAGCCGAGGGAGTCATGCCGAAGGTGGCTTCCTGTCAAAGATCAAGCAGCGGGCTTGAGGCCGTACATGGCCAGTTGCTCGACACTGCCCTTGTGCTGGATCAGGCGTGGGTCGTTGAGCGGCAGGCGCTGGCCCAGTTCGCTCTCGAGAATAGCCTGCAGCTTGCTGTTGTCGACCTTGCCGTCGGCGCTGATGGCTTCATTGAGCTTCTCGGGCGCGACCTGGGCAGTGGTGCCGCCTGGCAGGTAGATAGCGCCGGTGGCGAAGTCGATACCGAAGGCGATCAAGCCCGGGATCACGTAGAAAAGGATGCCGATTGCGTCGAGGGCGGCGACCACCGGGTCGATCTTGCCCTCGATCTGGCCGCGTCGGTCGGGGAAGAACAGGGTGCCGCAGGCGGTCAGTTGGGTCAGCAGGGTGGCGATCACGACGCCGCCAATGACACGGGAGGGAATACGCATGGAAATCTCCGGAATGAAGGCGACAACGATACAGGCAAAGAGCCGGTATCTACAGCTAAGACCATGATAAGGCAGGCTCGGTTCGCCGTTATACTCGGCGGATTGTTTGAGGGCCACCATGAAATCATTACCGATCGATGCCGTACTGCCAGCCTTGCGCGCAGCCTTGAGCCAGCGCCACGAAGCGGTGCTCGAAGCGCCCCCCGGCGCCGGCAAGACCACCCGTGTGCCGCTGGCGCTGCTTGATGAGCCGTGGCTGGCCGGGCAGCGCATCCTCATGCTCGAACCGCGGCGCCTGGCGGCACGGGCGGCAGCCGAGCGGCTGGCCAGCGAGTTGGGCGAGCAGGTCGGGCAAACGGTCGGTTATCGCATTCGGCTGGACAGCAAGGTCGGCCCGAACACGCGGATCGAGGTGGTTACCGAAGGGATTCTCACCCGTCGTTTGCAAGCCGACCCGGCCCTGGACGGCGTGGGCTTGCTGATCTTCGACGAATTCCACGAACGCAGCCTCGATGCCGACCTGGCCCTGGCCCTGAGCCTCAATGGTCGCGAGTTGTTGCGTGACGAGCCGCCGCTGAAGATCCTGCTGATGTCGGCGACCCTTGAGGGCGAGCGTCTGTCGAGCTTGCTCGACGATGCCCCGGTGGTCAGCAGCGAAGGGCGCATGTACCCGGTCGATGTGCGGTGGGGCCGCCCCTTCCAGGCGGGCGAGTTCATCGAGCCGCGGGTGGTCGATGCGGTGCTGCAGGCCATCGCTGACGAGTCGGGCAGTGTCCTGGTGTTCCTGCCGGGTCAGGCGGAAATTCGCCGGGTGCATCAATCCTTGCAGGAGGCCCTCGGTGATCGCCGCGATATCCTGCTATGCCCATTGCATGGCGAGCTCGACCTCAATGCCCAACGCGCCGCCATCGACACGCCCGCTGCCGGCCTGCGCAAAGTGGTGCTGGCGACCAACATCGCCGAGACCAGCCTGACCATCGACGGCGTGCGCGTGGTGGTCGACGCCGGCCTGGCGCGGGTACCGCGTTTCGACCCGGGTAGTGGCATGACCCGCCTGGACACCCAGCGCATCTCTCGCGCCAGCGCCACCCAGCGCGCCGGCCGTGCCGGACGCCTTGAGCCCGGCGTGTGCTATCGCTTGTGGTCCGAAGCCCAGCATGAGCAACTGGCGGCGTACGGCGCGGCCGAAATCCTCCAGGCCGATCTGGCCGGGCTGGCCCTGCAGCTATCGCGCTGGGGCGTCACCCCCGAACAATTGCGCTGGCTCGACCAGCCGCCTGCTGCCGCGTACGGCCAGGCGCTGGACCTGTTGCGGCGTCTGGGCGCGTTCAAGGCCGACAGTCAGGACAGCCTCAGCGCCCACGGCCAGGCCATGGCCGAATTGCCGGCGCATCCGCGCATCGCCCACTTGCTGCTGCGCGGCCAGGACCTGGGGCTGGCCGACATGGCTTGCGACGTCGCCGCATTGCTCGGTGAACGCGACATTCTGCGCGGCGGCGGTGCTGACCTGCACAGTCGCCTGGCCTTGCTCAGCGGCGAAACCCGCGCAGCCAAAGGCGGGCAGGGCGGCGTGCAGCGCGCCCGGCAACTGGCTCGCCAGTACCGTGGTTATCTGCGTGGCAAAGCCACTTCAGCTGTTGCCGACCCTGACCATTCCCGCTGGCTGGGCGCCTTGCTGGCGCTGGCCTATCCGGACCGGGTCGGCCAACAGCGGCGTGCCGGCGGTGCGGAATATCGGCTGGCTAACGGCCGTGCCGCGCTGTTCGGCGAAGCCGATGCCTTGATGAAACATTCGTGGCTGGTGATTGCCGACCTGGGCAGCCGCCAGGGCCAGCGCGAGGAGCGCATTTATCTCGCCGCCGACTTCGACCCGGCACTGTTCGACGGGGTGCTGGCCGAACAGGTGCGCAGCCTGGATATCCTCGACTGGGACGAACGCGAAAACGTTTTGCGTGCCGAGCGTCAGCGCAAGGTCGGCGAGCTGGTGCTCAGCCGAGAGCCACTGACCGGCCTGGACGAAGACGCCCGCGCAAAGGCCCTGCTGGAACTGGTGCGGCGCAAGGGCCTGGAGCTGCTGTCGTGGACCCCCGAGCTGCGCCAGTGGCAGGCGCGTGTGGCACTGTTGCGCCAGCTCGACCTGGCAACCCTGGGTGAAAGTGAATGGCCGGACCTGAGCGACGCCGCCCTGTTGGCAAGCCTTTCGCACTGGCTGCAACCCTACCTGGGCAAGGTCACCCGTCTGAGCCATTTCGCCCAGCTCGACCTCTCGTCGATCCTGCGCAATCTGTTGCCCTGGCCACTGCCTCAGCGCCTGGATGAACAGGCGCCGGTCCACCTGAGCGTGCCTTCAGGCTCGAACATCCGCCTGGACTACAGCGAAACCCCGCCAATCCTCGCCGTGCGCCTGCAGGAGCTGTTCGGCCTGGCCGAAACCCCACGTATTGCCCAGGGCCGACAGCAAGTCCTGTTGCACCTGCTGTCGCCCGCGCGGCGGCCGGTGCAGGTGACCCAGGATCTGGCCAACTTCTGGCGCAGTACCTATGCCGAGGTGAAGAAGGATCTGAAGGGGCGCTATCCCAAGCACTATTGGCCGGATGACCCGTTGGTAGCCGAGGCCACCGCGCGGGCCAAGCCACGCAAATAGTCAGGGCATCGCAGGCAGTACAAGGCGCGCCGTTACCGGCAGGTGATCGGAAATTTCCAGGGTGTCCTGCTGAATCACCCGTGCCCCCAGACGCTGCAGTTTGGGGCTGTGGAACAGGTAGTCGAGGGTGCGGTCCGGCCCTTGCACATTGCGGTCGTTGGGGTAATGGGTCAGCCAGGCCGCGCGGTCGGCGCCGCTGGCTTCGGCGTTGCTGGGGATCATCGGGTACTTGTCCCAGAGCAGGTGCAAGTCGCTGTCGGCGCTGTACTGACCGCGCAGTTCGGCCGGCAGGCGCCGGTACTGGCCGAGCGGCAGCAGGTTGAAGTCGCCGCCGATCAACCAGGGGGTGCCCTGGCTTTCGAGCTTGTCGAGCAGCCGCGTTAGCTGTTGCACCTGCTGGCGCTGGATATCGCTGCCCGCCTCGAAGGGGGCGAGGCGGGTGTTGAGTACCGCTAACTGGCCGCCGTCGCGCAGTGGCAGGTAGCTGGCAAGGATGGCTTGCTGAGGTTGCAGCAAGCGCTGCAGGGTGTTGCTCGCGGTCACCGGCAATTGCACGCGTTCGGCCTGTTTGATCGGGTAGCGGCTCAGGGTCGCCAGGCTGCGGCCGACGCTGCCGAAAATATGCCAGTCGGGGACGAAATCGGCTTTCCAGTCATAGGCCTGCACCGCGCAGGGGTAGATATCGACCAGGCGCTCACGCAGCAGTGCCAGCTGGTCCTGGTAGTCGCTGGCCTTGGCGTTGTTGTCCAGTTCCTGGAGCAGGACGATGTCCGGCTGCTCGGCGCGGATAACCCGCGCCACTTCATCGAGGTTGAAGGCGAGGTCTTCAGGGGTAGGGCGGGTGTCGTCGCCACGGCCCTGGTCGTACCAGAACACGTAGCGTTTGCCGGCCAGGTACTGCACGTTCCAGGTCATCACCTTGAGCACCTGGCCCGGCACCAGCGTTGCGTTGCCGGCGCGACAACTGACCGGCAGGGTTTCGCGTGGCTCGGGTTGCCAGCTCAGCTGCGTGGCCAGCAGCCACAGCAGGGCGAACAGAACAAGCAGGGTCAGCAGTGCGTTGCGCAGTAGTCGGGTCATCGGCTCGGCTTGGCTTGGCAGGTCACCGCCAAGCATACCCGAGCCGTTCGTCCGCTAACCAGTCAGGATACCGGTGGCTCTGCAACCGGTTCGCTGACCAGCATGTACAGGCGGAACATCACCACGGTGCTGAACAGCTGCAGGAAGCCGTTGGCGCTGTCGAGGGCCAGTTGCACCAGCGCCGAAGGCTCGGGCACCAGCATCATGCTCAGGCCGTCGATCAGCCACAGCGGTGCCAGCACGCCGAGGATGCAGCTGAAAATGCGCCAGAAATTACCGGTGCTCAGCTTGAAGCTTTCACGCATGGCTTCGATTGGCGCCAGGCCGCGCAGCACCAGGACGTATTCGGCAAACACCAGATGGATCATCACCCAGATGCCGGGAATGATGAACAGCGCGGCGCCGGCCATGATCAGCAACGAGCTGAGCATCACCATCAGGGCGAACGACGGCCACAGGCGCAAGGCCATGGCCAGCAGGTTGCGCTTGAGCGGGGTGTAGCCGTTGCTGCGGGTGTCGAGGTAGAGGATCAGCGCGGCGCTGTACAACGGGTAGAACAGCAGGCTGACCAGCATGCCGTAGCCTGGCGAGGCATCCTCGCCCAGTTGCTGGTTCAGCAGCTGGGTGCACAGTGCTTCGAGCACCACCAGCGGCAGGCACAGCTGGGCAATGCTCAGCAGGTGACGGCGGAAGAAATACAGGGAGTCGCGCAGAACACTAAGCGGATTCATCGGTCGATATCGCATTGAAAAAAAGCAGGGCGTCACTTTAGCCCAGCCGTAGGCCAACCTGAAGAAAGTTTAATCCCGGCTTGTGTTGAATCTACGGCCCCGGCACCCCATTTTACCCGTACTCGATTTTCCGGTTTTGCAGTGAGGTTGCCCATGAACAGTGAAGAACAAACCCTGATCGACGGCCTGTTCGGTCGGCTCAAGCAAGCCGAGGACCCGGCTGTGCCGCGCGACGCCCAGGCCCAGGCGCGCATCGGCGAACACCTGCAGCAGCAACCCGCGGCGCCTTACTACATGGCCCAGGCGATCCTGGTGCAGGAAGCGGCGCTCAAGCGTCTCGACGAACAGAACAAACAGCTGGAGGCCGAGCTGAAACAGGCCAGGGCCCAGGTTGCAGCGACCGCGCCGAGCAGCGGCGGCGGCTTCTTGTCGAGCATATTCGGCAGTGGCACCCGCGATCCACAGCCGGTACAGAACCCGGCCCCCGCCAGCACTCCCAGCCGTGGCGGCGGTTGGCGCGAACCGTCGCGCCCGTCATTCAACCAACCTGCCCAGCAGCAGGGTTTCAACGCAGCTCCCGCCCAGGCTCCGGCCCGCGGTGGTGCCAGCAGCTTTCTCGGTGGCGCGCTGCAGACTGCCGCTGGCGTGGCCGGCGGGGTGATGCTGGCCCAGGGTATCAGCAGCCTGTTCAACCACCACTCGCAGCCTGAAGAAGTGGTCGAGGTGATCAAGGAAGAACCGGCGCCCGCCAGCGACACGGGCGGCTGGGGCAGCAACGACGAGCAACGCCTGACCGCCGACAATGGCAGCTATGGCAACGACCAGGGCGGCTTCATGGACACCGACTACGGCAATGATGACGGCGGCTTCTTCGGCGGTGACGACGACAGCTTCGTCTGACCGCGCTTACCCGCATGGCTCGCGGGCTGGCATACTGGGCGCCGAAACGGCCCCGGTGTGCGGCGGCCGGTAACAGCGCCGTGGCGCCATGAGGAAAAGCGGTGAAGAAGATCGCGGTATTCGCCGATGTGCAGAACCTCTACTACACCGTGCG
>RCUL01000613.1_pt1 | contig 16360 bp, 9 predicted proteins | sample 2167521 | NCBI WGS metagenome assembly RCUL01 (sample SAMN09932745, study PRJNA488358) | compost metagenome | feature: garden; material: soil; isolation source: compost soil in acetic acid-enriched culture | place: Germany: Experimental Botanical Garden Goettingen | collected 2016-01-27
TCGAGTTGACCGTGTACTCGGGGATGATGCTCAGCGGCTCGCCGGTTTTCTTGTCCTCGGACTCGATCATGTAGGTGAAGTTGGTGTTCCAGTCCAGCGCCGGGGTCAGCTCGACGAACAGGTTGCCCTCGACCCCTTGCACGACGGCCTTGCCGGTGTTTTCCCAGCGCAGGATACGGCGGCCGTTGGGCAGGCGGAACAAGGTCTGGTTGCCGGCCTCGATCTTGTTCTTGTAGTCGTTACGGAAGTAGGTAGCGCTGGTGCGCCAGGTGCCCTTGTCGTAGGCCAGGCCCAGCTCCTTGTTGACGCTGGTTTCCGGGTCGAGGTTGGCGTTGCCCAGCAGGTAGCAGCCGCCTTCGTTGAGCTCGCCGGAGTTGCAGCCGCCGCCACGGCTGTACAGCAGGTAGTTGGGGTTGGCCTGGTACAGGTTCGGGGTCTTGTAGGCGCGGGCGATGCCGCCCTTGATGCTCAGGGCGTCGGTGATCTGGTGCGAGGCGTTCAGGCTCGGGCTCCAGTTGTCGCCATAGTCTTCGTGATGATCCAGGCGCAGGCCGGGGGTGACGATGGTGTTCTCACCGACTTCGATGTTGTCCTCAGCGTACAGGGCAAAGCTGCGTGCGGTGGATTTGGTCTGGGTGCGGTCGAAGTTCGGCAGCTCGGCTCCCGGGTCATAGCTTTGCGGGCGCAGCGAGCCCGGGTCGTTGAGCGACTCGTACAGGTACTCGCCGCCCAGGGTCAGCACCTGCTCAAGGCCCATGCTCAACGGCAGGTTGACCTCGCCGGTGGCCCGGGTGTTGCGCAGACGTGATTCAAAGCGCCCGGCACCGCCCGATGGCGCACCTTCGCCCCAGCCGGCCAGGCCTTCATTGAGGCGGCCGTTGCGGGTCAGGTCGTAGGATAGCGAGGCGGTCGAGGTGCCCCAGTCGTAGTCGCCGCGGTGGGTCACGGCAAAGCTTGAGCGCTGCATGACGTTGGTTTCCTTGCCCACCTGGCTTTCGACGAACTCGCCGCCGGCGTTGAGCATGGTGTCGCCGGCAAAGATGTTGCCCTGGCGGCTGTAGCTCGACTCCAGGTCGACGGTGTTGGCCGGGTCGATCTTCCAGCTCAGCAGGCCGTTGATGTCCTTGTTGCGCACGCCTTCGCGGCCGGCCATCAAGGATTCGGCATAGGCCTGGTGCGCCGAGTTGATCTTCATGTCGTCGGCGTCGGTCTTGTTCAGGTTGCCGTACACGCGAAAGATCAGGCTGTCGGTGAGCGGCCCGCTCAAACTGAAGTTGACCCGCTTGCCGGTGCCTTCGGAATCGTCCTCGGGGAGCATGGTGTACAGGGTCATCGAGCCGCGCAGGTCCTGGGTCGGGCGCTTGGTGATGATGTTCACCACACCGCCCATGGCGCCAGAGCCGTAGCGCGCGGCAGCCGGGCCGCGAAGGATCTCGATGCGTTCGACTTCTTCGGCCGGTACCCAGTTGGTTTCGCCACGGGTGTCACGGTCGCCGCTCCAGCCGTAGCGCACGGCGTTGCGCGAGGTGGACGGCTTGCCGTCGATGAGGATCAGGGTGTTCTCCGGGCCCATGCCGCGCAGGTCGATCTGGCGGTTGTTGCCGCGGGCGCCGCTGCTGCTGTTGCCCGTGAGGTTGACCCCGGGCTCGCGGCGAATGATATCGGAGAGGTCGTTGACCGGCGGGCGCTTCTTGATGTCTTCAGCGGTAATGATCGACACGCCGGGCGCCTGCTTGAGTTCCTCTTCGGCAGTGCCCAGCACGCGGGTGTTTTCCAGCTCGATCGCCTGTCGGCTGCCGTCCACTGGCAGGTCGGTGGGCTGCACCTGGACTTCGTCCGGTTGAAGTTCCAGCGGGGCTGCGGCAATCGCCGTGGAACCCAGGGCAGCCAGCAGGGCAATGCTCATGGGGCTGAGGTTGAAGCGCGACACCATGTCAGATTTCTCCTGAAACAAAGGGTGAACGGGCTGGACGGAAAGGCCAGAGTCGCTCGGGAGTCGAGAATGATAAGAATTACCATTCGCGAGTAAACCCTTTAGAAGAAAAATAAAATATTAACGAAGCAGGGCGGTAAAACCCTGCTACGCAGGTTGCGACGAGTTACTGGCCAAAGGCCTTTAGAATTGTAGGGATGCTGCCAGGCTTGAGGTACGGCCGGGTGCCGGCATCATGCTTTGCGACATTGGGTCGAGGTAGTACTGGTCGGTAAAGTTGTAAACATTGAAACTGACCTTGAGTTCGTCGCTGACCTGGTAGTCGGCGAAGAAGTCGTAAATGCGCGCTTCCAGGTAATGTTGCTGCGGTGTGGTGGTGCCCACATGCCAGCTCTTGTCCAGCACATACATCGGCCCGCTGGTGTAGCGCATGCGCACGCCAGTAGCCAGTTTCTGCTCGAAGGCCTTGGCCCCCAGCACCAGGTTGACGCTGTAGCGCGGTGGGTTCTGGGTGTTGGTGTAAGAGCCCTGGAAGCCGCCGGTCGTGCAGTTGGGCGTCTCTGACTTGCCACCCTCGCGCAGGGCCTGGGCAAAGGCACGGTCGCAGGTTTCGGCCTTGATGTTGTAGACGTACGAAGCGTCGGCGAACCACCAGTGGCTGTCGTAGTGGCTCTGCAGCTCGACGCCCTGGGTGGTGAAGCTGTCGACGTTGCGGATTTTCAGCTCGCCGTTGAACCCCGGGCGGCCTTTGGGGTTGTAGCGGTAATTGCGGGTGACCATGTCGTCGATGGTGTTGTGGAAGTAGGCCAGCTTGACGCCGGCCTGGTCGTTGTCCAGCAGCAGGTTGCTGCCCTTGAACGAGGCACCGACCTCGAAGGTTTTCATCCGCTCCGGGCGCAGGTCGTAGTTGGGTTCTGCCGACCAGCTGCCGAGGGTGGTCTCGAACAGCGACGGCATGCGCATGCCCTGGTTGTACAGGGCATAGGCCATGACGTTGGGGGTAAAGGCATAACTGACGCTGTAGGCCGGGGCGAAGCCGTGGCCGGACAGCTCGGCGTTGTCGGCAAAGCCGGCAAACTCCGCGTTCCACCACGGTGCGTCCGGGTCGGCGCCAGCCGGTGCGGCAAACAGCGCCTGGCGGTTGCGATCATGGATACGATAACCGCTGTAGCGTCCGCCCGCAGTGAAGGTCAGTTCAGGGATCGGCTTGTATTCCAGGGCGGTGCTGAGGCTGTATTCGTGACGGTAGCCATTGCGTTCGATGCGGTTGTTTTCCAGGTCGTCCTGCCAGGGCTTGCGGGTCGGGTCGATGGTTTCATAGAGGTACGAGGCACCATAGGTCAGGGCGTAGTCGCCGGTGCCGGTAACGAAGCGGCTGGTGTTGCTGATGTCGGTGCCGACCTTGAGGTTGCTCAGGTCGGACTTGAGCGATTTGCGGTAGTTCTCGCTTTGCTCGTCCTGGTAACCCTGGCCCCGTTGCGGCGCGGTAAAGCCGACATTGTTGTACATGATGCTGCGGCCGAAGGTCGCCCAGGCATGGCCGTTGAGGTCGATATAGCGCGCCAGGCTGTCGTCCTCGGGGCGCCACTTCAACTCGCTGGTGAGGGTGTGCAGCTTCATGTTGCCGGGCTTGAACTGGATCATCTGGTTGGCGTCGGTGTAGTCGTACACCGGGTCCAGCGTCTCGCGCACGTAGCAACCGGTGCTGTCCCAGCGGTTGTCGCCATCCGGCACCGGTGCATCGATGGCCGAGCACTGCTGGTAATACTCGGGGTTGGCGCGCATCCAGAATTCTTCGTCGTAGCGGTCGATGTCTTTTTTGAAGTCGCCCAGTGGCCAGGTCATCGACGGGCCGGTCCGGCCAATCTGCGAGGGCATGATTTCGCCGAAGCTCGAATCCATGTAGCGGTAGCCCAGGCCCAGTTCCAGGCCGTTGTCGCGGTACAGGGTGCCCTTGAGCATGAAGGATTTGTTGTGGGTGCTGGAGTTGAGCACCTCTTCGCCGGGCCAGTAGTTGCGCGCCACGGTGTTGGCATCGACCAGGGCGCCGCCGCTGCTCACCGAGGTGTCGTAGCGCGAGTAGCCGTGCTTGCCGGCGAAGTAGTTGTTGTTGCGTCGCTCGGCGTAGGCGGCGACCACGTCGAAGGCTTCGTCCTTGTGAGCGAAGGCCAGGCTGCGCGACCAGTCGTGCGGGTGCAGCAGGTCGTTGCGCTCGGTGCGTGGGCGTACCCGGTAATCGCTGGGGACATCGGCTGTGCTGTTGTCCGACAGCGAGCCGCGCAGGCGCCAGCCGGTGGTTTGGCCAGGCTTGAGGATGTCATCGACGGTCAGGGTCTGCATCTCGACCGAGCCGCCGATGGCACCGGAAGCGCCGGCGTCCAGGCTCGGGCCCTTGTTGACGGTGACGCTGCTGATCAGGTCCGGGTCGATGTAGGCGCGCTGCGCAGTGCCGGCGTAACCGCGATAGACATCCAGCGATTGCTGGCTGCCGTCGACCTTGACCGGCACCCGGCCCTGGCCCTGGATACCGCGGATGTTCACTTCGATACCGCCACCGTTGCGCCCGTCGGAGGTCTGCACACCGGCGATGCCGGCGAGCATGTCGGCATTGGAGCGGCCGCGAAAGCGCTCCAGTTGTTCCAGGTCGCGGGTTTCCACCGAACGCGGCACGCCGTAGTCCTTGAGCGCGTCGTCCTCTGCCTGGCCCTTGACCCGGGTGGCGCCGAGCTCCAGGGCATCGCTGGCTTGCGCGGCCCTTTCGATCAGCACCCGGCCATCGTCACTGAAGTACGCGCTCAAGCCGCTGCCGGCCAGCAGTTTGCCCAGGGCCTGGGCGGGCGAATAATGGCCCTGCAGGCCCAGCGACGGCTTGCCGGCGGTCAGGCGTGCATCCACCGACAGCAGCAGGCCGGCGCTGGCGGCAAACTGGGTCAGGGCCTGGTCGAGGTTGCCGGGCGGAATCTGGTACAGGCGTTGCTCCTGGCGGGCAGGTTCAGCCTGAACCGGCGTTGCCAGGGTACAGAGTGCAGCGCTGAGCAGGCCGCCGAACAATCCGGTGCGGATCGCCAGGCTCAGGGTGGACGGGCAGGGTGGCAGCAGGTTCGGCATCCCGAAGGCTCCTTTGAGAATGCTTATTGGTTAGCTTTGATGACTAACCCGAACGAGCGCCGCAAACCGACAAAGGTCAGCGCAATTAATTTTGCAAAAGCGGATGGGAGGAGGGTCAACGCGCCTTGACGGTCACCCAGTAGCGGCTCAGGTAGTGCACCTGAATCGGCAGGCTGTCCTGCAGGGCAGTCAGGGTGCGCTCGCTGTCGGCCAGGGCAAACACGCCGGTAATCGGCAGCTCGGCGATTGCCGGCTCGCAGCGGATGACCCCGCGCCGATGCCGGCTCAGTTCATCGAGAAACTGCCCCAGCGGCTGGCGCTCGGCGATCAGCCGGCCGTGTTCCCAGGCGATGCTGTTGCTGTCGGCGGCATGCTGCGGGCCGCAGCCTTGCGCGTTGAACCACAGGCCATTGCCGGCCTTGAGCAACTGCTCATTGCCCGCCTTGGGGCGAATCATCAACGCGCCTTCGAACAGCTCGACACGGCTGCCGCCCTGTACTTCGCGCACGGCAAAGCGGGTGCCCAGCGCCTGCACTTCACCGGCAGGGGTATCGACCTTGAGCGGCCTCGGGTCCCTGGCGCTGCTCAGCAGCAGTTCGCCTTCGAGCAGGCGGATGCGTCTTTCGTGGTTGCTGAACCGGATGTTCACGCTGCTGCGGCTGTTGAGCAGCAACTGGCTGCCATCGGCCAGTTGCAGGCGGCGCACTTCGCCGGCGGCGGTACGCTGATCGGCCATGGCCTCCCGCCAGGGCAGGTGGCGCTGGCCCAGGTAACCACTGCCGCCCACCAGCAGCAAGACGCACAGCTGCCGGAGCAGGGTGCGCCGGCTCTGGCGCTCTTCGAGCACGCTGCGGGCGGTTTGCGCGGGCACCGCGGCGAGGGTCTGCTGCAGGGTTTGCAGGCGTTGCCAGGCGCGCTGGTGCTCCGGGTCTGCCGCTTGCCAGTGGGCAAACGCCAGACGTTGTTGCGCATCCAGCGGCCCGTCCCAGTGCAGCATCAGCCAGTGGCTGGCTTGCTCGACGATCGCCGCGTCGATCGGTGCATCGCTTGCCGGGTTCATTCGCTGTAGAGCACCTGATAGCAGGCCTGGATGGCACGGATCATGTACTTCTGTACCGAACTGACGGTCACCCCCAGGCGCTCGGCGATGTCGGCGTAGCCCAGGCCTTCGAAGCGCGACAACAGGAAGGCGCTGCGCACTTTGGCCGGCATGCTGTCGAGCATCTGGTCGATCTGTTGCAGGGTCTGCAGGATCATCGCGCGGGTCTCCAGCGAAGGCGTCTGCGGTTCGTCCAGGTGAGCGATGCTGGCCAGGTAAGCCTGCTCGATACGTTGCCGGCGCCATTGGTCGATCACCAGGTTGCGCGCCAGTTGCACCAGGTAGCTGCGGCCCTCGTCGTGACCGGGCAGGCGGCCGCTGACCAACAGGCGCAGAAAGGTGTCGTGGGCAATGTCGGCGGCGCGCTCACGGTCGCCCAGGCGCTTGCGCAGCCAGGCCTGCAGCCAGCCGTGGTGATCGCGATAGAGGCCATGGAGCTGTTGCTGGGGGGCGAGGGAGGTAGGAGGCACCCGGAGATCCTGAAACATGAAAGATGCAGTTGCGAATTGTTCGCATTATAGGGGTAAAAAAGGAACCGTGACCACCCTGTCGGTGAGTCACGGTCAAGTGGGGGGAGAATCAGATTGCGGCGGCCGCATCGCTGGCAAGCCAGCTCCCACAAGGTGCATGCGGTCTCTGTGGGAGCTGGCTTGCCAGCGATAGGCTGCGTAGCAGCCTCAACATGGTTACTGCTGCAACACTGTCGCCTGGTTACCCGCACCAAACTGCTGGATGTTCGCGGTCATGTTGGCGCCGCTCTGGTCGACCAGCGCCTGGTTGGCCGAGCCGCCCTGGGTCACGTAGGCGACGTTGACGCCATCGGCCTGCTTGATGCTGGCCTGGTTGTTGTCGCCATACAGCTGCCAGGTGTAGCTCTGGTTGCCGCTACCCGACTGCTCGACCTTGATACTGTTGCCAACGCCGTTGCTCAAGCCCGTGGCGTAGTTGACGGTGCCGCGCTGGTCGGCGATGAGCAGGTTGTCGCTGCCGTTCTGTTCGAAATACAGCTCGTTGTTGCTGTCGGCCTGGGTCAGGTTGGCGCTGTTGCCGTTGCCGGTCTGGTTGATCTCGGCGCGCTGGGCACTGCCGAACTGGCCACCGGGCTTGTCGCCCTTCCAGTTGCTGGCGAGGATCTTGTTGCCATCGCCGGTGGAGGTCACCGTCAGCACATGATTGTCGCCATTCTGGTAGGTGTAGTAGACGTTGCCTTGGCCGTTCTGCAACAGCGTGGTGGTCGACTGCAGCGACTCGTACTGGTCGGCGTAGATGGCGTTGAGGCCGCCGAGCTGGGTGATGCTGGCGATGTTGCCGTCGCCGAAGCTCTGGTCGATCACACTTTCGTTGGTTTGCCCGTACTGGGTCACCGTGGCCTGGCTGCCAAGCTGGGTGTCCTGCCAGACTTCACTGGAGTTGGCGCTGCCGTTCTGGCTGATGGTCACCGTGCCGCCCTGGCCCTCGCGCTGGTCGCCATAGGCCCAGTTGTCGTCGCCGGCCTGGAAGATGCCGATCTGCCCGTTGAGGTGGTTGAGGTGCTCGGCGGCGCTGTAGTTGCCGCTACCGGCCTGGATGCTCAGGGCATTGTTGCCGGCGCCACCGTACTGCTGCTCGACGAAGGCGCGGTTGTTGTCACCGTACTGCAGGGTGGTGCCCTGGCTGCCGGTCTGGGTGTCCTGGTAGACGAACGAGAAGTTGCCGGTGCCTTCCTGGGTCTGCTGGGCGGTGTTCTCGACGCCCAGCGACTGGCTGGCGTGGGTGTTGTTCAGGGCCCCGGCGTTCTGCTGGTTGATCTGGCTGCCGAACTCGAACAATTGCTCGGCGTACCCGGCGTTGTAGTCACCGGCGCCGCTTTGCTGGATCTGGCTGTTGCCGCCTTCCTGTTTGGCGGCGTGGTTGTTGCCCTGGCCCAGTTGGTTCTGGGTGGTGGTACTGAGCGGCGCGGCGATCTGTTTGACCTCGGCGATGTTCTCGGTACCGAACTGGTTCTGGGTCGACAGGCTGTCGTCGGCCATGGCCTGGCCGGCAACGGCCAGGACAATGGCGGCGCTTAAAGGAGCGAGCTTGAACATGGTGGTGCCTCCAGGTTTAACGGTATTGGTTGACCTGCACGCGCTGACCGTTGCCGGCCTGGATCACCGAGCTTGAAAGCCCGCTGCCGGCCTGTTCGATGCTGGCGCTGTTGCTGTTGCCGTACTGCTCGATCTGCGCGCGGTTGTTGCTGCCGCTCTGGCTGATCGAGGCGCTGTTGCCATAGCCCTGCTGGCTGATCGAGGCCATCAGGTCGTTGCCTTGTTGCAGGATGAACGCCTCCTGCGCCCCGCCTTGCTGGACGATGCGCCCGAGCAGGGCCTGGCCGTCCTGGCCGATGGCGGCGCGGTTGCTCTGGCCGTTCTGTTCGACCAGGGCCTGCTGGCCGCTCGAAGGCGCCAGCGCCTGCATCGACATTTCGCCCAGGTCACTGCCCACGGCCAGGTCGGCGTTGTCCATCAGGTCGTCGGCCAGGGCGGCCTGACCGCTCAGGGTCAGGCAAAGCAGCAAGGTGGTCAGGCGCGCCATGGTCGTTCTCCTGTTGTTACTGCACGGTGACCGGCACGGTACGCACGGTGCCCTGGCTGCTGCGCACGGTTGCCGTCGGCGCCGCAGTCGGGATCACCGTGGTGCTGTTGCTCACCGTCAGCCGCCAGCGTCCGGTCAGCGGCACCGCGGTGCTGCCGAGGGTGACCAGGCCGGTCGGGGTGGTGACCTGCACGGTGATGGTGTTGCCGGTGGTCACCGACGAAGTGCCGGAGATGTCCCAGTTGAAGCGGTTGTTGGAGCGCGCGGTGACCGTTGCCGCCGTCACCGCGAAGGTTTCCGCCGCTGGCCGTGGCGACACCTGCACCGTGACCGTGGCCGGTGCCGACAGCGCGCCGAGGCTGTCGCGGGCGACATAGCTGAAGGTGGCGGTAAAGGCCGTGGTCACGGTGGCCGGTGGGGTGTAGGTGACCTGGCTGCCATCGGTGCTCGCCGTGCCGCGTCCGGTCGCAGGCTGGGTGACGCTGGCGACCGTCAACGGCACGTTGCCTTCCGGATCGCTGTCGTTGCCCAGGACGTTGATCGGCAAGGCCACGCCCAGGGTCGCGGCCGTGTCGTTGACGGCAGTTGGCAGCTGGTTCGGGGCGACGTTGACCGTCACTGTGGTTACCGCCGATTGCAGCCCTTTGTTGTCCTGGGCTCGGTAAGTGAAGGTGGCCACCAGCGGCGTGTTGACCACGGCCGGTGGGGTGTAGGTGACCGCGGTGCTACCGTTGAGCACCACGCTGCCCTGGCCGCTGGCCGGCTGGGTAAGCTCGCTGATGCTCAGCGGCACGTCGTCGTCCGGGTCGCTGTCGTTGGCCAGCAGGCTCAGGGTCAGTGGCACGCCGAAGCTGGTACTGCCGGTATCGGCTTGCGCCACCGGTGCCTGGTTATCGGCTTCGACCGGTGCATTGCCGACCACCACCACCGGCTCGCTGTCACTGCCGCCCGCGGCGGATTTCACCGTGACGATTGCCGGTGGCTGGGCCAGGTCGTTGACCGTCAGGGTTTGCAGCGTGCCGGACTTCGACAGCCGGCCGTAACCCTGGGCGACCAGGTCGGGCACCTGCACTTCATCGCTGGAACTGGCTTCGATGCGCAGGCGTTTGTTGGACCAGTCATAACGGGCGGTGGTGACCTTGACCACATCGCTGAGCTTGCTCGACAGCGCGGTGGGGCGGGTGGCGCCGGTCGGGTCGGTGGCGGTGACCACGATCACCGCGGGCGGTGCGGCGCTGCTCAGGTGATGGGCGAAGAACAGGCCGTTATTGTCGGCCAGCAGGTTGAACTGGCAGGGCGAGGGCGGGGTGCCCGGTACCAGCGCCAGGGTGTCGCGCATGCACAGCGTGGCGTTGTTCGGCGCCTTGGCGAACACCTCGACGCGGGTGCCGGCCGCAGTGCGCCGGTAGCTGGCCCGCTGCAGCTCGGCAGGGGTTTGCTTGCGCGGGTCGAGGACCTTGCCGGAGACCGTGAACAGGTTGGTCTGGAGGGTCCCGGCCGGGCCCTGCATTCGCACGAAGTTGGTGTTGTTGGGGCTGCCGGTCACGGCTTCGGTAAGGTTCGGGTCGCCGATGTAGGTTTCGCTGGCGCCGGTATCGGGGTTGATCTCGGTGTAGGGGCCGCCGACACCGCGCAGGAACGGCCCGACCGCACCGTTGAGTACGCCGCTGAAATCCCCCGGGGCACCGATGCCGATGTCACGGGTGATGTTGATCGCGCGTCGCCCGGCGGTGGTGACGTTGACCGTCTCGACCCCGTACGGGTGGGTGATCACATAAGTACCGGTACGCGGCACCGAGGCACGAATGCGGATGCGCGCGAAGCTTTGCTGGTCGCCGTCCACCGGGTTCTCGCTGGCGAACGCCGCTTCGATGCCGGCGACATAGACCTCCAGCTCGTAACCGCTGTTGCCCACCTCGGGGATCGCGGTTTCGGCCAGGTACCAGAACATCTCCGGTGGCCAGTTGTCGGGGAACACCAGCGGCAGGCTGTCGTCGTAGACGCCAGGCTCGGGCAGCAGGGTGCACATGTAGTTCGGTGGCACCGAAGCCGGCACCCGCGAACTTGCCGCCCGCGACTGGCACAGTTCCAGCGACAGGTTGCCGTGGTCCTGGTACCACATCGGGTAACGCCCGGTGGCCAGGGTGTAGGGGCCGGGATCGACCGCCTTGAGGCCGGCCCAGGCAGTGCCGGCCAGCGAGAGGGAAAGCCCGGCTGCGCAGAGCGCCAGGCGTGGCCAGTTGTTCATGCTGCCTCCTGCTACGGGACGTGGCGTAAGAGTGTTCATGGCACGAGCACCACTTCTTCGCTGTCGCTACCGCCGTTGGCGCTGGTCACCGTGACCTTGGCGGGCGGAATCGGCGACAGGCCGGTGGTGAGGGTCTTGACCGCGCCATTGCCGCTCAGGGTGCCAATCGTGGCGCCGTTGCCGGTGCGGGCGCTGAGCATCGGCGGGCTGGTTTCGTCGCTGGTGCTGGCGACCAGGGTCAACTGCCCGGAGGCCAGGCTGTACTCGGCGCGCTGGATCACCACCAGGTCGGTCAGCGGCAGGGTCAGGGTGGTGGGCGTGCTGCTGGGGATCGCCAGGTGGTTGTCGGCGGTCACCTGCAGGTTCATCGGCAGGGCCGGGTTGAGCACCGACTGGGCGTACCAGGCGCCGGTGGTGTTGGCCTCGGTGAGGGTGAGGTTGGGGGTCTGGCTGATCAGGGTGGCGCTTGCCGGTGGCGGCGGGGCCTGCACGAAGACGTCCTGCTGGGCGCGCAGGTCGCCGTTCTCGCTGTGGCGCGAGTAGGTGCTGCGCTGGGCGATTACCGGGGTTGGGCGGACGACGTCGGAGAGCTTGCCCGAGACCGAGAACAGCTCGGTGCGCAGGTCCAGGCCGTTGGGCCCTTCGATGCGCACGAAGTTGGTATTGAACGGGCTGCCGGTCACGGCTTCTTCCAGGTTCGGGTCGCCGATAAAGCGCTCGCTGGCGCCGGTGGCCGGGTTGGTTTCGGTGTAAGGGCCGCCAACGCCGCGCAGGAACGGGCCGACATCACCTTTGAGCGCGCCCATGTAGGTCTTCGGCGTGCCGATGCCGATGTCGCGGGTCATGTTGATCGCCCGTCCCCCGGCCGCGGGTACATCGAACACTTCGACGCCGTAAGGGTGGGTGACGATGTAGGTACCGGCGGTGGGGACGTCGACGCGGATACGCACCCGGGCAAAGCTGACCTGGTCGCCGTCGACCACTTCCTCGGCGGCAAAGGCCGCCTCGATGGCGGTGCCGTAGCTCAGGTCGATGCCACGGGCAGCGTCGACGATTGCGGCATCGGCGGTGAACCAGAAGGTCTCGTCGGGGTAGTTGCTGGGGAAGCTGATCGGCTGAGTGTCATCGAACACCCCGGGGGCGGGGTTGAGCACGCACATGTACGACGGCGCACCGGGGGCGCCGGGCACCCGCGAACTGACCGCCTTGGACAGGCACAGATCGAGCACCCGGCCGTGGGTGTCCTGGTACCAGGCCGCAAAGCCGCCAGTGGCCGGCAGGTAAGGGCCGGGGTCTACTTCGAACAGGGCGGCCTGGGCCGGCGTCTGGAGAATGCTCGCCAGGATCAGCAAAGCCAGTGGGTGGGGCGTTGGACGGTGCATGAGTCTTCCCTCTTGCAATCGGGCCCATGGACTTGGGTCGTCTGCACAGGCATCGGCAACATCCGTACCAACAGTTTGTCAGCGGCCTGCAGGCCGCTGCCGGCAAGGCCTGGAGAGCGGTCAACGGGTGCCGGGCGGGTTCACCGTCACGGGGCGTGGGCCCCAGGGTTGGGGGCAAGTGGGGCAAGCCTGCGGGGGAATTCCCCGGGCTGGGCTATAACCTATGGAGCGTTCATTCGGGAGTCAGTGATGAGCAGCCAGCCACGCCTCGATTCGTCATCCTTGCAGGTCGCAAGCCCGGCCCCCGCCGCCGTGCGCAAACCGTTCGACCTGCTGCGCTGGTACGCCTTCGTCAGCCTGGCGATCATTCTTTCGGTGGCGGTCGGCCTGGGGCTGATCTCCAGCCGCTTTGTCATCAACGAAAGTGTCGAACGCGACGCCTTGCTCACGGCCCAGTTCATCCAGGCGATTGCTTCAGCCGAAGTGCGCAGCGTGGCCATCCCCAATGTGCGGACCATGGGCGACCTGCTCGACCCCCGCCTGGACCAGGCCTTTGCCGATGTCAGCCCCGAGGCCCGGCGTGCTGCCCGTGGCGAGTTCCTCGACCACATCGCGCATTTGCCGGACATGCTCCTGGCCAATATCTACGCCCCGGACCGCATGGTGATCTGGTCGACCAACCCGGCCCTGATCGGCAAGATGATCGACGCTGATGACGACCTCGATCAGGCGTTCCTCTACAAGCGGCGGGTATCGGCCAGCTACCACACGGTTGATCAAGCCCGCAGCGAGCAGAAGTTCGTCACCCCGCCCGAGCAACTGTTCATCGAGAACTACATTCCGCTGTTCGACGCCGACGGCGAGAATGTCACGGCCATGGTCGAGATCTACAAGGAACCCCGTGACCTGATCGTGCGCATCGAACGTGGCCTGCTGCTGATCTGGCTGGCGATTGCCGTGGGCGCCGGGGTGGTGTACCTCGGCCTGTTCTGGATCATGCACCGCGCCGCCCGGCAACTGGCCATCCAGCAAAAGCAACTGATCAGCAATGAAACCTTCGTCGCCCTGGGCGAGATGTCTTCGGCCGTCGCCCACAGCCTGCGCAACCCCTTGGCCAGCATCCGCTCCAGCGCCGAGCTGGCCCAGGAGATCGAGGAGGGCCCGGCGCAGAAGAACATCGGCGACATCATCAGCCAGGTCGACCGCATGTCGCATTGGGTGCGCCAGCTCCTGCAATCATTGCGTCCCCTCAGTGATGCAGCCGAACCTGTGGAGTTGCTGCGCATCCTGCAAGACAGCCTGCAGGCATTCGAACCACAACTGCTGCGCCAGGGGGTCAAGGTGCAGATCGACGCCGTGCCGGCGGTGCAGGTGTTCAGCCAGCCGGTACTGCTCGGGCAGATTTTCAACAGCCTGATCGCCAATGGCCTGGAAGCCATGCCCGAGGGCGGTACGTTGCGCATCGAGCCTGTGCGGCACAACCGCCACAGCCTGATCCTGCGCCTGTGCGACACCGGCAAGGGCATGAGCGACCAGCAGCAGCGCATGGCCTTCAAACCGTTCTACAGCACCAAGCAAGGTGGCCTGGGGGTTGGCCTGGTGCTGGTCAGGCGGATCATGGAGAGTTTTGGCGGCACGGTGCGCCTGAGCAGTCGTGAAGGCAAGGGCACCTGTGTGCAGCTGAGTTTCAGGCTGGCCAGGGCCGCCCGTGAACGGCGCTGATACTGCCGTACAGGCATGGCTAAATACTATCACTGCATCTTCGCTCATTAGTATTGATGTCAGGCGCCCCGGATGGCCTGAGCTATACATTTGAAGAAAAAAAGCATCCCGGAAGGAAACCATCCGATGCAGATGCTCAACCGCCAGTTGGCCGATGAAGGCCAGCAATCCCAGGCTGCACAACACAAACCGCCGCGCCAGTTCAACCTGCTGCGCTGGTTCTCCGTGGTCAGCCTGCTGATCATCGCCTCGGTTGCCGTGGGCCTTGGCTACGTGTCGACGCGGTTTGTCGTCAATGACAGCGTCGAGCGTGATGCCATGCTCACCGCCCAGTTCATCCAGGCCATGGCCCAGGCCGAAGTGCGCCATTCGCGTATTGCGCCGGGCACGACCATGGCCGAACTGCTCGACCCGCGCCAGGACAGCCAGCACAGCCAGGTCAGTGCGCAGGTGGCGGCGGCGACGCGCACCGAGTTCCTCGATCATGTCGACAGCCTGCCCGATACCCTGCTGACCAATGTCTACGCCCTGGACCGGACCATTGTCTGGTCGACCAATCCGCAGTTGATCGGGCAGCAGATCGAGGGGGACGCGGACCTGGACGAGTCGTTCGCGTCGAAAGTGCCGGTGTCGGCCAGCTACCACCGGGCCGATGAAGAGCGCGAAGAGCAGAAATTCCAGCGTGAGCCCGAGTACCTGTTCATCGAGAACTACCTGCCGATGTTCGACGCTTCCGGCACCCGGGTGGTGTCGATGGTGGAAATCTACAAGGAGCCCCATGATCTGGTGCGGCGCATCCAGCGTGGGTATGTGCTGATCTGGACCTCGACCATCCTCGGCGGCGCGCTGATCTACTTCGGCCTGTTCTGGATCGTGCGCCGCGCGGCGAGCATGCTGCGCACCCAGGAAACCCAACTGGTGGCCAGCGAGACCTTTGCCGCCCTGGGCGAGATGTCCTCGGCGGTGGCCCACAGCTTGCGCAACCCGCTGGCCAACATCCGCTCAAGCGCGGAACTGGCCCAGGACATCGCCAGCGCACCGGCGCAGAAAAACATCGGCGACATCATCAGCCAGGTTGACCGTATGTCGCGCTGGGTGCGTGATCTGCTGGTGTCGTTGCGGCCGATGAATGACGATGCCGAAGCGGTGGAACTGGTGGCAGCCATCGACGACACCCGCCATGCATTCGCCCAGCAACTGGATCGCAACAAGGTCCAGGTACAGATCGACACACCGGCGCTGGCCTGGGTGGTCAGCCAGCCGGTGTTGCTGACGCAGATCCTCAACAGCCTGTTCGCCAACGCCCTGGAGGCCATGCCCACGGGGGGGCGCTTGAACGTGGCGGTGCAGGTGCTGGAAGACCGCCGGCAGCTGCAACTGACCCTGAGCGATACCGGCAAGGGCATGACCCAGCAGCAGGAACGGATGGTCTTCAAGCCTTTTTTCACCACCAAGCAGGGCGGCCTCGGGGTCGGCCTGGTGCTGGTCAAGCGGATCATGGAACGTTTTGGCGGCTCGGTGAGCCTGGCCAGCCGTGAAGAGGAAGGAACCCGTGTCTGCCTGATTTTCAATGTTGCAGCGGGAGGGGACCATGGAACAGAGCATCCTGGTAGTCGAGGATGATGAAATCCTTGCCGAGAACATCCAGACCTACCTTGAGCGCAAAGGCTTCGAGGTCACTGTCTGCCATAGCGCAGAAGAGGCCCTGGAACAATTGCCACGCTGCCAGCCCGATGCGGTGTTGACCGACAACTCGCTGCCCGGCATGAACGGCCACGAACTGCTCAAGGTCTTGGCCCAGCGCGAGCCGGAGCTCAAGGTGATCATGATGACCGGCTATGGCAACGTCGAAGATGCCGTGCTGGCGATGAAAGAGGGCGCGTTCCACTACCTGACCAAACCGGTGGTGCTGGCCGAACTCAAGCTGATGCTGGAAAAGGCCCTGGCCACCGAGCGCATGGAGCGCACCTTGTCGTTTTACCAGGAGCGCGAGGCGCAAAAATCCGGTGGGCAGGCACTGATTGGCGAGTCACCGGCCATGCTTGGCCTCAAGCACACCATCCGCCAGTTGCTCGACGCCGAGCGGCGCATGGCCAGCGGCGACCTGCCGCCGGTGCTGGTAGAAGGCGAGACCGGCACCGGCAAGGAGCTGGTAGCCCGCGCCCTGCATTTTGACGGGGTGCGCAGCAAGGGGCCGTTTATCGAATTCAACTGCGCGTCGATCCCGGCCAACCTGCTGGAAGCCGAGCTGTTCGGCCACGAGAAGGGCGCCTTCACCGATGCCAAGGACCGCCGCGTCGGCCTGGTGGAAGCGG
>RCUL01000614.1_pt1 | contig 16354 bp, 14 predicted proteins | sample 2167521 | NCBI WGS metagenome assembly RCUL01 (sample SAMN09932745, study PRJNA488358) | compost metagenome | feature: garden; material: soil; isolation source: compost soil in acetic acid-enriched culture | place: Germany: Experimental Botanical Garden Goettingen | collected 2016-01-27
CACCGCCACCAGCTCGCACTCGTAGTGCATGTAGGCGACGTTGTCCGGGCGCCAGCTCACCTGGTTGTGGCCGGTGTAGGTGCCCACCGACTTGACGAACGCCAGCGGTTCGGTGGGCGGTGTGAAGGCCAGCTCGGCGGCGTGGTCGGCGTAGTTCAGGCCCAGGGCGAACATGTTGCCGGTGGCCGGCGGCAACCACTCGACCTGCTGCTCTTGCAACAGCCGGCCATCAGCCAGGCGCACGGCGTTGTCGGCCTCGACGGTGACGGCGTGGACTTCGCCCTGGTAGCGGATACGTGCGTGTTTCATCAGCGCTTCTCCTGCGCGGCAACGATGCTGTTGGTCAGGCGCCCGAGGCCGCTGATCTCGACTTCAACCTGATCCCCGGGCAGCACATCGACGCGGCCTTCGGGGGTGCCGGTGATCAGCACATCACCTTCGTGCAGGGTCATGAACTCGCTGATCTCGGCAATCAGCTGGGCAACGCTGCGGACCATGTTGGCGGTGCTGTTCTGCTGGCGCAGCTGGCCATTAATGAACAGCTTGATGCTCAGTTGCTGCGGGTCGGCGACTTGCGCGGCCGGCACCAGTTCAGGGCCCAGGGCGCAGAAGCCGTCGCGGCACTTGGCCTTGACCGCCGGGCGGTAGTAGCTGTCTTCCGGCAGGCTGAATTCATTGACGATGGTGTAGCCGGCGACATGGCTGAGGGCATTGTCGACGCTGACCCGGGTGGCACGCTTGCCGATCACCACGCCCAGGGCCGGGCCCGGTTGCAGTTGTTCGATGCCTTGCGGATAGACCACGGGCTGGCCGTGGCCATTGCGGGTGTTGGGGGTCTTGATGAACAGCACCGGCTTGACCGGCGGCTTTTGATACGGCGGCTGTTCGAATTCGGCGAGACGCTGGTTCAGCAAACCCTGGTAGTTCAGCGCAACGCCGAACAGGGTACCGCTGGCAGCATCGTGCAAGGCACGGCTCATGGGGTTCTCCTGGCTGGGGCAGGGGCAGGGTCCCTGCTCGAATAATTGTTAATGTGTTAACGTTATAATTAAGATGTTAACGAAATGCAAGCGGCTTGCTGCAGGAGTAAGCTGGCGACAGAACAACAAGAGTGAGCAGGGCCATGAGCGAGCGCCAGCCAATCCCCAACATCAACATCGGTCAGGTCTATGACCAGCGCTACAGCGATGCCGAGGTGCACTACGACAAGCTCGGCAACCTGGCCGGGTTCTTCGGCCGCAACATGCCGGTGCACCGCCATGACCGGTTTTTCCAGGTGCATTACGTCAAGAGCGGCACGGTGCGGGTGTACCTGGACGACCAGCAGTACGTCGAATCGGGGCCGATGTTCTTCCTCACGCCGCCGACCATCCCGCATTCCTTCGTCACCGAGCCCGATGCCGATGGCCATGTGCTGACCGTGCGCCAGCAACTGGTCTGGCAGTTGCTCGAAGCTGATCCGGGGTTGGCGCCGGGGCCGCAGGTGGCGCCGGCCTGCGTGGCCTTGAGCGGCCTGGAGCCGAGCTATGCCGCCGAGGCGCGGCGCCTGGCCCTGCTGTTCGATGAGCTGCACAGTGAAATCAACGCCAGCGCAGCCGGGCGCGGGGCGGCGCTGGAAAGCCTGACGCGGCTGATCATGACCAGCCTGCTGCGCCTGTGCGCGCGCTCGCTGCCCGCACGGCAAACCCGTCATGAAGACTTGCAGGTGTTCCACCGCTTCAACGAACTGATCGAGGCCCACTACCTCGAACACTGGCCGTTGGCGCGCTACGCCCAGGGCATCGGCGTCACCGAGGCGCGGCTCAATGAAGTGTGCCGGCGCATCGCCGACCTGCCGTCCAAGCGGCTGATCCTCGAACGGCTGATGCAGGAGGCGCGGCGCCTGCTGCTGTACACCGGCAGCTCGGCCAACGAGATCTGCTACAGCCTGGGCTTCAAGGACCCGGCGTATTTCAGCCGGTTCTTTTTGCGCTATGCGCAGCTCACGCCGGGAGAATATCGTCAGCGTCAGGCGGGGTTGCGCTGATGTCAGGGGGGGGGCAGGTCAGGCTCTGTCGCCGATAGTGAATTTCCAGCAACTGACGGTGATGCTCTTGTGAGCATCCAGCACTGTGAAGTCGAAGCGGCCTACGAGGTACAGGCTGTTCTGATCCTGATTAATTTCATCAATTGTCAGCGTGCCATTGCTTATTTCAAAGGATGGCTGGCCGTACTTTCCGAACTCCATGGTTACTTGTACCTGGTCGCCCAATCCTTGTTCATCTACATCAGCGTCCACAGGAAACAGGTAATCTCTTGCCTTGGGTTTCCCCCAGCAGCTCAAGGTCAACAGGTACTCCTCAGCCTTGGAACCAGCGGAAACCTCAAACGTGTCTTCGGTGAAAATGGGTTTCCACATCGTCAGGTTCAACGGCTTGCTACCGCTCGTTGTCTCCAGAATCAGGTCGATGCCCACAAAAGCATTCTCGATATCGTCCATCATGACGCGGCTCTCCAGCAGAGGGGGGGCGCTAAACCGACGTGTAACCGTCGTTCCTTAACCTAGGGGGCCTGCCCCAACCCGTCTACTGGCAAAAATGCTAGGTGCGTAGCCAGAGGTTGTCGAAACGCCAGGTGCTGAACAGCGTCTGCTCGGCTGCGGCGCCACCGACCTGGCGCGAGAAGGCGTCGAGCAAATTCACGTAGCCCCAGATCAGCAAGCCGCCGCGCTCGTACTGGATCTGCTGGGCCTGGTGCACCAGGGCACTGCGCTTGGCCAGGTCCGGCTGGGCCATGGCCTGGAGGAACAGTTCGCTGAACTGCGGGTCGTTGAAGTGGGTCTTGTTGGCCACGGCAAAGGGCGCATCGATGTGCATGGCGCTGGCCAGAAACGGCGCGCCGATGGTACCGCCAGTGCTCAGTTGCCACTGGTCGTGCTGCGGGCCGTCGAAGGTGGCCTGGTCGACCTGGCGCACCTTGAGGCCCACGCCGATGCGCTTGGCCTGTTCGGCGAACACCAGTGCCGAAGCCAGGGCCGGGCCGCTGGTGGTCACCAGCTCGACTTCGAGCTGTTCGTGGCCGGCTTCGCGCAGCAGTGTTGCCGCCCGTTGCGGGTCATGCGGGCGTGGGCCGAGGCGGTGGTTGAAGGTCGGGTCGTTCGGTGCGTACAGGTCGTTGGCCACCCGGCCCTGGCCATTCAAGGCACGGCGCACCAGCTCCGGGCGGTCGGCCAGCAGGCGGAAGGCTTCGCGTACCTTCGGGTTGTCGAACGGTGGCTTGCTGGTGTTCATCTCGAACGACAGCCAGTTGCCGCTGACCGAGGTCACCAGTTGCAGGCGCGGGTCGCGTTCGATGATCTGCAACTGTTCGCTGGGCAGCCCGTTGGCCATGTCGATCTGCCCGGCGCGCAAGGCGGCCAGGCGCGAGACCTGGTCCTTGAAGTCGATGATCTCCAGCTCGTCGGCGTAGGGTTTGCCGTCCTTGTAGTAGTTTTCGAAGCGGCTGAACACCGAGCGCTGGCCGGGTGTGAAGCTTTTCAACTTGTAGGGGCCGGCGCCGACCGGGTTGGTCAGCGGGTGGTAATCGACCGGGACGATGCCGCCGAAGTTGACCCAGGTTTCTGCCAGCGGCAGGTAGCTGCGCCCGTCCTTGAAGCGGATGCGCACGGTGCGCGCATCGAGTTTTTCCAGGTTGTCGCGGTCGACCCAGTGCAGCAGCGCAGCATAGGGCGAGGCCAGTTGCGGGTCGGTCAGGCGGCGAATGGAGAAGATCAGGTCGTCGGCATCGATAGTCTTGCCGTTGTGAAACTCAAGGCCCTGGCGCAGGCGTACGGTCCAGCTGCTGGCGTCGGCGCTGGCCTCGGCTTCTTCGGCCAGGGCCAGGCGCGGTTGCATCTGCTCGTCCCATTCCCACAGCTTGCTGTACAGGGCAAAGCCGCGGACGATGCCGCTGCCGATGGGTTTGTGGGCGTCGAGGTTGCCGACCTGGCCGCCGGACAGCACGCCCAGGCGCAGGCGCCCGCCATGGCGCGGCTGGTCGCTGGCCAGGTTGCTGGCAGCAGGTGTATCGGGGCCGCAGCCGCTGAGCAGCATGCCGCCGCCCAGCGCCAGGCTATAGCCGAGAAAACGCCGGCGCTGGTAATCAAAAGGGTCCATGGCCTCAGCCTCCTGCCGCACGCAGGGCCGGCGCCTGGGTGTCGATCCGCCGTAATGGCGCTCGCTCGCCGCGAAAGTGCGGGAGGATGTGCTCGCCCAGGCGGTAGGCTTCTTCCAGGTGCGGGTAGCCGGCGAGGAAGAACAGGTCGATGCCTAACTGGTTGTACTCGCGAATCCGTGCCACCACGTTCTCGTAGCTGCCGACCAACGCCAGGCCCGGCGGGATGCCGATGTAGCCGAAGCCGGCCCAGACATTGGGGTAGATGAAAAAGTCGTCGAACGGCCGGGTTTCATCCTTGGCCGCGTATTCATTTTCGTAGCTCAGCTTGCGTGCGCTGCGCAGCCCGGCATGGGCGGCCACGGCCTTGACCGCGCCCTTGGCCACGCCTTCGTCGAAGAAGCGCTTGGCCTCGGCCAGGGCCTGGGCTTCGGTCTCGCGGGTGATCACATCGATCGACAGGCCGAAGCGGATGTTGCTGCGACCGTGCTTGAGCGCCCGCTCGCGAATGTCGGCGATCAGCGTGCGGATCTCGTCCGGGTGCTCGGCGCGCATCAGGTAGAAGTCGGCGTGGCGGGCGGCGAACTCCCGCGCTGCGATCGACGAGCCGGCAGTGCAGATCAGCGGCAGCTCGGCCTTTTTCTGCGGGCCGCGCAGGCCGCCGCCTTCGGCCTGGTAGAAGCGCCCCTGGTAGTGGAAGTTCTCCGAGTGCCAGTAGCCCTTGACCACGTCCATGAACTCGATGGCGCGCGCGTAGCGTTCATCGTGGTCGCTGAAGTCGCCGACCTGGCGCTGGACCGCGTCGGAGCCGCCGTTGATGATGTTCCACACCAGGCGGTTGCCGGTGGCGCGCTGGTAGGTGGCGGCCTGCTGCACGGCGACCCAGGGCGTGTAGTGGTAGGGCTGGAAGGCGGTGACGTAACTCAGGGTGCGGGTCTCGCGGGCGAGCAGCGAGCACACCGTCCACGGCTCTTCGCCGGACGGCGCGTTGACCATCAGCGCGCCGCCAAAGCCGTTGATCTCGGCGGCGCGGGCAATTTGCCCGAGGTAGTCGATGTAGGTGAAGTGATCGCCCACGGCGAAGTTCGACACGGCGCCGGTGCTGTCACTGCCGCTATGCCAGTCGCCGCGGTTGCGCGGGTCGCCAGGGAGGAACTGGGTTTCGCCGTGCAAGGGCAGGCGGGTAAAGAATTCGATGCTCACGGTGATAGTCCTTATTGCACGGTGGGGTTGCAGATCGGCGCGATGGGCTGGTCGCTGAACACCTTGCGGGCGAAGGGCAGCGAGTCCTTGAGCGAGGCGTTGACCGTCTCGCTGTGGCCCAGCCCCTTGTACAGGTGGCCTTCGACGATCGAACCGGTCTTGCAGGCGTCCTGCATCAACGCCACCTGGGTGGCGGCGGCCGGGGTCTTGTCTTCGGCGCCGGTGCCGATGAAGATCGGCTGCTTGAGTTTCAGGGTCGGGTAGGACACCTGTGCCAGCCACGGCTTGAGCTGCTCGCCGCTGTTGGCCTTGCGGGTGTTGGCCGGGGTCAGGCCGGTGCCGATCACATCGGCCACCAGTGACGACAGGCAGGTGCTGCGCGCCTGTTCGAACAGCGGCAGGGCCTTGTCGGTGTAGAAGTCGCGCGGGTCGATGCGCGGGTCGTACTGCTGGGCCGCCAGCAGGGTGTAGAAGCCGTAGGCCAGGGAGGCGTCGACCTGGTCCGGGTCCTGCTCGCCGACGTTTTTCGCACCCACGGTGTAGATCACCCCGGTGCCGACGCTGCCCTTCAGGCCCAGGTCCGGGGCGTAGGTCGGCGCATAGGCGGCCGAGGCAAAGGCGCCGGCGCCGCCCTGGGACTGGCCGACCACCAGCACCTTGTTGGCCAGCCCCGGCACCCCGGCAATCACTGCGCGAGCGGCGTCGAGGATGCCGTAGGCGGCCATGCGGTTGTTCAGCAGCGGGTGGCCGCCGGGCACGCCCAGGCCCTGGTAGTCGGTGGCGACGATGGCGTAGCCCTCGTTGAGCCAGCGCGCCAGGTACTGCACGTCGCGGTACGAACGCCCGGCCCAGGACGGCGCGCAGACATCCGCCACGCCCACGGTGCCGTGGCCCCAGGTCACCACCGGCCAGCCGCCTGCTGGCGCCGTGCCCTGGGGAATGAACAGCGCACCGGAGACTGCCACCGGAGTCTTGCCGTCGATACCGTCGGTGGAGCTGTAGAGGATGCGCAACTGCGACGCCGCGCCGGGCAGGCTCAGGGTCTGTTCCAGCGGCTCGCTGCGCAGCAGTTTGCCGGGGCTGGCGGGGATGGCCTGGTTCCAGCTGTAGAACGCCGAGACCCGGCCATCGCCTTGCAGCGGGTCGGGTTTGGGCGCGAAGGTTTGCGCGGCCACGGCGCTGAACGACAGGGCCAGCAGGCTCAGGCCGAAGGCGAATGTTTTCTGCAGTTTCATCGAGAGGTCCTTGCACGGTGCGTGTGCCAGGCTTGAGCGAAATGCGTGCCAGAGCGCTGCAGGCCCTGCATTTGCGGGACTTCGTTGTCATCAAGGGGGATCTCGGGGGGCGTCGATGCTGGCCAGCAGCCACGGATTGCTGGGCGACTGCTGCTGGGGCAGCAGTGCTAATCGCATATCTCTGTATGGAATATGTAAATACTAATTAATAATTATTTGTTCTAATTTGTTTCGGGCACTATGGCCCTGCGCTTTCACTGCCAGGAATGCACCATGTCGCTGATAACCCATCCCCATGCCCGGGAACTGACCAAATCCGTTCGCGCCACCGTTCTGGTGTTCAAGGACCCGCGCTCCCAGGAACTGCTCAGCCGCATCGAACGCCTGGCGCCGAGTGAAGCCAACACCCTGATCATCGGCGAGACCGGCACCGGCAAGGAGCTGGTCGCCCGCCACATCCATCAACTCAGCCGCCGCGGGCGCGAGCCGTTCGTGGCGGTTAACTGCGGCGCCTTTGCCGAAACCCTGGTCGAGAGCGAACTGTTCGGTCACGAGAAGGGCGCCTTTACCGGCGCCACCAACAGCAAGGCCGGCTGGTTCGAAGCGGCCAATGGCGGCACGTTGTTCCTCGATGAAATCGGCGACCTGCCGCTGAACATGCAGGTGAAACTGCTGCGGGTGCTGCAGGAGCGCGAAGTGGTGCGCCTGGGCTCGCGCACGCCGATCCCGATCAACGTGCGCCTGGTGGCGGCGACCAACGTCAACCTCGCCGATGCGGTGGTGGCCGGGCATTTTCGCGAAGACCTGTTCTACCGCCTGCACGTGGCAACCATCCGCCTGCCGCCGCTGCGCGAACGGCCGGGGGACATCCTGCCGCTGGCCGAGTTCTTCCTCGAAGAACACTGCCAGCGCCTGGGCTACAGCCGCGCCAGCCTGAGCCTGGAGAGCGAACGCAAACTGCTCTCGCACAGCTGGCCGGGGAATATTCGCGAGCTGGAGAACGCCATTCACCATGCCTTGCTGGTGTGCCGGCAACAGGTGGTGCAGCCGGCCGACCTGCACCTGGTGGACATGCGTTCGGTGGGCATTCGCCAGGAGGAACACAGCCAGCCGCTGCGCCTGGCCAGCGAGCCGCCGAACCTTGAGGCGGCGCTGACGGCGCTGTTCGAGCAGAACATTCCAGACTTGTACGAGCATATCGAGGAAACGGTGTTTCGCACCGCGTACCGCTTCTGCCATGGCAACCAGTTGCAGACCGGGCGCTTGCTGAACATCAGCCGCAACATCGTGCGGGCGCGGTTGGAGAAGATTGGCGAGTTGAAGCGCACGGACGGTGTCGCCCTTTAAGGCCTCATCGCTGGCAAGCCAGCTCCCACAGGGTCCGGTGCATACAGTTCTTGTGGGAGCTGGCTTGCCAGCGATAGGGGCAGCGCAATTTGAGCATCTGATCCGTATAAATACCCCCAACCTGAATCTGTAACCCAGTACACCCAAAAGCCATAGTAACGGCCTCCCTGATGAGGTCCGAACCATGTATCACTATGACGAGTATGACCGTGCGCTGGTGTTCGAGCGCGTGGCGCAGTTTCGCGATCAGGTGCGCCGGTTCATGGCTGGCGAACTGAGTGAAGAAGAGTTCCTGCCCCTGCGCCTGCAAAACGGCCTGTACCTGCAAAAGCATGCCTACATGCTGCGCGTGGCCATCCCCTACGGCACCCTGGGTGCCCGGCAGATGCGCACCCTGGCGCAGATCGCCCGCGAGTACGACCGCGGCTACGGCCACTTCACCACGCGCCAGAACATCCAGTTCAACTGGATCGAACTGGCTCAGGTGCCGGACATTCTCCAGCGCCTGGCCGAGGTCGAGATGCATGCGATCCAGACCTCCGGCAACTGCGTGCGCAACATCACCACCGAAGCCTTTGCCGGTGTTGCCGCCGACGAGCTGCTCGACCCGCGGCCGCTGGCCGAGATCCTCCGGCAGTGGTCGACCATCAACCCGGAATTCCTGTTTTTGCCGCGCAAGTTCAAGATCGCCATCTGCTCGGCGATCGAGGACCGCGCAGCAATCATGATGCATGACATCGGCCTCTACCTGTACCGCGACGGCCGTGGCCAGATGTGCCTGCGGGTGATGGTCGGCGGCGGCCTGGGGCGCACGCCGATCCTCGGTTTGCAGATCCGCGAAGGGCTGCCGTGGCAGCACCTGTTGTCCTATGTCGAAGCCATTTTGCGCGTGTACAACCGCCATGGCCGGCGCGACAACAAGTACAAGGCGCGGATCAAGATCCTGGTCAAGGCGCTGGGCATCGAGGCGTTCTCCCGCGAGGTGGAGGAGGAGTGGCAACACATCAAGGACGGCCCGGCGCAACTCACCGAGGACGAGTTCCAGCGGGTCGCCGCCGCCTTCGAGCCACCGGCCTACGACAGCGTCATCGACGATGAGCTGGCCTACGACACCCACCTGGCCCAGGACCACGCCTTCGCCCGCTGGGTAGCCTGTTGCGTCAAGCCGCACAAGGTCCCCGGTTATGCCAGCGTGGTGCTGTCGACCAAGCCGGGTGACGCGTCGCCACCGGGCGACCTGACCGATGCGCAGATGGATGCAGTGGCCGACTGGTCTGAGCAGTTCGGCTTCGGCGAGATCCGCATTGCCCATGAGCAGAACCTGATCCTCCCGGACGTGCGCAAGCGTGACCTGCACGCGCTCTGGCGCCTGGCCTGCGAACGTGACTTGGGCACGGCCAACATTGGTCTGCTGACCGACATCATCGCCTGCCCCGGCGGCGACTTCTGCGCCCTGGCCAACGCCACCTCGATCCCTATCGCGCAGTCGATCCAGCGCCGCTTCGACGACCTCGACTACCTGCACGACCTGGGCGAGCTGAGCCTGAACATCTCCGGCTGCATCAACGCCTGTGGCCACCACCACATCGGCAACATCGGCATCCTCGGCGTCGATAAAAACGGCAGCGAGTGGTACCAGGTGACCCTCGGTGGCGCCCAGGGCAAGCACAGCACCCTGGGCAAGGTCATCGGCCCGTCGTTCAGCGCCGCCGAGATCCCCCAGGTGATCGAGCAGATCATCGCCACCTACTGCGCCTATCGCGAGCAGGACGAACCCTTTGTCGACACCGTGCGCCGGGTCGGCCTGGAACCCTTCAAGGAGCGGGTCTATGCCAAGCGCCCGGAGGAGCTGATATGCGTAATGTGATTGGCCTGCGCAATGGTGAGGCGCAGTTGATCGAGCACGATCCCTGGCAGCTGTTGCGCGAACCCGGCGAGGTGCTGCCCGACGGTCTGCTGATTTTGCCGCTGGCCACCTGGATTGCCCGCCGCGCCCAGCGGCCCGTGGGCCGTGACGGCTTGTGGCTGGGGCCTGACGATGAGATCGAGCCACTGCGCGCCTGGCTGCCCCAGGTGCCGCTGATCGCGGTGGACTTCCCCAGCTTTCGCGACGGCCGTGGCTACAGCCAGGCTTACCTGCTGCGCAGCCGCCTGGGTTGGCATGGTGAACTGCGCGCGGTGGGCGATGTACTGCGTGACCAGCTCAGCCATATGCGCCAGTGCGGTTTTGACAGCTACGCCGTGCGTGAAGACAAATGCGCCGAGGATGCGCTCAAGGGCCTGGCCGGCATGAGCGTGCTGTATGGGCGTTCGGTGATCGAACCACGGCCGCTGTTTCGTCGCCGCTGACTGGTACGGCGCCGGCGCTGGTCTATCGTTTAGCTTTTGTTCGCCCGGCAACGCCGCGCCTCAGGAGCCGCCATGAACCAGGATCAGGAAAGCCGCCGCCGTTTCATCGCCGCCAGTTCCGTGCTTGGCGCCGCCGGGGCCATGTACTCGACGGCGCCGCTGGCCGCGGGGGCCATTCTGCGCGGTACCGAAACGGCCGTGCCGGCCGAGCTGATCCTGCACAATGGCCGCTTGCACACGGTGGACCGCGAGCGGCCGCAAGCAAGCGCCGTGGCCATTCGCGACGGACGCTTCGTGGCGGTGGGTGATGACGCCCAGGTCATGGCCTTGCGCGGGCCGGCGACCCAGGTCATCGACCTCAAGCAACGCACGGTGATCCCCGGGCTCAACGATTCGCACCTGCACCTGATCCGCGGCGGCCTGAACTACAACCTGGAGTTGCGCTGGGAAGGCGTGCCGTCCCTGGCCGATGCCTTGCGCATGCTCAAGGACCAGGCCCTGCGCACGCCAGCGCCGCAGTGGGTGAGGGTGGTCGGTGGCTGGAACGAGTTCCAGTTCGCCGAGCGCCGTTTGCCGAGCCTCGACGAGCTGAACCAGGCGGCGCCAGACACGCCGGTGTTCGTCCTGCACCTGTACGACCGCGCCTTGCTCAACCGCGCCGCCCTGCGCGTGGTCGGCTTTGACCGCAACACGCCCAATCCGCCGGGTGGCGAGATCCAGCGCGACGCCAACGGCAACCCGACCGGCATGCTGATCGCCCGGCCCAATGCGATGATCCTTTATTCGACCCTGGCCAAGGGGCCGAAGCTGCCGCTGGAATATCAGGTCAACTCGACCCGCCAGTTCATGCGCGAGCTCAACCGTCTGGGCCTGACCAGCGCCATCGATGCCGGCGGTGGTTATCAGAACTACCCCGACGACTATGCGGTGATCGAGCAACTGGCCAAGACCCGGCAGTTGACCGTGCGCATCGCCTACAACCTGTTTACCCAGAAGCCCAAGGAAGAACTGGCCGACTTTAAAAACTGGACCCGCAGCGTCAGGTACGGCCAGGGCGACGACTTTCTGCGGCACAACGGCGCCGGCGAGATGCTGGTGTTCTCTGCCGCCGACTTCGAGGACTTCCTCGAGCCGCGCCCGGACCTGCCCGGCAGCATGGAGCGCGACCTGGAACCGGTGGTGCGGCATCTGCTCGAGCAACGCTGGCCGTTTCGCCTGCACGCCACCTACGATGAGTCGATCTCGCGCATGCTCGACGTGTTCGAGAAGGTCGACCGCGACATTCCCTTCAACGGACTGCCGTGGTTCTTCGACCATGCCGAGACCATCAGCCCGAAGAACATCGAGCGGGTACGGGCGCTGGGCGGCGGCATTGCCATTCAGGACCGCATGGCCTTCCAGGGCGAATACTTCGTTGAACGCTACGGCGCCAAGGCCGCGCAGCACACACCACCGATCAAGCGCATGCTCGGTGAAGGCATCCCGGTCGGCGCCGGCACCGACGCCACCCGGGTGTCCAGCTACAACCCCTGGACCTCGCTGTACTGGCTGGTCAGCGGGCGCACCGTGGGCGGGCTGGAGCTGTACCCGCAGGGCCTGGACCGCGATACCGCGTTGTCGTTGTTCACCCACGGCAGCGCCTGGTTCTCCAGCGAGCAGGGCAAGAAGGGCCAGATCAAGGTCGGCCAGCTGGCAGACCTGACGGCCTTGAGCGCCGACTATTTCAGCATCGACGCCGAGGCGATCAAAAGCCTGGAGTCGGTGCTGACCCTGGTTGATGGCAAGGTGGTGTACGGCGCCGCCGAGTTCGCCCGGCTCGACCCGCCGACTTTGCCGGTGTTGCCCGACTGGTCGCCGGTGGCCAAGGTGCCCGGGCACTGGCGCCAGGGTGCGCCGCTGACCGCGCAAATACATCAGTGCGTCGGTGCCTGTGCGGTGCATGCCCATGCGCACCAGCGCGCGCGGCAAGCATCGGTGCCGGTCAGTGATTTTCAGGGCTTTTGGGGCGCGTTTGGTTGTTCCTGTTTTGCCTTCTGAGGGATCGGGCTACCATGCCGGTTCGCCCGTTGGACAGGATGTTGCTGCATGCCATTCACTACCCGTGTTGCCCGGCCCAGTGATGCCGAGGCGCTCAGCCATGTTGCCGGCCAGACCTTCGCCCTGGCCAGCCCGCCGGATTCTGCTGCCCAGGCTTTGCAGGAATACATCGACACCCGGCTGCAGCCCGAGCACTTCGTGCTGCACCTGCTCAATCCGCGAAAGCGCCTGCGGGTGCTTGAGCACCTGGGTAAAGTGGTGGGTTACAGCCTGGTCGACAGCGCGCCGGAATCCTTGGGGATTGCCGAGGCCGATGGCGTGCCGGAGCTGAGCCGCTGCTATGTGCTGCCCGAGCACCATGGCCTCGGCGGCGCCCAGCTGTTGCTCGACGACACCCTGGCGCCGGTGCGCGGCGGCATTCGCCTGACCGTCAATGAACAGAACACCCGGGCCATCCGTTTTTATCAGCGCAATGGTTTTAGCAAGGTCGGCGAGGCCGTGTTCGAATGTGGCCCGGAGCGTCACCGCGACTGGGTGATGGTCGCGCGGCGGTGACAAAACTGGTTACAGTGTCTGCCTCAATTTCTTGCTCAAGGTTCTGTTCATGACCGATCTCAGTGCATTCCCGATCACCCGCAAATGGCCGGCCAAACAGCCCGAGCTGCTGCAGCTGTACTCGCTGGCCACGCCCAACGGCGTGAAGGTGTCGATCATGCTCGAGGAGATCGGCCTGGCCTACGAGGTGCATAAGGTCAGCTTCGAGACCAACGACCAGTTGACCCCGGAATTCATCTCCCTGAGCGCCAACAACAAGATCCCGGCGATCCTCGACCCCAATGGCCCGGGTGGCGAGCCGCTGGCGTTGTTCGAGTCCGGGGCGATCCTGGTTTACCTGGCAGAGAAGAGCGGGCAACTGCTGTCGGCGGACCCGGCCCAGCGCTACGAGACCCTGCAGTGGCTGATGTTCCAGATGGGCGGGATCGGGCCGATGTTCGGCCAGGTGGGTTTTTTCCACAAATTCGCCGGCAAGGCGTACGAAGACAAGCGTCCGCGCGACCGTTACGTGGCCGAGTCGCGGCGCTTGCTCGGGGTGCTGGACCAGCGCCTGCAAGGGCGTGAGTGGGTGATGGATGCTTACAGCATTGCCGATATCGCCATTCTGCCCTGGGTGCGCAACCTGGTCGGTTTTTATGAGGCGGGCGAGCTGGTGGGCTTTGATGACTTTGCCAACGTCAAGCGGGTGCTGGCGGCGTTCGTGCAGCGGCCGGCGGTGGCGCGCGGGTTGAAGATACCTGCATAGGCCTTATCGCCGGCAAGCCGGCTCCCACAGGATTGGCACTGTTCTCAGGATTGGGGCAGTACTTGTGGGAGCTGCCAGCGATGAGGCCGGTACATTCAAATCAGAACACCTGCCGAAACAACCAGTACAACCCCCCCGCCAGCACAATCGCCGCCGGCAAGGTCAGCACCCAGGCCATCAGCAGGTTGAAGAGGGTACGCATCTGCAAGCCCGAGCCATTGGCGACCATGCTCCCGGCCACCCCGGACGACAGCACATGGGTGGTCGACACCGGCAGCCCGTACATGTCCGCCGCACCAATGGTGCACATCGCCACCAGCTCCGCCGAAGCGCCCTGGGCGTAGGTCAGGTGGGTCTTGCCGATCTTCTCGCCAACGGTCACTACGATGCGCCGCCAGCCGACCATGGTGCCCAGCCCCAGGGCAATGGCCACGGCAATCTTCACCCACAGCGGAATGTAGTGGGTGGCGCTGTCGATCTGCTGCTTGAACACTTGCACCTTGGCCTGGGTATCGGCATTGAACTGCGCCAGTTGGTGCTTGTCGATCAGGCGAATGGCTTCGGAGGTCAGGTACATGTCGTTACGCACGTTGGCCATGGCCTCTGCGGGCACCCGGTTGAGCGAACCATAGCTTTTGACCTCGGTGCCGATCATCCCGGCCAGCGCTGCCAGCGCCGGCAGCAGTTCTTCACTGGCCTGCGGCTCGCGGATGAACGCGCTGAGGGTCTGTCGCGGATCCGCCGGTGCGGCCTGCGGGGCGCTGCGCTGCAAGGCCTGCTGAGTGACCTCGGCCACCGCGGCGAACTGCAGCGACTGGTTAGCCGGCATGGTGCGGTTCAGGGCATAGGCCATGGGCAGGGTGCCGACCAGGATCAGCATGATCAGGCCCATGCCTTTTTGCCCGTCGTTGGAGCCATGGGCGAAAGATACCCCGGTGCAGGTGAGGATCAGCAGCCCGCGAATCCACCAGGGCGGTGGCGTGTTGCCGACCGGCGCCTGGTACAGCTCGCGGCGCTTGACCAGCATGCGCAGGGCCAGCAGCAACAGCGCCGCGCAGGCAAAGCCCACCAGCGGCGACAGCAACAGCGAATAGCCAACCTTGCTGGCCTGGGTCCAGTCCACGCCGCTGGTGCCGTCGCGCCCGTGCATCAAGGCGTTGGCGATACCGACGCCAATGATCGAGCCGATCAACGTATGCGATGACGAGGCCGGCAAGCCCAGCCACCAGGTGCCCAGGTTCCAGATGATCGCCGACAGCAGCAGGGCGAAGACCATGGAGAAGCCTGCCGAGGAGCCGACCTGCAAGATCAGCTCCACCGGCAGCAAGGCGATGATGCCGAAGGCCACGGCACCGCTGGACAGCAGCACGCCGAGAAAATTGAAACAGCCGGACCAGACCACGGCGACTGACGGTGGCAGCGAATGGGTGTAGATCACCGTGGCCACGGCGTTGGCGGTGTCGTGAAAACCGTTGACGAACTCGAAGCCCAGGGCAATCAGCAACGCCAGGCCGAGCAGCAAAAATGGGGTCCAGGTGGTGACCACGGTGCCGGTGGCGTCGATGTCGCGAAACAGGCTCCAGGCGGTGTACAACAGCCCGCCCACCAGCAGGCTGAAAAACAGGGTCAGGGTGGTGCGGCCGGGTTTGTGGTTGAGACGGGGGCGGGGGTCAAGGTTGGCCAGCGATGGGCTGCCAGCCAGGGTCGGGGTGGTCATGATGACGGGTCCGGGTTACCAGGAAGGGTCGAGCCTTGCCCGGCCATGATAAAAACAATCGCTGACTTCATCGTGACCTCGGTCAAGGAAAGCCCTAGGATCAAGGGACCTGCCGATGGAGCGAAGCGATGATCCGCTGCAAACGCGTTTATGATCCGCTGCAAGCCAGCGATGGCCAGCGCGTGCTGGTCGACCGCCTGTGGCCGCGCAACCGGCGCAAGGACCAGTTGCAGGCCTTGTGGCTGCCGGAGGTGGCGCCGTCAACGGCGTTGCGTCAGGCTTTTCATGCCGGTGAAGTGGATTTTGCCGGGTTTGCCGAGCGCTACCGCCAGGAGCTGACGGCGCGGCCCGAGCATTGGTGGAAGTTGCTGGGCATGGCCGGGCAGGGCGATGTGACCTTGCTGTATGCCGGCAAGGACACCGAGCACAACAATGCGATGGTGCTGGCGCAATGGCTCGAGGATGAGCTGGAGCGCCAGGGGCCGGGTAGTTCGCCGGTGTGTTATGCCGACGAATTCAAATCTTGAGTCAATGGGGCTGCTTTGCAGCCCATCGCCGGCAACGCCAGCTCCCACATATCCTGGCCCTTGTGGGAGCCGGCTTTGCCGGCGATGCAAGGCGCAGCCTTGCTGAATGAGAACGACTAGAATGACTGTGCAACTGACCCCCGCCACCGACCAGCACCGCACCTTCGCCCGCGACCTCACCCGCCGGGCCATGCTGCCGTATTACCGCGAGTTCGACCTGCTCTGGCAGGAAGAAGCCTTCGACCAGGCCTGGGGGTGGCGCGAGCAGTGGTTGATCAGCGAAGCCCAGCAACCGCTGGGCTACTTCAGCCTCAGCCAGGACCGCCAGGCCCTGTTCATCCGTGAACTGCACCTGCTCGAAGGCTTTCGCGGCCGTGGCGTCGGCAGTTGGGTATTAACGCAACTGGTGGACTGGACCCGCCAACGGCAATTGCCGCTGCTGCGCCTGATGGTGTTCAAGAGCAACCCGGCACGGTTCCTGTACCTGCGCGAGGGTTTTGTCTGTGTC
>RCUL01000615.1_pt1 | contig 16351 bp, 10 predicted proteins | sample 2167521 | NCBI WGS metagenome assembly RCUL01 (sample SAMN09932745, study PRJNA488358) | compost metagenome | feature: garden; material: soil; isolation source: compost soil in acetic acid-enriched culture | place: Germany: Experimental Botanical Garden Goettingen | collected 2016-01-27
TCGTGCAGTCCGCCTGCCTGGCCCACGACATCGGCAACCCGCCGTTCGGCCACTCAGGCGAAGATGCCATCCGCCACTGGTTCCAGCAGGCTGCAGGGCGCGGCTGGCTGGATGACATGACGGATGACGAGCGCGGCGACTTCCTCAACTTCGAAGGCAACGCCCAAGGGTTTCGCGTGCTCACCCAGCTTGAGTATCACCAGTTCGACGGCGGTACCCGGCTGACCTACGCGACCCTCGGTACTTATCTCAAATACCCTTGGACCGCCCGGCACGCTGATGCCCTGGGGTACAAGAAGCATAAGTTCGGCTGCTACCAGAGCGAGCTGCCGCTGCTCGAACAGATCGCGCACAAGCTCGGCCTGCCGTTACTTGAGGAGCAGCGCTGGGCGCGCCATCCACTGGTCTACCTGATGGAGGCAGCCGATGACATCTGCTACGGCCTGATCGACCTGGAAGACGGCCTGGAGATGGAGTTGCTGCAGTACGCCGAAGTGGAGGCGCTGCTGCTCGACCTGGTGGGCGATGACTTGCCAGAAACGTATCGCCAGCTTGGCCCTGCAGATTCGCGGCGACGCAAGCTGGCCATCTTGCGTGGCAAAGCCATCGAGCACCTGACCAACGCCGCCGCGAGCGCCTTCGTCGAGCAACAGCAGGCATTGCTTGCCGGGCAGTTGAGTGGCGACCTGGTCGAGCACATGCACGGCCCGGCCAAGCGCTGCGTGCTTCAGGCCAAAGACATGGCACGCAAGAAAATCTTCCAGGACAAGCGCAAGACGCTGCACGAAATCGGTGCCTACACCACCCTGGAAATCCTCCTCAACACGTTCTGTGCTGCGGCCCTTGAGCAGCATGGCGGGCGCACCCCCTCCTTCAAGAGCCGCCGCGTACTCGATCTGATTGGTAACAACGCCCCACACCCGCATGATTCTTTGCACAAAGCCTACCTGCGCATGATCGATTTCATCGCCGGCATGACCGACAGCTATGCCAGCGAAATGGCCCGCGAGATGACCGGGCGATCCAGCCCGACCTGAACCTGGGTACTGCCGCATGCCTTTGCGCATGCGGCCCATTATAGTGAGGGATATTTCCTACAACTGCCGCCACTTGTTAAACAGAACGAATATTTACAAAACAAAAAGTTACCAAGAGTCCTTTGACACTGATTCAGATCATTACACTTCGTAGCTCTAATTGCTTTCTGCTGTAAGCCATTTCCCATATACGTTTAATCGCCACACTTCACACCCCATGTCAGATGCAACTGGGTTAATGTGCCCCCTGCCTCGTCATCCGCCGCAGGGAAGTTGAACATGCACTCCGTATTTATTGTCGATGACCACCCGGTCATCCGCCTGGCTGTCCGTATGCTGCTTGAAAACCAGAACTACAAAGTCGTAGGCGAATCGGACAATGGCGTGGACGCCATGCAGATGATCCGCGAAACAATGCCCGACCTCGTGATTCTGGATATCAGCATCCCCAAGCTTGATGGCCTCGAGGTCCTCTCGCGCTTTCAGACCATGGCCTTGCCGCTGAAGGTACTGATCCTGACCGCGCAATCGCCTGCGCTGTTCGCCGTGCGCTGCATGCACTCAGGTGCGGCAGGCTATGTATGCAAACAGGAAGACCTGAGCGAACTGCTCAGCGCTATCAAGGCGGTACTGGCCGGATACAACTACTTTCCCAGCCAGGCCATCCACACGGGCCACGAAACAGCAGACACCGATCTCAGGCTTTTCCGGCAGGTCAACGATCGCGAACTGATGGTGCTGCAACTTTTCGCCCAAGGGCGCAGCAACAAGGAAATTGCCAAAGGCATGTTTCTCAGCAACAAAACCGTCAGCACTTACAAGAAGCGCCTGATGCAGAAACTCCAGGTCGACACCTTGGTCGACCTTATCGAGATGGCCAAACGCAACGCGCTGGTCTGAGGTGTCAAATGGCGCAACTCCTTGCCTGGCTGGCCCTTGCACTGTCATTGGCCTGCTGCGCAGCGCAGGCTTCTCAGCTTGAGGCGGTACCGTATTCCCTTCTTGCCCGCTCCTCTGCCTCACCGGTAACGCCGCCACTGACCGCGCCACAGAGGGAATGGCTGATGGGCCGGCAATACCTGAAGCTGGGCACGTCAGCACCGGATTATCCGCCCTTCGACATAACCAGTGGCGGGCGCGACTATCAAGGACTCACCGCCGAATATGCCAGCCTGATCGGCAAGGTACTGCAGGTGCCGATTCGAGTGTTGCGCTATCCCAACCGGCAAGCTGCAGTAGAGGCGCTCAAGAAGGGGGATATCGACTTGCTCGGCAGCGCCAATGGCTATGAAGCAGCGAGCGAAGGCCTGGCGCTTTCGCACCCTTATGCCGTCGACCAGCCGGTGCTGGTGACCCGCGAAGACGAACGCCGTACGCTCAATCGCGGCATGGGCGGCATGCGTCTGGGCATGTTGTATCACTACCTGCCCCGAGAAGAAGTCAGCACTTTATATCCCCAAGCCGAACTGCTGGCCTTCGGTTCGTCTTCCCAAGCCCTCAATGCCGTCGCGTTCGGGCAGGCTGACGTATTCATCGGCGATACCATATCCACTCACTATCAGCTCAACCGCGGTCACCTGCCGCGCCTGCGCATGGCAAGCTTCGGCAAACATGAGAGCGTCGGTTTCAGTTTTGCAATGCGCGCCCAGGATACCCATCTCAAGGACCTGGTGAACCTGGCCCTGGAGCGCCAGCCAGCCGCCGTGCGCGCCAGCATCTTCAAACGCTGGAGCGCCGGCAGCGACCTACTGTTGAGCGACCGGAAGCTGCAGCTCACGGCCGAAGAGGAGCAGTGGTTGCGCCGCCATCCTGTGATGCAGGTGGCTATCGACGAGACGGCCGCACCGCTGTCCTATTTCGACGGCAATGGCCATTTTCGCGGGATTACCGCCGACCTGCTGGATCTGATCCGCCTGCGCACAGGGCTGCGCTTCGACGTTCAGCGTGCCAACGGCATTGCCGAGATGATCGCCCGGCTTGAGGACGGGCGCGTGAACATGATCGCAGCGCTTGCCGTGGATGACATGAGCGAGGAGCACTTGCAACTCAGCCGACCTTACCTGGAAAGCACCTATGTGCTGGTCACGCGCACCGAAACGCCCCAGTACACTTCACTGGAACAACTGCAGGGCCGCCGCATCGCCATTACCCGCTACAGCGAGATGTCCGAACTGCTGGCGACCCGGTATCCGCAAACCGGCTGGATCGAGACCGAAAGCCCCTACTATTCCATGGCACTGTTGAGCAGTGGCGCAGTCGATGCCGTCATCACGACCTTGATCGATGCCAACCACGCCATAGCAGGTAACGCCAAACTGGTCATCCGCAGCACGGTCGGTACCGATCCTGCGAGCTTCGCCATGGCCACCTCGGCACAGGCAACAGAGTTGGCATCGATTCTGGACAAGGCCCTGCTGAGCATTTCGCCGGAAGACAAAGGTAAGCTATTTTCTAATAAAATAACGTCCAGCATCCCCACGGAGTCAGAAAATGCCCAAGGCCTACGCATACGTCAGATGGTCAACCGCCGAACAAGGTGAAAAAGGCCGGGACAGCCACGACCGGCAAACCACTCCCCTACAAGCCTTTACAAGGGCGACAGGCGTTCCAGTGGTCGAAACCGTTATAGATAGGGGGATCAGTGCCTTTCGTGGTGCAAACGCTCGTATCGGCCAGCTCAAAGGCTTGTTGGACAGGATCGAGAATGGCGAGATCGAGCGTGGCGACTACATCATTGTTGAATCCATCGACCGTCTCACACGCCAGAAACTCACGGATTCGGTAGACCTCATTCAGTCGATTCTTAAAAAAGGTGTGCGACTCCACACCGTTTTTGACGATAAAACCTACTCCTACGACGATCCCAGCCGCGACCTTGAAACCTTGATCCTCGTCGGTGTCATCGCCAAACGAGCACACGAGGAAAGCGACACCAAGAGCAAACGCCTCAAGTCAGCATGGGTAAAAAAGCGAGACGCAGCAGAAAGCAGCGTCATCGGTAAACGTTGCCCTTACGGCTTCCGATACGATGAAAAAGCCAAAAACTTTGTCATTGTCGAGGAAGAAGCTGCCGAGATCCGTCACATATTCAGCTTGCTCAAACACGTTGGCGTGTTGGAGTGCATCAAGACCATTAACCAGTATTCCAAACGCCGTTGGACCAGAACGTCAGTGCTACACCTTATCAACAACCGTAGCCCTATCGGTGCTCTTCGTTTGCAACGTCGCAAGGAAAACGGCGGACGAGAGTTGGACCGTTACGTCCCCGGCTATTTCCCTAAAATCATTGAAGAAAACGACTTTGACGCGGCCATAGCCGCGATGAAAACCCGCTCCACCGGTCAAGGCAAGGGCAGACGCACCAAGCATCACTTCAACATCTTTCGTAACGCCATTCAGTGCCACGAGCACAAGTGCGGCATGATTTTTAACCTTCAAAAAATCGGCGGAAAGCACTACGCATACCTTGTATGTGCCAACAAAGCAGAGCGTGTATGCGAATGCAACAACCGTGTCAAATTTGACCTTGTGTTCGGTACCTTCCTTACCTTTATCGAACAATTAAACCAGAACCGCTACGTTGACGAACGGACAGACAAGAAGCGATTGGACTTTACTTGGTTCAGCCAAGACCAATACAAACAGATGGACACCGTAAACGACGCATTTAGCCGCTTCTTTTCCGTCCGTGACACTTCTGCACCAAAAGAAGAAATCAGAACCAAGAAAGCCTTGCTATCAGCAGAAAGGAACAACTTGGAAATGTTAGATGCTTCTCTCGCTCAATTTGACGGCATAATTCCTAAAACATTTATAAAGAGAGTTGCAGACACCGAAGCCCGTATAACGGACCTTGAAAGCGAGATTCAAAATCTTGAAGGTGCGTTAACAATTGAATCCGAATCACTCAAAATTACCACACACAAAGACATTATTGAATTATACGAAACCGAGGAAGGCAGATTAAAACTAAACACCTTCCTTGTCAGTCGTGGAATAACGTTCGAAGTGGGTTGGCACAAAGACGCAAACAGAGTCAGCCTCAATGCCAAGCTAAAAGATGATGAACAAGCATCCCTTTTTGTCTCTCAAGGATTCCGCTACACAGACCCATTAACTCCCTTCGGTATATCAGACCTTTCGCACATCATAAAATAGAATTACATCACCAGCTTGGGACCGTTTTTTCTACGAACCTTACTTGAGATTGGCTTTTTCTCTGCCAAGTAAGGTTCCAAATCAGTCTCAGCCATTTCTATCTCAGTGAATAGAACCCACTCCATGGAATCATCGTATTTATCATGGCTTTGGATTTCCTCAGCAGTAGATATAACTTCATTTTTAGCTAATCCTGCGTCGATATGGTCATAGTTCTTTACGCTCATAACCCACCCAGCTAAGGACTCTTTAAGGCCGTTGTAAAGGCGTGTTATTTCAGCGATGAGCTTGATCGTGCGTTCAGCCTCAGCCTTCGTCTGTTCAAGATCGGCCTTGGCCTTCTCGGCAGCAACCCTTTCAGCCTCTGCCTTCCTCTTTGCCTCTTCGCTTTGCTCGGTTCGTTGGGACGCTTCCAGAGTAAGCCTAGAAAGGTTCAAGCTCTCAGCGGCCAACCTATCCCTTTCCTGCCTAAACTTATCTTGGTCAAGCTGCCATTGTCTTCTTCTTTTTCCGATATCCTGCCTTTTTGGCTTATATTGTTTATGGTCAATTTGGCAGTGCTTTAAAGCAGATAGGTTAAATTCCTTTTTCAGTGCAGCAAGCAGCCCTTTTTTATCGAGACTATCCAGCCTTACCCCTTCAAACACCCTTGGAATCAATAAGTTTAAATGTGGATTATTTTGGTCGTGCAGATTGGAGAAGCAGCGACGACCGAAATCATTAACAGGCACATCAGGCATAAGATGCTTATGCGTTGCTCGTATTAAATCTTTTGAAATCGCTTTCCATTGCTCCGCCGTTGGCTTTTCAACAGTCTCAGGGAGAGTAAAAACAAAACTTTGAGCATATGACTCTATTTTTCTCCCGCCCTTCTTATTCTTCATGTCAAACTCTAAAGCCTGCAATGTCGTGTATTTGGCGAAATTTTTATAATCACCATGCAGAGGCTTTATTTCAGTATTGCTTTTCTTGTGATTCGGATGCTCAGCATCAAGCAAATAATTACTATACCTAACAAGCCCATCTTGCTTGTCTTTCACTCTTTGCGTGACTACCGTCCAGTTTCTTATTCCTGCCATAGTAAATAATAATGTTTATTACTTATACCGATAGCACGCCAGAAGCGAAAAGCAAGCAATTTCCCGTCATTAAAATTGAATAATTCCTATACCCTCTTGTTCAAGATAGGACAACCCTACGGGTTGACGGAACTTCGTTCCTTCCTTCTTGGTCAGGGGATACCCCGACACCCCAGCCCTGACGGGCTTAAAAGCAAAAACATAAAAGCAAGAGCCAAAAACTTTTGCCGGTCGCTTTATCGTATAGACAAATAGCACAATAGTATTTTTCGGACAGCCTCTTGAAATTCTATTTTTTTATGTTTTCATAATAATAAGAATAATAACATAACCATTATTCTTCTTATTCTTATTATTACAAGGGAGGACAATATGAATAACTCAGCAGAAAATAATAATCCAGCAATAAAAAAAATCTACAAAGCCGCGACAGAGCTATATCTGGCGAATGGTAAAATCTCATTCCCCACCGTTGCACAAGTTAGAGCTGCAGCAAAAACCGATATGAACACCACCAGCGAAGCTATGAAGCAGTGGCGTAGCCAACAGGAACAGAAGGCTCAGGCTGCCCCTGTACAGGTGCCGGAGACTGTCCAGAGAGCCGCCAGCGAGGCAGTAGCATCGATCTGGCAGGTAGCCCAGTCCCTCGCAAATGACGCATTACAAACTGCCCAGAAGGGATGGGAGAAGGACAAAACTGAAACAGACCAGATCACCAAAGAAATTGCCGAGGAATTTGATCGTCAAGCGATTCAACTAGAGTCCGCTCTTTGTGACAATGAAAAATTGACCAACGAATTGAGTGAACTTAAAGCGGAACACAGCTGTGCGATAAGCAAAATAACTGGCTTGGAGGCCAGACTGCAAGCAGTCGAGCAGCACAACCAAGAACTTTACAAACACTTAGCCTCTCAAAGCCAACCAAGCAACGAGCCTACTTGATAAGACGCAGAATACAAAATACAATGCACGCACTAAAAACAGATGCTAACACTAAGGATTTCCATGCTAAACGTATTTCTAATACATGGATATAGAAGTCATACGGTTTTCATGCTCGAGTTTTATAACTCATGGAAAAGGGATGAGGCTCACTTCAAAACTGAAGTCCACATGCACAACTGGAAAGCGGGCGAAGTTATAGAGTCTACTTTCTGGACGGGTTTGGGTGCCCTATTCTCACCTCAATCCTTCGCAGACAAGTCCATTGAAGAATGGGATGTAGCAATGGAAAACCTTGAGGAGTCCAGCAGCACTCTTGCCAAGAGCATAAACTCCACCATCAAAAAAAATGGCGATGTTTTGTTAGTGGCTCACTCCACAGGCACGGAAGTTGTACTGAACGCAATTGAAGAAATAAGAAGCGACATAAACATATACCTATTCCTTATGGGCGGCATTTCTAATTCTTGTATTTATGAGGAGAAAATAGAGCACACCAGCAATATCAGGCTCGCATACAACTACTATTCGGACAACGATGTTATTATAGATAAGGTTTTACCCGAAATCGGCGTGCATTATTACGACCCTATAGGAACCTATGCTATGGATGGTGATAAAATATTAAGCTTAAAAATCAATGAGGGCCACTCAGGATATTTGACATCCACCAAGGTTCTGGGCAAATATACAGAAGTGGTCAAAAAACTCTTGAACAAGGGGCCAAACTCCCACTTAAAATTTGTCCCATCTTAAACTTAGTTATCCGCTCTAAGCCACACACAGTATTGACTTATACGAATTTAATGCTATTGATATATAAAGGTGAAGCCCAAACGCATAACACATTTGGGCTTCGACGTTGATACTGATTGCAGCAGTTCAACTTGTAAATATAAATATATCACATATAAATACCATTTCAAGTCATCCTGCCGGAACATCAAGCTCAAAAAGTATCAGCCTCTCTGAAGTCAAGTGGTGTAAAGTCGCGGGGATTTCATAGCCTAAAGCTGCTACCGTGAACCTGACAAAGCAGCATTCTTAGGAAGTCGGCCATTGTTCAATGATAGGGAACATTCGAGTTTTGTGGGTGAGTTGAATCCGTTACCAATAACAACGCGTGGCTATGTCGCAGAAGATATAGAGAAACACAAAATAAATGGCTGGTGAGGTGGGAAGTTAGGGCTCGTTAAGGAGTACACCTCAAGGTTTTTGGTCTTACCGCTGAAAAACTGCCGATTGCAGGGGGATTAGAAATAGTCACCGAGATACCCAGAAAAATGCATCTGCCAACACTTGGGCGAAGTCTTGAAAGACCTTCCTTTAGGGAAGTTTCGCTCTTCAGGCAGGGGGTATTGCAAAAGGGGGCCGTCACCACCCTTGTTAATTTAACTTATCTTTTCCCTGAACCATAACTTCCCGGAAGCCTAGCCCAAGAATCCAACATGTCGAGCTTTTTGGGAGACGATTTCTTTTCTTTCTTAACGGAAGCATTTACTTTCTTAGGCAAATCAACCTTAAAGCCACTAGCTGTAAACTGCTCCAGCCTTACCTTTAGACTTGCTTTCGGATTAGCAACCCTATCAGACTTAGATATTTTCATCACACCATCCTTCACAGAGCACTTCACACCCAGCCTTTCACCAAGATATTCTACGACAAGCAACTTGCAATTTCTGTCTGTAAATAAATTTATCAGAACCAGCATCAGCGAGCCATCTTTGTGAGCTTCATAGTGCTGAACTGTATAGTCAAGAGCCTCCCCAAAAATGTATGAGTAAAGCATTTTTTTATTATCAATCAGGTCTTTTACGCGATTTGAATTTAACGCCTTCAACTGAAGAAATGACTCTTTCATAAAGACTTCCTTATCCAATTATCTTTCATTCTATCATCCTACATAGTAACGCAATAAATCAATTAGCTCGGTCCCTATCGGCACGGGTACAAGTCCCCGCACCGCTAGCGACCAATTTTATTAGAAACGGTTTACCTTTTGAACTGGGGGTGATCAACAACCGCTGGAGTGGTTACAGCCAGCATGATGACAGCAATTGGCTAGGCTTCAGGCGCCTTGCCTTGAAAGTGTTGCTGGGGACCGCTTTGCTCCTGCTGGCGGCGCTGCTGTGGAACGCCCGGTTGCGCCGCCAGATCAAACAGCGCCAGCACGCCGAGCGCGCCCTGAACGATCAGCTGGAGTTCATGGGCGCACTGCTCAATGGCACGCCGCACCCCATGTACGTGCGGGACAGGGCGGGCTGCCTGCAAAGCTGCAATGCCAGTTATCTGGAAGCGGTGCAGGCGACCCACGACGAGGTCATAGGCAGGCGCCTGGAAGACAGTCTGTTCGCGGGTTCGGAAAGTACCCGGCAGATCCATGCCGATTATCTGCAGGTGATGGCGGCCGGGGTTCCGCTGATCATCGACCGCCCCTTGCGGCTCAAGGATCGCGAAATCACGATCTACCACTGGATACTGCCGTACCGTGATTCACTCGGTGAAGTCCAGGGCATCATCGGTGGCTGGATCGACATCAGCGAGCGGCGCAAGCTGGTGCAGGAGCTGCGCGAGGCCAAGCAACTGGCTGATGATGCCAACCGCGCCAAGAGTACCTTCCTGGCGACCATGAGCCATGAGATTCGCACCCCGATGAACGCGGTCATCGGCATGCTCGAACTGGCGGTCAAGCGTGCCCATCAAGGGCAGATCGATCGCACCTCGCTGGAAGTCGCCCACCATTCGGCAAAGGACCTGCTGGGCCTGATCGGTGACATCCTGGATATCGTGCGCATCGAGTCCGGCCACCTGTCCCTTGCGCCCGAGCCTGTCGACCTTGCGGCGCTGGTCGAATCGGTGAGCCGCGTGTTCGATGGCCAGGCACGGCAAAAAGGCCTGGCCTTCGACGTCGTCATCGACTCCAGCGCACGCTGCCACGTCCTGCTCGACCCACTGCGTTTCAAGCAGATCCTGTCCAACCTGATCAGCAATGCCATCAAGTTCACCGGGCAGGGCCAGGTGCGCATCAGCCTCAGCCTGCGCGAAGAAGCCCCGTCAGCGCCCCCAAGCCTTGACCTGGAAGTGCGTGACACCGGCATTGGCATTCACGACGATGACTTGCAACGCCTGTTCAACCCCTTCGTTCAGGCCAACCCGCATAGCCAGGGGGCTCGCGCAGGCACGGGCCTGGGCTTGGCCATCTGCCGTAGCCTGTGCGAAATGATGGGCGCAAGCCTGGGCATCAAGAGCGTGCCGGATTTCGGCACGCAGGTTCGCTTCAGCGTACCGCTGCAACGTGTCGACGCACTGCCGCCGCAGGTGCTGGAAGCCGATGACATGGATGTACCCGATGCCCGGCTGAAGGTGCTGGTGATCGACGACCACCCGGCCAACCTGATGCTGATGGCGCAACAGCTGGGGTACCTGGGCCTGAGCCAGGCCACTGCCAGCGATGGCCGCGAAGGCCTGGAAAAATGGCGTGAAGGGCAATTCGACGTGATCGTCCTCGATTGCAACATGCCGCACATGAACGGCTATCAGCTCGCGGCCGCCGTGCGCGCCGAAGAACGCCAGAACGGGCGCCCTCACTGCGTGATCCTGGGCTATACCGCCAACGCCCAGCCCGAAGTCAGGCAAAAATGCCTCAGTGTCGGCATGGACGACTGCCTGCTCAAACCCATCAGCCTGCGCACACTCAGCCAACGCCTGGCGAATATCGCTCCCAAACGGGAGCAGGCCGCAACAAAGGTACCGTTCAATATCAAAGGTCTGAACAGTATCGTTGGCGACAACCCCAACGACCGTGAACTGTTTCTCAAGGCCTTGCTGATGAGCCTGCAGCAGGACCTGGCAACGCTCATGGGCCTGGACCCTGACGTCGAACCCGAGGCCGTCGGCGAGCAGGCACACAAGATCCTCAGCGCGGCGCGGATGCTGGAAGCGCAGCACTTGATGGCGGCCTGTGAGGCCCTTGAACAAAGCGGGTTGCCCGCATCACAGCTGAAACTGCGGCGACAGGCTTTGGCACGGCACATGCGCCGCGTAGAGAAAGCCTTGGCCAGAGAACTGACCAAGCCTTGATGAAGCGGCCGCCCGAGCGGGCGCCGCTTCAGCCATGCATCAGGAAGCCGGGTTGATCGGCTTTTCCGGATACCAGGCGTCCAAGAGCGGGCTGACTTCGATGGAGGTCAGTTCGCTACGGCCTTTGAGCCAGGCTTCGACAGTGGCGCGTTGCTCTTCGCTGACCGAGCCACGCTCTGCCAGGCAGACCAGGCCGAAATCATCACCACCGACATAGTCCAGGCCGTTGGCGTCCATGGCTTCTGCCAGGAAGGCGTCGAGGAAGGCATCGATGGCTTCGTCGGACAGGTCTTCCTTGAAACCCAGGTTCAATTCAAAACCCAGCTCCTGGAATTCATCAACGCACAGCTTCTTGCGCAGACGACGGGAACGGTTGGTAGCCATGAAACAATCCTCTTGAGTAATAACGCGCGGCACTTTAACAGTTTCCGCAGTACAACGGCGCTTTTCCGTCGAACGTGGCGCATGAGCGCGGCGCTTGGGGCATAATGCGCACTATATTTCGTAGAGGGGCGATCATCTCATACAGCCCCTATGTCTTTTTCCCTCGTCCGCAGGGTATGAATCTCATATGATCAAATCGCTCCGCCCCCTCGTTCTCGCCGGCATGCTCCTGCCGTTCGCCCTGCCCAGCCAGGCCGCAGCCGTCAACACCACGCTGCCCCCCAAGGTTCAGCAGGCGCTCAAAGCCAGCAAACTGCAGGACACAGCACTGTCGCTGGTGATGCTGCCGCTCAATGGCCCCGGCACGCCGACCGTGTTCAACGCTGATGTCTCGGTCAACCCGGCCTCGACCATGAAGCTGGTCACCACCTATGCAGCCCTCGAACTGCTCGGCCCGACTTTCCAGTGGAAGACCGAGTTCTACACCGATGGCACCCTGAGCAACGGCGTGCTCAACGGCAACCTGTACCTCAAGGGCGGCGGTGACCCGAAGCTGAACATGGAGAAGCTATGGCTGCTGATGCGTGACCTGCGCGCCAACGGCGTTCGCACCATTACCGGTGACCTGGTGCTGGACCGCAGCCACTTCGTACAGCCCAACCTGCCGCACTTCAATGATGACGGCGGTGACGTGAACAAGCCCTTCCTGGTCAAGCCCGACTCCTTGCTGGTCAACCTCAAGGCCCTGCGCTTCGTCGCCCGCAACGATGGCGGCAAGGTAACCGTCGCCGTCGAGCCACCCATTGCGAGCATTCGCATCGACAATCAGGTCAAGGCAGTTGCCTCCAGAAAATGCACTGGCGATGTACGCTACAACCCGGTGCCTCAAGCCGATGGCATGAATGTCGTGGTCAGCGGCCAGCTGGGCGATGGCTGCAACTCGCAGACGTACCTCGCGCTGCTCGATCACCCAACCTACGCCGCCGGTGCCGTGCGCGCGATCTGGAACGAACTGGGGGGCAGCATTCAGGGCCGTGACCGCATCGAAAACGTACCCAAGGGCGCTCGCCTGCTGGCACGGGCCTTCTCGCCCGACCTGGTGGAGGTGATCCGTGACATCAACAAATACAGCAACAACACGATGGCCCAGCAGCTGTTCCTGAGCCTCGGCGCACAGTTCCGTACCGATGCCGATGGCGACGATGCCCGCGCAGCCCAGCGCGTGGTTCGCCAGTGGATGGCCAAGAAAGGTATCACCGCGCCCCACCTGGTGATGGAAAACGGCTCTGGCCTGTCGCGCGCTGAACGGGTAAGCACGCGCGAAATGGCCGCACTGCTGCAGGCGGCGTGGAATAGCCCCTACTCCGCCGAATTCATCAGTTCAATGCCGTTGGTGGGCATGGACGGCACCATGCGCAAGCGCCTCAAGCGTACCGCCTTGGCCGGTGAAGGCCACATCAAGACCGGTACCCTGAATACCGTACGCGCCATTGCCGGCTTCAGCCGTGACAGCAACGGCAATACCTGGGCAGTGGCGGCGATTCTCAACGACCCGAAACCTTGGGGGGCATCGCAGGTACTCGACCAGGTACTGCTGGACCTGTATCGCCAGCCCAAAGCCGCTAACCGGACGGTAGGCGTCAACCCATGATCTGACTTGGGCAAATACCAACTTCATCGCCGGCAAGCCGGCGATGAGGCCCGTACTGCCCGCTCAGCTCAACTCTGCCTCGACACGGTCCCTGCCTGCCTGCTTGGCCGCATAGACGCCGGCATCAGCCCGCAGCAACAAGGCATCGGCCCCCTCCCCCGGGCGCCATCCGGCCACGCCAAAGCTTGCAGTCACTTTGCCAACCCCGTCGACAGGCAAATTGCGCACCCCTTGCCACAGCTCCATCGCCAGGAGCCGCGCCTGTTCAGCATTGCTACCAGGGCAAAGCACCATGAACTCTTCACCGCCAAGCCGGCAGAATACGTCCGTACGCCGCAGACGCTGGCCGATACGCTGGCAGAGGCTGCGCAACACATGATCCCCCACGGCATGACCGTACTGGTCGTTGATCCTCTTGAAATGGTCGATGTCGAGCATGATCACTGCCAGTTCCTGATCATCACGCTGGGCGCGGTCCAGTTCGGCCTTCAGCCGCTCCTGGAAGTAGCGGCGGTTGTGGATACCGGTCAGAGCATCGGTCACCGATAAGGTCCGCAAGTCCTCCTCCACGCCCTTGAGGTCGGAAATATCGGTCAGGTAGCCATGCCAAAGCGTGCAACCGTCTTCACCGACTTCCGGCGTCGCCTCCCCGCGCACCCAGCGCAACCCGGCCCTGGGCAGGCACACACGGTACTCTTCACGCCAAGGGGACAGGTGTTCGGCCGAGTAGCGCACGGAGCGTTGAACGCGCTCCAGGTCATCGGCATGGATGCGCTCGAACACCACTGTGGCGTCCTCGCGCAGCAACTGCAGGTCGACCTCGTAGATATCGAACAGGCCCTGACTGGCATAGGGGAAACACGAGTGGCCATTAGCGTCGAGGCGATACTGATAAATGCCGCCCGGCACCTCGGCACTGAGCTTCTCCAGCAGCCGATCACGCATTGCCAACGCCTCGTGCACCCGACGGCGCTCGGTGACATCGATGCAAATCGCCAGGTAACCTACCCATAGCCCCTGCTCGTCAAGCACCGCGGTCACCAGCATGTTGGCCAACAACTGGCTGCCATCCTTGCGCACCAAAGTCCACTCGCCTGGCTGCGCGCCACCCTCTTGTATGGTCTCGGCGAACATCGCCTGGCCACCATCGATGTGGCGCCCGTAGCGCAGGCCCAAGGCATGGGCGCGAAGGCTGAGCTCCTCTGGCAGAAGCAAGTCTTCCAGTTGCAGTTTCCCGACCGCTTCGCTGGCCGCGTAGCCAAGCATGCGCTCGGCACCGGCATTGAAAGTACTGACCACACCCTTCAGGCTGGTCGCGATGATAGCGACCTGGGTAGCGGCATCGAGCACACTGCGCAGCTGATTATGCGTCTCGCGCAACGACTGCTCACTGACGCGCAACTCAGCGGTGCGCTGCTCCACCAGCTTGAGCGCACGTTGCCGCTGGCTGAACAGGTTGTACAGCAAGGCACTGAGCAACAGGCTTAGCAGGCCACCGAGCAAGCCCACCGCCAGCGCCGCAGAGGAGCGGTTGGCCTGCATGAACACCTGGCTTGGGCGGATATCAAGCTGGAAATGATGGTCGGCCAGGTGCAACAGCTGCGTGCTGACCAACGCCAACGGCGCGGCCGGGTTCTGCGAGTCGAACAACAGCTCATGGCCATTGCGCCCACTTGGATCGACGATCCGCACCACCAGATTGTCCTGGGCAATGGCCGGCAAGCCGTCCGTGATCAGTTGCCGCACGTTCAGCAGCGCCATGACATACCCTGCGGGGTTGCCGGCCTGCGCGCTGTAGAACACCGGCGCTACCATCAACAGCCCGCGGGCGTAGCCCGGTGCCACACTTATCATGTCCAGCGGCGCGGACACTGCCATGCTGCCGGGTTCCAAGGCACGCATCAGGGCCTGGTCACGTACCGCCTGGCCGCGCAGGTCCAGCCCGTAGGGTTGCCCCTGCATCTGGGTTGCCTGGGTGTAAAGCACCGGGAAGTAGTGATCACGCGGCGGCGCCGGGTGCCAATTACCGCGCTCGTCCAGGTCACGGATCAGGTAGGCCTGCCCCAAGGCGGCACTGGCCTTGCGCTCGAAGTCGCGCCGCTGCGCGCCCTCGACCCGCGGCGCCCAGGAGTAAGCCTGGGTGCGCCGCAGCAGGGGGCGGGCGAAGCCGTCGAATTCACGTGGAGTGATGTCGTTGGAGAAGCTGAAAAAGCGCCGCAAGCTGTCCAGGCGCTGTTCCTGGTCGTCGAAGCGCTCGGCGATACGGCTATAGCGCTCGCTGGCCAGCAGCTCGAAGCGCTGGCGCAGCTGCTGCTTGTAAAACGCATGCGTGGCCAGCGCCAGGGCAATCGACAGCAAGCTGCCGGCCACCAACGCCACCAATGCCACTGCCCAGGCAGCCATCGCCTCGCTGCACAGGCCCAGCACCTTCGCACGCACGCCATACTTCGACATAGATCGATCTCGTCACGTCAGCGTCCTGCGAAAATCATGGCCCTGTGCTGAGTTATAGCTATTGGCCATTAGCGACGCAATGTTGCCTGTCGCTTTAGCGCAATTGCAGGCGCCAGGCGCGGTGGATACGGTTGTTGCGGGCGAAGTCCTGGTCCAGTGTCTGCGCAGTGATTTCCTCTACCACGTAGCGCGCAGCCAGATGCTCGTCGAGCTGGAACTTGCGGAAGTTGTTGGAGAAGTACAACACACCACCGGGCGCCAGGCGCGCCATGGCCAGGTCGAGCAGTTGCACGTGGTCACGCTGCACGTCGAACACGCCTTCCATACGTTTGGAGTTGGAGAAGGTCGGCGGGTCGATGAAGATCAGGTCGTAAGTGTCGCGATTGGCTTCCAGCCAGGCCATGACATCGCCCTGCTCCAGGCGGTTGCGCTCGGAGAAGCCGTTCAGCGACAGGTTACGCCGCGCCCAGTCCAGGTAGGTCTTGGACAGGTCGACGCTGGTGGTGCTGCGCGCACCGCCCTTGGCCGCATGCACGCTGGCCGTTGCGGTGTAGCAGAACAGGTTG
>RCUL01000618.1_pt1 | contig 16302 bp, 11 predicted proteins | sample 2167521 | NCBI WGS metagenome assembly RCUL01 (sample SAMN09932745, study PRJNA488358) | compost metagenome | feature: garden; material: soil; isolation source: compost soil in acetic acid-enriched culture | place: Germany: Experimental Botanical Garden Goettingen | collected 2016-01-27
CCGAGTTCCATCGTATCCAGTTCACCCCCGACCTGCTCCCGGCCGACATCACCGGTACCGAAATCTACCGTCCGGAAACCGGCAGCTTTGTGTTCCAGCAAGGGCCGATCTTCCACAACCTGGTACTGGCCGACGAAATCAACCGCGCCCCGGCCAAGGTCCAGTCGGCGCTGCTCGAAGCCATGGCCGAGCGCCAGGTCAGCGTCGGGCGCAGTACCTACGAGCTGTCGCCGTTGTTCCTGGTAATGGCCACGCAAAACCCGATCGAGCAGGAAGGCACCTACCCGCTGCCCGAAGCCCAGCTCGATCGCTTCCTCATGCACGTCAAGATCGGCTTCCCGGACGCCGCCGTGGAGCGCCGCATCCTCCTGCAGGCCCGCGGCGAGGCCCTGAACGGCGAGACCAAGCCGGAGCGCCGGGTCAGCCAGCAAGCGATTTTTGCCGCGCGCAAGGAAATCCTCGGCCTGTACATGGCCGATGCGGTGGAGGAGTACCTGGTGCAACTGGTCATGGCCACCCGCACCCCGGCCAAGTACGACCTGGAGCTGGCCGACTGGATCGCATACGGCGCCAGCCCCCGTGGCTCGATTGCCCTCGACCGCTGCGCGCGGGCCCATGCCTGGCTGGCCGGGCGCGACTTCGTCAGCCCCGAAGACATCCAGGCGGTGCTGTTCGACGTGCTGCGCCACCGCATCATTCTTTCCTTCGAGGCCGAGGCCGCCGGGATTGACCAGGACCGGGTGATCCAGCGCATCCTCGACGTCGTCGCCGTCGCCTGAACCCATGCCCAATCGCCTGCTGGCCGCGCCCGGAATCCGCATCAGCCTCGCCGAGTTGATCGAGATGCGTCATCGCGTGCGCGAAGTGCAGCTGTTCTCCCGGCCCGGCCAGCGCAGCCCTCTGGTAGGACTGCACCACTCGAAACTGCGCGGGCGCGGGGTCGATTTCGATCAGGTGCGGGTCTACCAGGCCGGCGACGATGTGCGCAACATCGACTGGCGGGTGACCGCGCGCACCCAGGAGCCGCACACCAAGCTGTTCCATGAGGAACGCGAACGGCCGATCTTCATCCTCGTCGAACAGAGCCAGCGCCTGTTCTTCGGCTCCGGGCTGATGTTCAAGTCGGTGCTCGCCGCCCAGGCCGCCGCCTTGATCGGCTGGGCCGCCCTGGGCCATAACGACCGCATAGGCGGCCTGGTGTTCGGCGACAACGAGCACTACGAGATCAAGCCACGGCGCAGCAAGCAGAGCCTGCTGCAACTGCTCAACCGCCTGGCACGGGTCAACCAGTCGCTGCATACCGAAGCCGTACCCCAGGCCGACAGCCTTGGCATCGCCCTGCGCCGCGCCCGCGAAGTGCTGCGCCCGGGCAGCCTGGCGATCATCATCTGCGACGAGCGGGCGCTGACGCCTGCGGTCGAACAACAGCTGAGCCTGCTTTCGCGCCATTGCGACCTGCTGCTGTTGCCGCTGTCCGACCCGCTCGACCACGCCCTGCCCGCCGCCGGCCTGCTGCGCTTTGCCCAGCGCGGTGCGCAACTGGAGCTCGACACCCTCGACCCGACCCTGCGCAAGAGCTACCGCCAGCAAAGCGAAGCGCGTATCGAGCGCTGGGAACTGCTGGCGCAAAAGCTGCGGGTGGTGCTGATGCCACTGAGCACCCAGAGCGAGATGATCGAGCAACTGCGCGAGTACCTCAACGCGCAACGTCCGGGGAAAACCTCGTGAACCCGCTCGATCAGTTGCAGCCGTTGATCACCCCGGCACCGATCGGCTGGTGGCCGCTGGCCCCGGGCTGGTGGGCGCTGCTGTTACTGCTGCCGTTGCTGGGCTGGGGCCTGTGGCGCCTGCGCCATTGGCGCCCGGGCAAAAAGCCCATCGTGCGCGCCGAACTGCCCCTGGACCCGGTGCGCATCGAGGCCCTGGCCGAGCTCGCGCGCCTGCCCAAACCCTACGACGGCGCCCCGGCCGGCGCCTGGCTGCAGCAGATCAACGCCCTGCTCAAGCGCCTGTGTCGCAACCATTACCCGGGCAGCCACAGCCATACCCTCAACGGCCGCCAATGGCTGGCGTTTCTGGATAACCGCTGCCCGGCCGCCGGCCTGACGCGCTGGATGGTGCTGGTCGAAGGCGCCTACAAGCCCGAATGCAAACTCGACGACAAAGCCATCAACGGGCTTAACCAGTCGGTCGAAACCTGGATCCGCAAACATGTTTGAACTGGCCTGGCCGTGGATCTTCGTACTGTTGCCGCTGCCCTGGCTGGCGCGCCTGCTGCTGCCTGCCGCCGACAGCGGTGAGCCGGTGCTCAAGGTCAGCTTTCTCGATGAGCTCGAAGGCCTGGCCGGCCGCCGTGCGCGCCTGAACCTGCCGACCTGGCGCCAGCAGGCACCGTTCGTGCTGGTCTGGCTGTTATTGCTGTTCGCCGCCGCCCGCCCGCAATGGCTGGGCGAGCCGTTGCCGGTGGCCGCCAGTGGCCGCGACCTGCTGGTGGCGGTGGATGTATCCGGCTCCATGGACTTTCCCGACATGCAGTGGCAAGGCGACGACGTCAGCCGCCTGACCCTGGTCAAGGCCCTGCTCGGCGACTTTCTCGAACAGCGCCAGGGCGACCGTGTCGGCCTGATCCTGTTCGGCAGCCAGGCCTACCTGCAAGCGCCACTGACCTTCGACCGGCGTACCGTGCGCACCTTCCTCGACGAAGCGCAAATCGGCATTGCCGGCAAGAACACCGCCATCGGCGACGCCATCGGCCTGGGCCTCAAGCGCCTGCGCCAGCGCCCGGCGCAGAGCCGGGTGCTGGTGCTGGTCACCGACGGCGCCAACAATGGCGGGCAGATCCATCCGCTGACTGCGGCGCGTCTGGCCGCCCAGGAAAACGTGCGTATCTACACCATCGGCATCGGTGCTGATCCGGAGCAAACCGGTACCGCCGGGCTATTGGGCATCAACCCGAGCCTGGACCTGGACGAAGCCTCGCTCAAGGAAATCGCCGAGCTGACCGGCGGCAGCTACTTCCGCGCCCACGACGGCGAAGAACTCCATGCCATCGGCGAAGCCCTCGACCGCCTGGAGCCGGTGGCCCAGCAGCCGACCCAGGCGCGCACCGCCCAGCCGCTGTACGGCTGGCCGCTGGCCCTGGCCCTGTTGCTGAGCGTGCTGCTGGTGATCGAGCAGCAATGGCCTGACAACCTGCTACAGCGCCTGCTGCGCCGCCCGCGCTTTTTGCAGCCGCACCCGGAATGGCGCCAGCGCTTGCAGCGGCTGCGCCTGAGGAGGCGGCGATGAGCGAACTGTGGCCGCAATGGCTGCGCCCGCTGTGGCTGATCATCCTGCCGCTGCTGGCCTGGCTGCTCTGGAAGCTCTGGCACCGACAGAAACGCGCCGGGCGCTGGCAGATGATCCTGCCGCCGGCCTTTCATGCCGTGCTGCTGGGTGGCGGCAGCGGCCGCGACAGCAAACTGCCGTGGATCGCCCTTGGCCTGGCCTGGTTGATCACCGTACTGGCCCTGATCGGGCCAAGCTGGCAGCGCCTGGAAGACACCCGCCAGCGCCCGGCCGACCCGCTGGTGATCCTGCTTGAGCTGACCCCGCAGATGCTCGCCGACGATGCCGCGCCAACCCGCCTGGAGCAAGCCCGGCGCAAGATCCTCGACCTGCTCGAGCACCGCCGCGACAGCCAGACCGCAATCATCGTCTATGCCGGCAGCGCCCACACTCTGGTGCCGCTGTCCGACGACCTGGCCACCAGCCGCAACCTGCTCGAAGCCCTGGAACCCTCGATCATGCCGCAAGCCGGCCAGCGCGCCGATCTGGCCGTGCGCAAGGGCCTGGCCCTGCTCGCCCAGGCCGGATTGGGCCAGGGTCGGCTGCTGTTGATCGGCTCCGCGCTCGAGGCCCAGGAGCGTCAGGGCATCGTCCAGGCGCTCGGCCGCCAAGGCCCGAGCCTGCTGATGCTCGGCGTCGGTAGCGCCGAGGGTGCGCCGGTCAGACAGGCCAATGGCGAGTACCTCAAGGACGATCAGGGCGGGATCCTCCTGCCGCGGCTCGACAGCGCCAGCCTCAAGGCCTTTATCAACAGCACCGGTGGCCGCTACCGCAGTGCCCGCATCGACGACCTCGACCTGCGTGGCCTGCGCCTGTTCGACAACCCGCACGGCCTGCGTGACGATGGCCAGACCGTGCAGCTCGACAGCTGGGCCGACCAGGGCTACTGGCTGTTGCTGCCACTGTTGCTACTGGCCGCTTGCGCCGGCCGCCGCGGCTGGTTGTTCTGCTTGCCGTTGCTGCTGGCCGTGCCGCAGCCCAGCTACGCGCTCGAGTTCAACGACCTGTGGCTGCGCCCCGACCAGCAAGGCCAGCGCCTGCTTGAACAGCAGCGTCCGGCCGAGGCTGCGCGGCACTTCGAAGACCCGCAGTGGAAAGGCCTGGCGCTGTATGAGGCCGGCGATTTCAACGGCGCCGCCCGCCAGTTCGCCCAGGGCAACCGCGCCGCCGACCATTACAATCGCGGCAATGCCCTGGCCCGTAGCGGTGAACTGGAAGCGGCGCTGGATGCCTACGAGCAGGCCCTGGAGCGCCAACCGGAACTGCAACCGGCGCTGGCCAACAAGGTACTGGTCGAACAGTTGCTGCAACAACGCCAGGGCGAACAAGCGCCCGAGCAGCCGCCTGAAGATGACCAGCAGAGCAATCCCGACAGCAGCAGCGACACTGCCAGCAGCTCGCAGAACGCCCAGGACCAGGCCGCGGCAAAACCAGCGGACGCGGCCGACGAAGCTGGCAAACCTGAGGACAACGCCAACGAGCAGGCACAGAACCAGGCCAGCGGCGCTGACGACGATGACACCACCCGGCCGCCCCAGCGCCCGGCCGACAGCAGCCTCGACGCCGAACAGCGCCAGGCCCTGGAACAATGGCTGCGACAGATCCCGGACAACCCGGCCGAGCTGTTGCGGCGTAAATTCTGGTATGAACAGCAACAACATCAGGAAACCCATCGATGAGTCGCGTCTGCGTCCTGGTCTTCAGCCTCTTTCTCGCCTTGCAGGTACAGGCTGCGGCGCTGCTCGCCAGTGTCGACCGCACACGCCTGAATGCCGGCGAAACCCTTGAGCTGACTCTTGAGACCCAAGACGTGACTCAGTTCGGCAAACCCGACCTGACGCCACTGGAGGCCAATTTCGAGGTCCGTGGCACACGCCAGGTCAACAGCCTCAACAGCCTTGACGAGAACAGCGCCAACACCCGCTGGATCATCACCCTGCTGCCGCGCCAGAGCGGCAGCGTGGAGATTCCCGCCCTGCAGCTGGGCGAAGTGCGCAGCCAGCCGATCAGCCTGCAGATCCAGGCCAACGAGGTCAGCAGCGAAAACCATGGCCCGGTGTTCATCGACGCCAGCCTCGACCAGCCGGAGGTCTACGTGCAGGCCCAGGCGGTGCTGACCCTGAGCATCTATCACTCGGTGCCACTGTACGACGACAGCAGCCTCAGCCCGCTGCAGCTGGACAACGCCAAGGTCGAGCCGCTGGGCGAATCGCGCACCTTCGAGAAAGTCATCGACGGCGTGCGCCACGGCGTGATCGAGATGCGCTACGCGATCTACCCCCAGCAAAGCGGCGACCTGAAAATCCCCGCCCTGACCTTCAGCGCCACCGCCGCGCAGAGCGACGCCGAGCAGGAGCCCAACAGCCCGCGCGCCGGCAAGCAGGTGCAGGTCGGCTCGACGCCGCTGGTGCTGACGGTCGACCCGATCCCGGCCGACTACCCGGCCAACGCGCCCTGGCTGCCGGCCAACAGCCTGACCCTGGAAGAACACTGGAGCCCGGACCCGGCGCAGCAGCAGACACAAATCGGCGACTCGCTGACCCGCACCGTGATCCTTCAGGCCGAGGGCTTGTCCAGCGCCCAGCTGCCGCCGCTGCCCGGCACCGAAGTGACCGGCCTGCGCCGCTACCCGGACCAGCCGCAACTGCGCAACCAGGTCAACGACCGCGGCCTGCTCGGCGTGCGTGAAGAGCGCGAAGCGCTGGTGCCGACCCACAGCGGCAGGCTGGAACTGCCGAGCCAGGAAGTGGTCTGGTGGAACACCCGCGAAGATCACCTGGAACGCAGCAACCTGCCGGCCCGTAGCCTGCAGATCGAGGACAACCCGGCGCTGAGCGCCGACAAGCCGGCCAGCGTCGACCCGGTTACGGTGCAAACCTACCTGCTCTGGCCCTGGCAGCTGAGTACCCTGGTACTGGCCCTGACCACCCTGCTGGGTTTTGCCCTGTGGTGGCGGGCGCGCTCGCAACCGGCGGTGCTGCGAGCGGCGCAAACCGGGCCGAGCCCGCGCACCTTGCTTGATGACCTCAAGCGCGCGTGCCAGGCCAACGACCCCCAAGCCACGCGCCAGGCCCTGGATGCCTGGGCCCGCCAGCAACCGGAAACCCTGGCCGAAATGGCCGCGCGTTTCGTGCCGTTGTCCGATGCCCTCGATGGCCTCAACGGCGCGCTGTACAGCGAAAGCGGGCAATATTGGCAAGGTGAAGAATTATGGCGGGCCATTGGCACCATCCCGGCCGCCGAGCAGGTTCAGCCTGCGCAAAGCGAGAACGGCAGCTTGCCGCCGCTGTACCCCAAATAACCTCCAGGCGTGGCACCCCGAGCGCCACGCCGGCACATTGCGGAACCCTTCATGCGTCTGTTTCACACCTCCGACTGGCACCTGGGTCAAACCCTGCACGGCCAGGAACGCGATTTCGAACACGCCTGTTTTCTCGATTGGCTGCTCGGCCAGCTCAAGCTGCGCCAGCCCGATGCCCTGCTGATTGCCGGCGACATCTTCGACACCGTCAATCCGCCGGTCAAAGCCCAGGAGCGGCTCTACGACTTCATCGTCCAGGCCCACGAACAGCAGCCCAAGCTGAACATCGTGATGATCGCCGGCAACCACGACTCCGGCTCGCGCATCGAACTGCCGGCGCCGCTGATGCGCCGCCTGCGCACCTACGCCCTGGGCCGCGTGCAATGGCTGGATGAAGGTGAACTGGACAGCGAACGCCTGTTGATTCCGCTGACCAACGCCAAGGGCAAGGTCGCCGCCTGGTGCCTGGCGCTGCCGTTCCTGCGCCCGGCGGAAGTCACCGGCGCACACCTGGGCGATGACTACCTGCGGGGCATCGCCCAGGTCCACGAAAAACTCATCGCCGCCGCCCTGCAACGGCGCAAGGCCGGTCAGGCGCTGATTGCCGTGAGCCACGCGCACATGGCCGGTGGCTCGGTCTCGGAAGACTCCGAACGCAGCCTGATCATCGGCAACGCCGAAGCCCTGCCGGCACGCCTGTTCGCTCCGCAGATCAGCTACGTCGCCCTCGGCCACCTGCACAAGCCGCAGAAGGTCAACCGGGAGGAGCGCATCCGCTACAGCGGTTCGCCAATCCCGCTGTCGTTCTCGGAAATCGGCTATCAACACCAGATCCTCGAAATCGAACTCGACGGCGCCAACCTGGCCAGCGTCGAATCGCGCCTGGTGCCGCGCGCCGTGCACCTGCAACGGCTGGGCCCGGCACCGCTGGCCGAAGTACTTGAGCAACTGGCCGAGCTGCCGGTAGTCGACCTGCTGGACGATCCGCAGCGCCAACCCTGGCTGGAGATCCGCGTACGCCTGGACGAGCCCCTGCCCGACCTGCGCGCCCAGCTCGAAGGCGCCCTGCACGGCAAGGCCGTGCGCCTGGTGCGCATCGCTGCCGAATATGCCGGCAACGGCCGCAGCGAAGATGACGGCAGCGCCGACTTGCTGGAACTGGGCCAACTGACCCCGCACGAGCTGTTCAGCCGCGCCTGGGAGCAGGCCTATGGCAATGTTGTCGATGAACAGACCCTGGCCGACTTTGCCTTGTTGCTGCAGGACGTCCAGCAGGAGGAAGAACAGCCATGAAGATTCTCGCCATCCGCCTGAAGAACCTGGCCTCCCTGGAAGGCCCGATCGAAATCGACTTCACCGCCGAGCCGCTGGCCAGCGCCGGCCTGTTCGCCATCACCGGGCCCACCGGCGCCGGCAAGAGCACCCTGCTCGACGCCCTGTGCCTGGCGCTGTTCGGCGCCGTGCCGCGGCTGAACAACATCGGCCGCGAGACCAAGCTGCCGGAGGTCGACAGCGACATCCTCACCAGCGACCCGCGCACCTTGCTGCGTCGGGGTTCGGGCAGCGGCTTTGCCGAGGTGGATTTCGTCGGCATCGACGGCCGGCGCTACCGCGCCCGCTGGGAAACCAACCGCGCCCGCGACAAGGCCAACGGCAAGCTGCAAGGCAGCCGTCAGAGCCTGCATGACCTGGACAGCGACCAGCTGCTGAGCAACCAGAGCAAGGCCGAATACAAGCAACTGATCGAGTCGCGCCTGGGCCTGAACTTCGAACAGTTCACCCGTGCGGTGATGCTGGCCCAGAGCGAGTTCAGCGCCTTCCTCAAGGCCGATGACAAAGAGCGCAGCGAGCTGCTGGAAAAGCTTACCAACACGGCGATCTACAGCCAGCTGGGCCGCCGCGCCTACAGCAAGAGCAAGGAAGCCGAAGAGGCGCACAAGGCCCTGCAGGACCAGGCCAGCGGCGTGATGCCCATGGCCGCCGAGGCCCGCGCCGAACTCGACCAGCGCTACAGCGGGGCCCTCGATCGGTTCAAGGCCGAACAGGCGCAACTGCGCCAGCTTGAACAGCAGCGCAGCTGGCTCACCGAGCTGTTGCAACTGCAGGAACAGGTGCAGACCAGCACGGCGCAACTGCACAGTGCCCAGCAGCACAACGACAGCCTGCACAGCGAGCGGCTGAAACTCGCGCGGCTGGAACAGCTGGCGCCGCAGCGTCACCAGTTTGCCCGCCAGCAGGCGCTCAATGCCCAGCTCAGCCCGCTGGCCGAGAGCATAGCCGCGCAGCGCCAGCAGCATGACCTGTTGCATGGCCACCAGCAGCAACTGCAGGACGACCTGGGCAAGGCCCACGCAGCCCTCGCCCAGGCCCTGGCACAACAAACCGAAAGCGCGCCGTTGGTGCGCCAGGCCTTTGCCGAGCAGAACACCCTGGCCCGCCTGCAACAGGAACTGGCCCATAGCTCGACGCTCAAGCAACAGGCCGATCAGGCCAGTGCCGAAGGCCAGCACCAGCTGCTGAGCCTCAATGAACAGCAACGCCTGAACGAAGAGCGCCTGCAGCAGATCAGCGAACAGCTCGCACAAAGCGCGCCGCTGGCCGGGCTGAGTGAAGCCTGGAGTGCCTATCGCGACCGCCTGCAACAACTGATGCAGCTGGGCAACCGCCTCAACCAGGGCCGTGCCGAGCTGCCCGGCCTGCAGCAACGCGCCAGTCAGGCCAGTGCCCAGCTTGAGGAGCAGCGCGCCGCCCTGGCCCTGCTCTACCGCGAAGCCGAGGCAGAACCCCAAGCCCTGGCCGAACAGATCGGCCTGCTCGGCGAGCTGCTGCAGAAAAACCGCCAGCAACAGCGCCAGGTCGAAGAACTGAGCCGGCTGTGGGGCAACCAGCAGGACCTCGAACTGCGCCTGCAAGCCTTGCGCGAACGCCAGCAAGCGGCCCTGAAGCAGCGCGAGCAGTTGATCGGCGAAGGCCTCAATGGCAAGAACCAGCTGACCGCCGCCGAGCAGGCGCTGAATGTGACCCGCCAGTTGCTCGAACGCCAGCGCCTGGCCCGCAGCCAGAGCGTCGAAGAGCTGCGCGCGCAGCTGCAGGATGACCAGCCCTGCCCCGTGTGCGGTAGCCAGGAGCACCCTTATCATCAGCCCGAAGCCCTGCTGCAAAGCCTCGGCCGCCACGACCAGAACGAAGAGGCCAACGCGCAGCAAATGGTCGACGAGCTGAAGAAACAGCTCGATGAACTGCGCACTCAACTGGGTGGCGTCAACGGCCAGATCAAGGAATACCTGCACCAGCAGGAACAACTGGGCAACCAGCAACACGCGTTGCTGCCCAGCCTCGAAGCGCACCCGCTGTACCCGTCGCTGGCCGACCAGGACGCCAGCCAGCGCAGCACCTGGCTGGACTTGCAGGCGCGCAACCTGAACCACGACATCAGTCGTGACGAACAGCGCCAGAACGCCCTGCTGACCCTGCAAAAAGACGCCAGCCGCCTGCAACAGCAATTGCAGGCAGCCCAAGACGCCAGCCAGCAGGCCAACCAGCACCTGAGCCAGCAGCAAACGGCGCTGGCCAGTGACGAAGAACGCCTGGAGCAGGAACTGGCCAGTTTCGCCACCCTGTTGCCAACCGAAGTTCTCGATGACCTGCGCCAGGAGCCAGCTGCCGCCTTCATGCGCCTGGACCAGCAACTGGCCCTGCGCCTGGACCTGCTGCAACGGCAAAAGGACGAACAGCAGGAGCACGGCGAGCGCCAGCAAAAGCTGGACAAGGCCCAGTTGCAGCAGCAGGCACGGGTTCAGAAGCAGGAAGAATTGCAACAGCAGTTCAGCGACCTGGAACGCCAACATCAACTCAGCCGCGACAGCCTCGCCAGCTTGCTCGGCGAGCAGGCCGGCGCCGAACACTGGCAGCAGCATCTGGAACAGGCCGTGGAGCACGCGCGCCAGGCCGAAGCCCAGGCAGGCCAGCAGTTGCAGGATACCCAGGCGCGGTTGATCGAACTGACTGCCGAGCTCAAGGCCAAGGGTGAACGCCTGAGCGCGCTGGAGCAGGAACACCATGAGGTTCGCGGCCAGATCGAACAGTGGCGCCAGGGCCATCCGGAGCTGGACGACAGCGGCCTGGAGCAGTTACTGGCCTTCGACGACAACGCCGTGGCGCAACTGCGCCAAGGGCTGCAAGACGCAGAAAAAGCCATCGAACAGGCCCGTACCCTGCTGCAGGAGCGCCAGCAGCGCCTGGATCAACACCAGGCCCAGGGCAATGCCGAACTCACCAGCGAAGCGTTGGAACAGGACTTCGCCAGCCTGCAGCTGCAACTGGCGGCCAGCGAACAGAGCTGCGCCGAACTGCGTGCCGCCCAGGCCGAAGACCAGCGCCGGCAACTGGCGCACCAGGCCCTGGCCGATCAGATCGCCGGTGCCTACAGCGAGTGGCAGCGCTGGGCACGGCTCAACGCCCTGATCGGCTCGGCCACCGGCGACACCTTCCGCAAGATTGCCCAGGGCTACAACCTCGACCTGCTGGTGCACCACGCCAACGCCCAGTTGCGCCAGCTGGCCCGGCGCTACCGGCTCAAGCGTGGTGGCAGCCTGCTCGGCCTGTTGGTGCTGGATACGGAAATGGGTGATGAGCTGCGCTCGGTGCATTCACTGTCGGGCGGTGAAACCTTCCTGGTTTCGCTGGCCCTGGCCTTGGGCCTGGCGTCGATGGCTTCGAGCACCCTGCGCATCGAATCGCTGTTTATCGACGAAGGCTTCGGCAGCCTCGACCCCGAGTCGCTGCAACTGGCCATGGACGCCCTCGACGGCTTGCAGGCCCAGGGCCGCAAGGTCGCGGTGATTTCCCACGTGCAGGAGATGCACGAGCGCATTCCGGTGCAGATCCAGGTTCGCCGCCAGGGCAATGGCCTGAGTACGGTGGAGGTCAGCGGATGATCCTCTACTCGTTCCGTCGCTGCCCCTGGGCCATGCGTGCGCGCCTGGCCCTGCGTTATGCCCAGTGCCCGGTGGAGGTCCGCGAAGTCAGCCTCAAGGCCAAGCCGGCCGAGCTGCTGGCACTTTCGCCCAAGGGCACAGTGCCGGTGTTGAGTACAGGTGAGCGGGTGCTGGAGGAAAGCCTGGATATCATGCGCTGGGCCCTGGCCCGGCATGATCCGCAGGACTGGCAACTCGCGGCCGACCCGCAGGCGGCCCAGGCCGCCGATACGCTGATCGAACGCAATGATCGCGAGTTCAAGGCGCAGGTCAATCTGTACAAATATGCTGAACGCTACCCGCAGCACTCACGGGAGCATTACCGGGCACAGGCTGAAAGCTGGTTGGCCGAGCTGGATGAACGACTGGCGCAGCAGGCGTACCTGTTCGCTGATCATCCAAGCCTGGCGGACGCGGCATTGCTGCCATTGATGCGCCAGTTCGCCGGGGTGGAGCCTGAGTGGTTCGCCCAGGCGCCCTACCCGCACTTGCGGGCATGGTTGCAGGGCTGGCTGGAGTCGGCATTGTTCAAGGCGATCATGGCGCGTTGAACCCATCGCTGGCAAGCCAGCTCCCACAGGGGCCTGGGCATGCAGGGCCATGGTGGGAGCTGGCTTGCCAGCGATGAGGCCAGAAGCTACAGCGCCAGAATCGGCGAAGAATAGAGGAACAGCAACACCGCCAGAATTCGCCATTTCATGTGTTATCCCCTGACGTCAATAAATTAGCGTCAAATTCAATCACATGGCGATGTGCTATTACCAGAAAAATCTACCGGCTCAGTGCTGCGACTTGTGGTCCAGCGCGGCATAGAAGTTGGCGCTTTGTTGCAGGTACTTCTGGGTGTAGCTCTGGGTCGACGATTTGCGCTCGCTGAGCTCGACATGGGCGTTGGCCGGCAGGACCACCGAAGCAGAAATGGCGGAAGCGGCGATGACCGGGAAAAGGTTGAAGTTCATGGCGCTGACCTCGAAGTCTGTGGTTTGAAGTGGCCGCCTGGGGCCGTGGTTCAAACTTACGCCGCTGGCGCGGCGCACAGAAATTCATTGCAGCAGTAGCAAACATCAAGGCAATTGATAGTCAGTTGACGAACTTCAGGTCCGACGGTGCATCCTGGGCCAGCTTCTGCACGGTTTCGCCCAGCAGGCCACTGCGCGGATCACGGCGGATCACCACGATCTCGTTGCTCTTCTGGTTGGCCACCAGGAGGAACTTGCCGGTGGGGTCGAGGGCGAACTCCCGTGGGTGATCGCCTTCGACACTGCGCCGCTGCACCTGCATCAGCTTGCCGGTCTTGTCATCGACGGCAAACACCAGCAGTTCGTTGGCCGTGCCGCGATTGCTGACATACAGAAAGCGCCCGTCAGCCGACAGGTGCAAGGCCCCCGCCGCCCTGGCCGAGGCATCGGTCAGCTCGGTCAAGGGCAGGCGCTGAAGCTCTGCCAGCTTGCCGTCCTGATAGTCGAACGCCACCACTTGCGCGCTCATTTCCAGGGTCAGGTAGGCATGCTTGCCGTCACGGTCAAACAGCAAATGGCGCGGCCCGCTACCCGGCGGCAGGCTTACCGGCTCGACCGCGCTCAGTGGCTGCTTGGGACTGGCGCCGTCGTATCGGTAGACAAATACCTTGTCGGCACCCAGGTCGCTGGCGAACACGTATTCGCCGTCGTCGGATGACACCACCGAGTGCACGTGCGGTCCGGTCTGGCGCTCCGGGTTGACGCCGCTGGGCTTGTGCCGGTCTTGTTGCACCGAAGCCTGCAGGTGGCCGTTACGGTCGACTGGCAACACACTGAGGCTGCCGCCGGGGGCAGGCAATACGCCGTAATTGGCAACGAACAGGTAGCGCTGGTCATGGCTGAGGCTGGAATGGGTCGGCTCATCGCCCAGGCTTGGCACCTGGTTCAGGGCCTTGAGGCTGCCGTCCTTGCCAATGGCAAAACTGCTGACCTGGCCGTTGCCGGCGCCATTCTCGTTGACCGCGAATAGCAGGCGCTTGTCGACCGAGAGGGTCAGCCAGGACGGGTTTTCGCTCATGAGGATCTGCAGCGGCGTAGGGTCGATCTGGCCGCTGTCGCTGTTGAAGCGGTAGCGGTAGATGCCTTCGCTGCTGCCTGCGGTATAGCTGCCGACCAGCAGGTCGTGGGCCTGGGCAGTGAGAGTCAGGCTCATGCTACTGGCGATCAGCAGGTTCTTCAGCAGGCGCGTCATCGTCTTCCTCATCGCGGGCACTAAAGGCACTCATACAGACTAGCCGATGCTCGCCAGTGTCGGCGTTGATCAGCCAGTCGGCACCTTCAGCGCGGGCGGCGCCGATCTGCTCCGGGGTGAACGACCATTGTTTAGGAACGCGGCCGTCCATCAGCGCGATATGCAGGCCGGTTTCGTCGAAGGTGAAGTCAAAAGCGTGCAGGCCGTCGATCAGGAGCATGTCGCAGGATTCGAGGGCTTGGGAGAGGGTTGTCATTGCAGGAAGATCACTGGCGGGAAAACCCCATGATACCCGATCATCAAAAGCATCGCCGGCAAGACCGGCTCCCACAGGTAATGCGCACCTGTGGGAGCCGGCCTTGCCGGCGATGGACTACGAAGTAGCCCCGATTACTGCACCGGTCAATGGGCGAAAATCGAACCGCCCTGCTTGCCCGCCATTTTCTCCGGCTTGATCAGGAACCGCGCCAGTGCCGGCAACAGCCACAGCGCGCCGAACATGTTCCACAGCAGCATGAAGGTCAGCATCAGGCCCATGTCGGCCTGGAACTTGATCGCCGAGAAGATCCAGGTGCACACGCCGATGGCCAGGCACAGGCCGGTGAACAGGACCGCCTTGCCGGTGGACTTGAGGGTCTGGTAGTAGGCTTCCTGCAGCGGCAACCCGGCGCGCAGGAAGCTCTCCAGGCGGCTGTAGATGTAGATGCCGTAGTCCACGCCGATACCCACGCCCAGTGCCACCACCGGCAGGGTCGCGACCTTGACGCCGATGCCCATGTAGGCCATCAGCGCGTTGCCCAGCACCGAGGTCAGCACCAGCGGCAGGACGATGCACAGGGTCGCAGCGAAGGAACGGAAGGTGATCATGCACATCACCGCCACGCAGATGTACACCAGGATCAGAATGGTCAGCTCGGCCGACTTGATCACTTCGTTGGTGGCCGCCTCGATACCCGCGTTACCGGCCGCCAGGAGGAACTCCAGGCCTTCCTTGTTGTGGGTGTCGGCAAATTCCTGCACAGCCTTGACCGCACGGTCGAGGGTCTCGGCCTTGTGATCGTTGAGGAAGATCAGCACCGGCGCCAACGAGCAGTCGGCGTTGTACAGGCCGTCAGCACGGGAGATCGAACTGTTGAGCACGTCCGGGTTGCGCGACAGGCTTTCCCATTTCAGGTTGCCCTCGTTCATGCCCTTGATCATCTGCTTGGACACGGTCACCAGGGAAATCGCCGACTGCACGCCCTCGGTGTTCTGCATCTTCCACATCAGCTCGTCGATCGGCGCCATGGCTTCATAGCGCGAGCAGCCTTCGGACTTGGTCTTGACCATCACCACCAGCACGTCGGAACTGGTCGAGTAGTTGTTGATGATGAAGGCGTTGTCCTGGTTGTAGCGCGAGTCCGGACGCAGCTCCGGCGCACCCTGGTCGAGGTCGCCGATCTTCAGGTTCTGGCTGTACCAGAGGCCGCCACCGAAGGCCAGCAAGGCCAGGACGATGGACACCGGCGCGACCTTGGCGCTGGCAAAGTTGGACAGCAGGCGCCAGAACGGATGTTCGCGGGTCGCATCCTTCTTGCTGCGCTCGATGGCCTTCTTGCTGATGCCGACATAGGAGATCGCCACCGGCAGCAGGATCAGGTTGGTGAAGACGATCACCGCCACACCGATCGACGCACCGATGGCCAGCTCGCGGATCACCCCGATGTCGATGATCAGCAGGGTGATGAAGCCCACGGCGTCGGCCAGAATGGCGATCATCCCCGGCAGGAACAATTGCCGGAAGGTGCGCCGCGCAGCGGTCAGGGCGTTGTCGGCATCACTGGACTGCAAGGCGATGCCGTTGATCTTCTGCACCCCGTGGGAGATGCCGATGGCGAAGATCAAAAACGGCACCAGCATCGAGTACGGGTCAAGGCCGAAGCCCACCGCATGCATCAGCCCCAGCTGCCAGACCACCGCCACCAGGGTGGTGATCAGCACGGCGATGGTGCTGCGGATGCACCAGGTGAACCAGTACAGCAGCACCCAGGTGATCACCAGGGCGATACCGAAGAACATCGCCACCATCATCAGGCCGTCGATCAGGTCGCCGACCTTCTTGGCGAAGCCGACGATGTGCACCTTCACATTGGGGTTCTGGGCCTGGAACTTGTCGCGGATCTTCTCCTCGAGCTGATGGGAGAACTGCTGGTAGTCGAGCTTGATCAGCTTGCCCTGGTCCTGCGGGTCCGGGTAGGACTCCAGCAGCGGAATGTCGATGATGCTCGACTTGAAGTTGTTGGCCACCAGGCGCCCGACCTGTCCGGACTTGAGCACGTTGTTGCGCAACTGGTCGAGGCTGTCGGCCGAGCCGTTGTAGGTCTGCGGGATGACTTCGCCACCGGCGAAGCCCTCTTCGGTCACTTCGGTCCAGCGCACGCTGGGGCTCCACAGCGATTTCAGGCCGGAACGGTCGACGCCGGAGATGTAGAACACCTCGTCATGCAC
>RCUL01000620.1_pt1 | contig 16273 bp, 28 predicted proteins | sample 2167521 | NCBI WGS metagenome assembly RCUL01 (sample SAMN09932745, study PRJNA488358) | compost metagenome | feature: garden; material: soil; isolation source: compost soil in acetic acid-enriched culture | place: Germany: Experimental Botanical Garden Goettingen | collected 2016-01-27
CTCCAACGCCGTGGGACGAGACAACATCACGGGCGTCATTGTCGACAACAGTACCCTCGAAGTCGTGGGTGCGTGGACGGTGAACGACTCCAACCTGACTGTCTTCGCCATGTGGCTTGCGAAGATCATGATCCGGTTCCAAAAGCTTACGATGGTGCCTGAATCCAAGTCCACCTGGATCGGTATCCTCGACACCCTGTTGCTTACCCTGCCGACCCACAAGATCGATCCGGCCAAACGGATTTACTCGACCTTGGTGGATGCCAAGGATCAGTCGCCAGAAGACCGTAAGCGCTTCCAAGACTACATCACGGACCGTGACAACTACCGGTCGTACCGCAAGCACTTTGGTTTCCCGACCAACAGTCAGCTGCGGGAAATCATCTACGGTCCTGTGCTGCAAGAAGCGGCGAAGAAGACCGGTGCAGTGGTGCGCGATGCCAAGTTGCAAAGCGAGCTGTCGCGTCTCGTAGAGCGGAATGGTCGAATCGACCACGATGCTTCGGGCCATGATGACCACGTTATCAGTTGGCTGCTGTGCCATTGGTTCCTCACCTATGGTCGCAACCTGGAACACTATGGCATTACCCTCAGCGAAGTGAAGCGGCGTATCTACGAAGCCGAACACAACCTGACTTGGGAAGAACAACGCCGTTATGACCAACAGCAAGACATCCGTGACGAGATCACGCAACTGGGCGAGCGTATCGGCCAAGAGCGGAACACCTTCGAACGGATCAAACTGCAACACCGCTTGGAATTGTTGCTCCTGCAAATGAGTGACGAGTTCGAGATGGAAGGTTCGATGTCGCTTGACCAGATCAAGGAGAACAGTCGAGAGAAGATCAACATCGTGAACCGGAGTTTCGGCCCGGGTCGTGAGTTGGAAATCGACCGACCGCTCAACCTGAACCTGAGCAACCGCAGAACGACCTACCGGCAGCCATCTAACGTGGTTGTCTGTTGATGCGGCATACAGGGCGGGGTGATCCCCGCCCTGTATGCTGTCTTACTTGTGGCTTTCCATCCAGACGATCATGCGCAGGTGGTTGGCAATGGAGCGAGCACGACCAAACAGGGCGCAGAGCACCTCGGTATTGAAGGGGTTCTGCATTTCCCGATCCAAGAACTGGAGAAGGGCGTGAGGTTCCTCATCGGTGCGGGCCAATTCCCGGAACGACTGCAACTTACCGATCTCTTGGTCGAGTGCTGGGAAGCCCTCATCCACCTGATCGGCGAACGCATCGAACTTGGCAGCCCAATACACCATCCGTTTGGCCTTCTCCGCGTCGATACGGAAGGGATAGGCCGATTGACCGTAGTCAGGGCGGGTAGGGATCTGGAACGTCACCAGGACGTCGCCACGGAACGGAGAGGCCTTGACCAGGGGAGACTTCTCACGCATGCCCAGCAAGCAAGGGCGGACGTCCGAGAGGTGTTCAGCGCAGGTCTTAGGGCGTTCCTTCAGTTCCGTGTCCTTGTTGAGCTTGTCCAGACGGGTAGTGACCATCTGAGCCCAGCCAAGGTTGGCGTAAATGGTGGTCTGAGCAATGCCGAACATCACCTGGTACATCTTCAACTCGGAATCCAGGGCGTCAAACATCAGATCGCCCAAGGGTTCACCACCGATCATCAGCCAAGCGGCTATCGGGGTCTCAAATGCACGCGGTTCCGTACGATACTCAGCACGGTCCAACCATTCGTCAGTGTAGTGGTACTCTGAACCCGGACGATTCCACGGACCACCACTGATTTTCTGGACACCGTAGATCGACGGCAACTCAAAGCTACCGAAGATCTTGGCCATCCGACCCGGCTCAGCCGATTCCAACGATACAGCTACTTCTTCACCGGCGTATTGCGAGCGGAGGTACTGTTCGACGCTGCCCATTGTCCTTTCCTGTAGTAATCCATGGTGATGGTGCGTGCCACGAGGTACAGGATGACGCCTGTACGGATCGAGAACACGAGGTTGTCGTTCTTGGTTTTGACCGCTTTGCGCACTACCTTCTCGCCCACGTCCCGCATCTTCATCAGCAGGTCGTTGTTGGAACGGGAAGCTTTGTAAAGGTTGCTCAGCTTGGTCAGCAAGGCCGGGATGTCGTTGGTGCGGATGGTGGTACGGTTTGCTGCGATGAAGTCGAAGAGGTGCTCCAGGGTCAGGTCAGCCAAGGCAGCGACGTTAGGGTCACCTTTGAGCTTGGACGACTTGGCCGTGATGTACTCCAGTGCTTCGGTCATGTTGTGCAGTGGCAACTTCGGCATGGTGCCTGCCACGATCTCGACCAGCTCCTGCATGATGAAGCTGTTGCGGTCCACGATCACTTCGTCGAGGTAACGGCGGTAGGTCGAGTAGATGTTCTTCTTGTTCTTGACGACCACTTCACCGTCCATGTTCACCGAGGTGTTGCTATTGGTGCGGATCAGTGCAGTGGGGTCACGACGAACGATCTCGAACACGTCGCGGATGTTCTTCAGGTAACCTTTGATCCGGCCCTGGATATCGTTGACAGCGTAGATGATGTCGAAGTCGTCATCGAACTTCTGGAAGGTACGGTTCTTGGTGTGTGGCGACGAGGCGTCAATAGTCGCTTCAGCACGGTACACCAACAGCGCACCCCAACTGCCCAGTTCCTTCAACTTGAACTTCTTCGGCAGGCGTGCGTAAGTAGCTACGGCGACTGCTTGGTCAGCACGGTTGGGGAACCAGTAAGCCAGGATCGAGGTGATGAACTTGTATTCGAGGATCAGCAGCGTGTCGATCATCGCCGCATGCTTTTCCTTGTCGTTCAGGTGCTTCGAGTTGAAGATGGCGTGCACCACCCACAGGCAGGTAAGGTTCATCACGTCGGTGGAGACGTACCGGACCTTGAGCGGATCTGGGACCAGGGTCTTCAGAGTCAGCAGATCTTCCTGAAGGGAGATGTCGTCCATATCCAGAACAGTGGCGAACCACTCGTTGCGGTCAGCGCGGGTGAAACGGACATCTTGCACGCCCATCAAGTGCCCACCGAAGAAGGCCACATGGTCGTCGTTCTTGTTGGCAAAGTTTTGCCGGTACGTCGCTAGACGACGCACGAAGTTGCGGTCAATGGACAGGTGTGCACCTGCCGCATCAATCAGCGACTTCACATTAGGGGCTGGGGTCATAGCAGATATCCTGTTGAAGACAGTAGCCTGAGTATCATAGCGATACGTGGTGTCGACTGATCTATTCGAAAATATCTCAGCAATACATTAAAAAGGTGAGCTACGAACATAACCTCAATCTAGTTTCAAGGAGATTCGCCATGAACACCGTAACCAACGCTAACTTCGATATCGACCACAGCGCTCTGGAGAACATCATGCGTCAGGAAGAAACTCAACCGAAGGACGACCTGTTTGGTCACATCCTCAGTCCGGCGCGTACCATCGCCAAGGCTGACTATTTTAGCCACGGTCGCAATGAACCGGTTCCCGGTACCCTGACCAGCCGTATCTTCAGTTTGCTGGAAGAGACCCACGGTTGCATCATCCAGACGGACTTCCGTGACAAAGTAGTCGATCATCCGGCGCTGGAACTGGTTCGTGATGAACTGGTAGCGGCTTCTGTGCAAGGCGATCTGAATCACAAGTTCGACCTGATCGAAGCCACCGGTGCCATCGTGGTTTACGACCGCTCCAAGTTCCTGGTGACCATTGGCTTGAACCGCGTAACCATGCGCAGTAAGATCCGTGAGAACCTGCACATGGTGGATCTGCGTAACGCCCGCATCATTGATCGCCTCAATGGTGTGCCGGATGCAAGCTTCGACTTCGAGCCGAAGAAGAACAAACGTGCCGAGCCCAGCCAACCCGAGATGTCGACCACCTTCTACGTCTCGTTCAAACTTCAATAACCTCGTTGATCCTTACTCGCAGCCCCAAGCTAGCCGAGCGCTCCCCCTAGCCATTAAGCGGCCAGTGCGAGTAAGGATCTTTTTTTGTGGAAGTACCAACATGCAAATGACACTTGACGACGTCATCGTGGAATTCAAACGTCTGGTGGACATTCATCAGAAGTTAGCAGGCAGTCCTAACCCCGGACCCCTGCCTGAGGAGATCAGACTCCAGATAGGTCGAGTGATTGACGGCGCTGCTATGTGGGCCGTTGGTTGGGACCATAAGAGCACTGCAAAACTCAATCTGGAACAGACTGTTGCAGCATTGCGTTGTGCCCGGAAGGATGTACTGGACCGGTTGGAGGATGCCGGTATCCAGTATACGCACAGTGTCCGTGGTGATCGGATCTCCTGTGAGTTGACTGACATGGAGACAGGGGCCTGCATGCACGCTGGTGTGAGTAATACCTTCGATCGAGAGAAGCTCTACGAGTTGGCCTTACTCTGGCAAATGGAGCAAGTAGGGCTCCACTGACGGACATAGAGACAGGGAGTTACCCCTGTCTCTTTATTTTTTGATGGGGGACTGTATAGTATGCAAGTCTTATCACTCATCTCGGGAAGGAAGGAGAAGGGGGTAAGACTAATGACGAACGAAGTGAGGAATTAGTCTGGGGGATGAGGTAGGTAGGGTATAGTCTGCCGTGTTGGTGGCTATCTGGAGGGAGAGGTTACTCGACCGGAGGAGAGACAGCACACGAGCCCTTCTAGTGAGGCGAAGCCTCACCTTATAGAGAATCCTGGAAGACGTACTCACTCTATATGTCTGTTTTCGTAGGGAAAAACTTAAACACCCTTTGACAGGCAGCGAGAGCTGTCGTTTTTTATTTTGATCTTTGGGTAATCTATAGACCACAGGGTAAGGATCGTTCTTTCATGGACATCAGTCAAGAATCTGTAATGGGTTCTCTTAAAACAGGCATGGACAAAGTGCTGGGTGGTACTCTCAAGCATGTCCGAGAGGCGGGTCACTTAGCGGGTCTGTGTAAGAAGCTCAAAGACGGGGCATCGGAGAAGACCCTTACCGATGAATCCATTGCGAAAGTCGTTCGGCCGGATGTGGGACTGGTCAGCGATCCGATCGCCTACACCAAGGAGATGCTGGACTTTGTTCAGTACTTCCACAACCACGAGATCTTCCGTCAACACGACGGATGGGTGAAGGGGGTCAACAAGGCCTTCGCCAGCATTGACTTCTCCTCGGGGGATGCAATGTACGACTCGATGCTCAAGATGGCCAAGGACATGCCTCAGGGTCGTCTGGACAAGATGCCGAGCGAACTGCGCAGTATGAAGGCTCCAGGTGAAGCAGAGACCTGGTACCGTGCTGAGCAGCCACTGGACAAGGAAGACGATTACTTCTGCCTGCCAGAGTTCAAGCGCTTCCAGAAACCTGGTACCAGCCTGAACCTGGGTCCTAACTACGGGGTGCGTCGTAAGGCCTACAGTGGTGATGGTCAGTTGCCTGTCCTGAGTGTGGACCAGTGCAAGCGCATCTTCGAGATGTACGCTGAAGCTGAGAAAGCTTTCTGGGTCGGTAACAAGGTCCAAGGCCTGGGCTGGAAAGAAGTCGCTTGGCCTACCAAGAAGTTTGATGCTCTGGTCTGGAAAGGCAGTGACCACAAGAAGTCTCTGGGTCTGAAAGGTTCGTACATCCTGCTGTCGGCCTGGATACGCGGTGAGTTGGCCATGGCCACTACTCCGATCTGGAACACCCGTCAGCACCAGGCTTTCTTCGAAGCCATGTTCCGTTGGGCGAAGCGTAGTTTCGAGCTGCACAACCGCAACGCTTCCCTGGAATCCAACCCTACCTACCAATGGTGAATACATGAACATCTTCGCTTCTCTGGAAGACGTACTGTCCCCAGTAGGGGAATCTAAAACACCGGTCGTTGGCCTACTGGTCCAAGACTGGGACGAGAACCTGAAGGGTGTCGCAGAACAGGTCGTGGATCTGGGCTACGGCGTTCAACTGATCCCCACTGGCGGTAAAGCAGCCATGGAAGATCTACCGAATGGGATCGTCACCCCAGACCCGATCATTCCCGGTCATCAGCCACAGGTCCTGTTCTACTACAAGGGCAAACCGGAAGATGCTTCGGAAGAACTCCCGGTCCTGGTGGTCGATAGTGGCAAAGTCCAAGTGACCCTCGAGGGTCGCGTCAAAGAACTGGCTGAATACCTCGGCTTACTGGAGGATGCGGACAATGATCCACGTGATCACGAGTATCGTTGAATGGGCGATCGTCCTGTTCATTCTGGGTCTTGCGTTCTGGCCTTTCCTGTCGTACATGTGGAAGTACGGGACTAAGGGCGTGTTCTTCGAGAACGGTGTGGGTTATCTGGAGATCCTGATCCAGACTGCCCGTACTCGCTTCGTGGAACTGGCTGCTACCATGGCCCTCGTGTTCTTCCTCGCTGCCATCTTCCCGAAAGTCGCCTGCGCCATGGCGATCTGGTTCTTCATGGTCGCTATCTCGGCACACATCGCTATCAAAGCTGGGCATAAGCCCGGCCTCACCATGTCCTGAAAGGAAACACCATGCAACTCGCTACCCCGCTGAACCATTACATCGTCACCCTCACTTCCATCCTGGAACCGGTCGCAGCCTCCCCTAACTGGAAGGAGGATTGCCTGGTCTGGATGGCAGTGGCGGGAACCTTCATCGCAGCGCGACAGGGTGAAGATGTCCGTTCGGCTTACCCAATCACCACTCGCAAGATGATCGGGATCATTGGTGAAGACTTGTTCAAGGCTGTCACCGTCAACCCAGCGCACCCGGTGCTCTTTGAGAACCGAGACCGCCGTCTGGTGGCCGAGAAGGTATTTGGTCAGCTGGTAGCCGAGGCGCATGAGATCGTCCTGGCCTCGGAAGGTGAGTGGTACGAGAGCAATATCCTCGGTACCCAGGTACGCGACATCATGGCGTCGATGTATTACGCTGTGCGCTACATTGCCACGTACCAGGATTACTCCTTCGAAGCTGGCATGCAGGCTGCACGTAGTTACGCGCATTGAAACATAGGGCAGGCCTGATGGCCTGCCCTTTATGCCGTGTCGATCTGATTCGAATATTTTTCAGCAATACATAGTAACAGTGAGCATGGAGAAACCTGCTCATCACTTACCTGTTCTTAGGAGAACAAAGCATGCCGTACGAAGATCTGATGGTAGTAGTCCGCGCCGTTGTTGCCAATGGCTTCAAAGTCGTAGACGATCACTGCCCCAAAGGGAGTCAAGAATCCCTGACCGCAGTGGGCTATCACTTCCGCGGTGACCGTGTACAAGTTGTTGCCCTGTACGAGAATACTCCGTACTTCAGCATCAACGAAGTGTACGTCGACAAAGATGGTCGTCCTCACCTGTCGCGTAGCAGCGTCGGTGGCGTGATCAAACCCAACGGTGATCTCGAAGCTGGTATCGAGCACTACAACGAAACCCAAAAGTCTAACCCGCTGACACCTTGCCGTATCGGCGAAGTGTTCCGTGCAGCCTAAGGAGCAACATCATGAAACTGAAAGAATCCACTAAGCAAGAACTGAAATCCTTCGGTCGCTTCGTCGGCCTGGTCACCGTCTCGGCGGTAGTCGGCACTGTGGTTGGCCACTGCGTCAACAAGCTGTTGAAAGGTTAAACCAACCGGGGGTGAACAAACACCCCCATCCACTGCAATACAACTCGAGGTAAAGAAGATGGGACGTTTCCTGTTCGGCGTGATCTGCGGTCTGGGCCTGGCTGCCTACCTGCAATCCGAGAAAGAGAAAGCCAAGAAAGAAGCAACCGCCAAGCCGGCTGAATCGGCTCCGGCTGCTGAACCTGCCACCCCGGCGCAATAACTCAACCTGAACCACGGAGCATCAACATGAACAAGCTATTCGCAATGGGCGCTGCCCTAGCTGTGTCCGCAGTAGCCATTGGTGCTACCGTGGTACTTTGCAAGAAGTACGGCAAGTACACCCACGAAGTTAAAGACGGCGTGGAAACCCACACCTGGACCTTCAACAAGAAATAACCCCTACATTCACACTGGAGTGAACAACATGAACGCCATTCAAATCCTTGACATCACCTGCGCGGCCCTCTCCGTAATCGGTGTCGTTGCTACCTGCTGCCTGTACATCTGGCTGAACGTGAAACTGAAGATGCCGCTGGAAACCATCTTCAAGATGCTGGCCCACTCGGTGGTTCTCAGCTGCGTCAGCAAGAACTGGATCACCGCGGTCAATTGGGGCCTGGGTGGTCTGGCCTACGGCATCCTCGCCTACTTCGATGCCTACTGGTTCTTGACTGTAAGCCTCTGGTCCATGGCTTTCATGGCTGTGGTCATGGGCGTCATGTACCTGACCATCAAGTACATCCCCCAGCAACCAGCTGCTCAGTAATACGGAATAGGAGAGGAGCCCACTGGGCTCCTCTCCTTACCCCTTACTTTTTTCTTGTCTTTCTTAACGACGAGAACCTACAGTATAGCGTAGCAATCTGTGATGCTGAGCCTTGTTAGACATCACACCTGCTTTCCGCCATTTGTCCCGCAGGGATTCCTTGTACATCGTCAGAGCGTCGGCGTAAGAGTCGACCACCTCACGGATACGGCCCAGCGAGGCACCGCCACGAATCGCACCTTCGTCCAACGGGATGATAGTACGAGTGTAGATGTAGGCCTTGGTAGCCAGGGTCACCAGCTCGTTGAACTTGTCGGCGTAATGGCCAGACATGTTAGCGAGGTTGGGATCATGGCTGACCAGGCAGCGCAGGTAACTGATGCCCGGCACACGGTTCATGTTGGTGACCATGACGGTATTGTCAGCGACCAGGGTGCAGTACGCCGTTTGCACCTGAGTCCAGGAGGCGTTGGATTGCATCAGTCCCGCAGCAGCCTCGAGTACCATCGAACGGTCTTCTGAGATCACCCCGACGTTACCCAGTGTGTGGCCTTGACCATAACTGAGCCCGTAGACTTCGGTGATCGAACGCCCTTGAGTCATCTCTTTCGGGATGCGGTAGATGTAGGTCCAATTGTCCACACGCTCGGATTCGACGTTGTTCAACGGGAGGAACAGTTCGACGCCAGAGCACAGATTGATGTCGGTCATGACCCGGCCATCGATGATCTTTCGGCGGATGATCGTGTCGAGTGAAACACCAGTGCTGTAGTCGCGGATCATCCCGTTCTTGGAAGGATCATAACGCGTAGGGGAGAAGGTGTACCGCAACACCTCGTCCGGAATTTCAAGCTTCACCCAATCAAGGGCATTAGAGATCAAGTCCATCGTTGTATGCCTCAAAAAGACGAAGGTACACATGATGGGCGACAGTATAAGGAGCGTTATCGTGGATCAAGATGTAGCCTACCTGTGGGACGGCTTGCAGTACCGCCAGGAAATGCACGACCGCATCTTCCATAGCGACATCTACAACCTGGCCAAACCCCATCGCTTGACCCACCTGGTCCTGCACCAAGCCAAGTACACATCGCGGTACCATGCCCATGCCGAGGATCATCGTCGTGTGCACGGGAAGCTGAACGCGCTACAGCAAGACCATTTCTGCCATGGCGTCAAGCAGATTGCTGTGGATGGGATGATCATCTGCATGTCGATGTTGAACGTCTGTGGGCGTAAGCTCTCCGACGTCATCGACAAGTACGAGATTTGGGATGTGTCCGTGTGCAACGACATGCTCATCGGTGCCATGGGTAAAATGGCCAAGATCGTTGAAGACGTCGACCACATGCAGCAGATCCGTCCGCTGGCTGCTCTGACCGAACAGACCAAGGTCATGGCTCTGGCCTACTTCAACCTGTGGGCTCTCGCTTCTGAGAAAGACAGTGTCAATGATCTCATCGCAGCCTGCTACAACCGCCTGAACGATGTCGAGCGTAAACACATCTTCGCCGATCAGTTGCAGACCGAGATGCTGACTCTGATCAACGAACACCGTAAGCGCAATGGCCATGGTCCCCTGACTGCGGCAGCTGCTTACATGGGCGCTCTCCCGGAACCACGTTCTTCGCGTGGCGGTGGTATCCTCGCCTCAGGCTAATGAAAATTTCCACGAAGATACATTATCTTTGTGCGCAACACCTACATCAACAACCCATTAAGGGAAACTTCGTATGAACCAAGGTCTCTCCAATCGCCCCGTCGGTAACGTCCGCATCTACGGCTGCGGTGGTGGCGGTGTGAACATCGGTAAAGAGTACGTCGATCAGGGCCACAGTGCTGACATCGCCAACATCGACGTGTGCTTCATCGACTCCTCCGACTCCAACCTCGAAGACCGCCTGGTCGACAAGACCTGGCTGTTCGACGGCCTCGATGGTTCCGGTGCGATCCGCGAATCCAACGTCGAGCCGATCCGCAAGGCCGTTCCCGACATCCTGCGCAAGTTCGCCCCGGGTGACGTGAACATCGTGGTCTTCACCCTGGCCGGTGGTACCGGTTCGGTAGCTGGTCCTCTGATCCTCCAGAAGCTCCTGGAAGACGGTCATATGGCGATTGCCATCGTGGTCGGCGCCAAGCACAGCGGTCGCAACGCCGGCAACACCATCGGTGCCGTACGCACCCTGGACGCCATCCGTCAAGCCACCGGCAAGCCGGTCGTCATGCACCTGGGCATCAACGCCACTGGCGCTCCGACCGACTCCTCGGTTGACCGTGAAGCCCACATCATGATCTCCAGCCTGGCGGTCCTGTGCTCCCGTCGCAACCACGGCCTCGACACCGCAGACCTGCGCTCCCTGTTTGACTTCACCAAGTCGACCAGTGCCCCGGCTCAGCTGTGCCGTATCCACGTGACCGACAACGTCGAAGCGTTCAGCAAGGTAATGAAAGCCGGTCCGCTGGCTGCCGCTTACCTGCTGCGTGCTCAGACCGATGCCATGCCTGACCTGTTCGTTCCGTACAGCACCTACGGCGTACTGCCGTCGATTGCTCAGAACAGCAGCGGCCTGTTCTTCGGTATCGAGAACGGCTCCATGACCGAACTGCACCAGCATGTGCAGGCCATCCAGAAGGAAGTCGACACCCAGAAGCAAGCTGCCACCCCGGCAATTGCTTTCGCGGACGCTCCTGTTGGCGGCAACGTCCTGGTGTTCTAAGCCACATGGACCGTGGAGGAATTCCTCCACGGTCCTATGCCGTTTCACCTGGAGGCAGCTCGACTGCCACATCACCACGCATTAACTCGGAGAAGCACCATGTCCCAGAAGAAAGAATTGATCTACGGCGCCGATGGCAAACCCATGTACGAACTCATCGAAGTCCCGCACGAGCGAGATGCTCACATGTGGGAACGGGTTCGCGGTGGCAAACCTCTGCTGCGCGTGGGCTTCCTCTCCCCAGTTCCTCCCCGTCACCTGAACGATGGTGAGTACATCCACGACTCCCGCCCGATTGCCTGGCCAATCTACCATCCGTACTGGATCGTCCGCATGTCCGACGATGCCAACATGCTGATGGCCTACGTCGAGAAGCTGGAAGACGTGACCACTTACTGGCCTGAAGCTAAAGAAGTCACGGTGTTCGAAGAGAATGCCGAGCGCTATGGCTTCAATGCCAACTTCCCGAAGCCAACATGGCTGGACGAAGTATGGGCCCCTGACTTCACCGTGGCTCCGCGCAAGTGCGGCGTGTTCCGCATCTACGATGCCGACAACGATGTGTTGAACGTCATCGGCTATAGTGACGACGTCGACTACGCCGTCCAGCGCAACAACCACCAACTGGAATACGGTGTACATGAAGACCGTGAGTTCCAGCGTGAGTACGAAGGCTGGCAATACCTGACCATCGAGTTCTACCCGACTGTCGATATCGACGCTGCCAAGGCCAAGTATGAGGAACTGATGAAGTTCCACAAGCAGGCCGGCAACGAAGAAGGCAACCTGCCCACCAACCTGCTGATCTAACCAGCATGGAGCCGTTCACCACTGACCTGCTGAGCGGCTTCGATGAGTCCTCCGAGCAAGCTCAGCTTGCCAAGTACTCCAGGAAACGACTCGTTCAAACGAGCGAGCCGTACCCCTGCACCCTCGAGGCCCTCGATGCAGCCGAGGCCAACAACCACATGGACTTCTGCGACTACAGTTACGTGGATTCGCGAAATCGTGTGGTGGGTATTTTTCAATACTACGATGTGACGCCAGATCAGCCCGTTGGAAAAGGGCAAGAGCGCGTACTCATCCCCAATTACGAGACCAAGTGACATGATGACCCCGTATGGTCAATTGAACCAAGAAGTCCTTGACCTGCAAGCCAAGATGAAGATCAAGCCCGACTTTTCCAACGTGCTTCAGCGCGTTCGCAATGCGTCCTTGACTATGAAGGTCAAATACAAGCGTGCGGTTCTTGCCAACGCTATCGATAACCTGCTTGACGGCAACGACTTCTAAGGAGAACCACCATGTGCGATACTTTTGAATGTGAGCGTTGCGGTAACGTGGACAACATTCATGCGACCCAGCAGACCGGTCCTGGTTACGAATGCCATCGCTGCAAACATGGCGAATGGCATCACCAGTTCGTGGAGGAACGATATGAATTCGATAAACATGGACCTGCTTTGAACAAGTCCAATCCTTCCGATGGTGGCGGTTGGCCTAGCTTCAGCTGACCCAAAATAGAGAGCAGGGAATTCCCTGCTCTCTGGCTTTATTTTTTCAAGTCAATAAATACTAAGTGCCGGTATCCTTTGAGGGGAACATATGAACATCGAATCTAAGGGCCCTACGGCGCTCATCTTCGACGTTTCGTCTCTCACTGGTACATTGGATAGGGGTGAGACCTTATCGCCTCTTGCGTGGCAATACGTGATCGAAAAAGACCTAGTCCAAAAGGCTGGGTTGAAAGTCGTGACCCGGTATCCGTACTGCCCTTCGTTGGACAGACAGTACCGCTTGATCCGCGCACTCCAGAACCGGTATGAGCTGACGTTCGTTGACCAGCTAGATGAGCACCTGTTGGCCTATCTGCGCCAATACGTGATATCAATCGAGATGACACTGGAATACATAGTCGTCCTCATAGAACAAACACTTAGTTAGGAGCGTGTCTGTGCAGAACATCGTTGTCCCCATTTCCGAATTGGTTTCATACCTCGACGAAACGCTGGAATTGTGGCCTCGGGGTTATACCGTGGAGCCTACTGGCCCGGCTCGGAGTGAGGTGTTGGTTGCTGCTGCTGCTGCGTTCGCCCAGGACTACATCCAGATGTCGATGCGGCACATACGTCGCAAACCAGACCCGGTCATGACACTGGTGCGTGAACTCGGCTACCCGTTGCGCCACATGTCTGAGCTGGAAGCGGACGAGCTGTGCAACGAAGTGGACGACTTCTACCTCAACATGACGTTGATGTTCGACCCGATGGTGGACCATATCCTCAGGGCTGTCGGTACGCGAGTGGTGGAGTTCCGCCACATCAAGTTCACCGAAGACCTGATCATCGAGGTCCGCAAGGATTCCACCGCCGAGCGTTACAAAGAGATGCTCAAGCGCGTCAAACGCATGACCCCGCCGAAGCAGGTGCGGGAAGTTGACGATCTCGAGGCGTACGAGGACTACATTGACTACTCGCTGAACGAGGTCTTCAGCGACATCTACAACCCCGCCGTTCATGACGAGGTTAAACGGATGTTCGCGGAAAAACTCAGCCGGCAGTGAGGTGTTACATGGTGACGTTCCTAGTCTCGACCAGCGAGATCGAGAGCATGATCCTTGACATGCTCCGTGACCAGTTCGGTGGTTGCTTCGCAATGGAGGCAACCAACGTAATCAGTGCAATGGTCAACTCTTATAACAGGACGGAGTCTGACGGAATCGTCGACGCCGTGATCGAGTCCATCAAGAAGCCCTTGGTGAACTACTCCCCCGTGGACGTTATCGCGGCTATCTTCGTACACCTCATCGAGGAGCCCGTTGATACCGAGGTAAACCTCGCTACTCTGGAATACCGTGCCAACGATGACACCATCGTGGTTCGCCAGAGTAGACGCCCGGTGCCTAACCCAACAATGCGTATAAAGGAAGATTATCACCATGCCCAGGCGCAGGGAGATTTCTTTCCTGAACGGCTCCGCCGCGCTTACGAAGAGCTTATATCCTCAGGCGTATAAACCTTACACGATTGATCGTGTCACTGTGGGCCCTGCCCCGGATACGATCAAGTACGTGTTGGTCGAATCGCCGATGGAGCACGACCTCTTCAAGCAGTACTACCGACAGTTGGGTAGAATAGGCATCATGGTACCGATGGTCGAGATGATCAACTGTGCCATTCGGCATAGAGACGTTCTCGATACGCGGGCCGGTCGTTCATGGATAAGCCGAAATTCGGAGGAAAGCAAGGCTCGCTACCTTCGGGACATAACTTCCATCAATCAAGCCATGCAGCATGGATTTGACGGTCTGTTGCGCAATGCCTGCGGCGACTGTCAGGTAATGGAGTACTGTGACGGCTTGATGGTCATCGAGGTGCGAAGAGTTGTCGACTGGAATAAGCTCAATCGCTTTGAACCTACCGTTTGATGAGGCGTTCAATATGCTCGGCAGGAAGCTGGCCGATCAGATTGGCGCCTCTGCGTTACTTTATGCCGCAATTGCGTATTTCGTTTTTGATGAGTCTTTCTATCTGGAAGATCTGTCGGATAACTACCCGGATTTAAATGAAGAGTTGACGTGGTGGTGCGACGATATCTACTCGACCTTCTACGACCTCTTCCAGAACCTCAGGACCTTTTATGAAACCACTGACGTTCGTGCCGCCTCGCGGCCTCATTCGAGAATGTGCCCCAACCATTGGCGCGCGTCTCCCCGTCCCTTCCAGCTTCTTCGGGTCAATTACTACGAACCCGATGAAGACCTCTTCGTTGTTGCATCGCGAGACGAAGGTGATCATCGCCTTGGAAGCGTCTGGCGACTTCCTGAGCAACGTAGCCAGAGTCTGCACGGCGACTGGGATGAACATCGAGCAGTTGTTTGCTTACCTTTCAAGCGCTCTCGACGCCTACCGTTCTGACCAGATGCCACCCAGCCTGCTGATGAATGATCGGCTGCCCCGGGTGGAAGTCTCTGACGCCATGGCGGCGTTGAGCGATCTGATTGAACAGCTCGACATCGAGACCAGCCGCATTACCAAACAGGTCGGCCCTGTACGACTTGTGGAGGTGAACGGAGATGATGATAGTGCCGTGGTCGAAATACCTGCACCAGAATACACGATTACCCCAGGTTCCGATAACTATTCGTTTCCCCGTCGAAGGAGACTGGTTAGAAAGTCTCGACCCGGAGTTACGCCTGGTGACAGTGTCGTCGGTCCTGAGGGGAGTGATTAAGAACTCTCTCGCCGCTGAATATGGGAATGTGCTCAGGCACTGGGTGGGTGAATCCGCAGGTCGATCGGTCCGCCGGGATCGGTTGATGGTAGAGGTCGACGAAGCTTTTGAAATTGTCGTCCCTATATTTGTAGGCATTGCCGACCAACTGAGCCGTTACCGTCACTTGCCATCCCTGTGTACAGAGATGCTCAATTACGACCCCATAGACGGCTCCATCATCGTGAGAATTTCAGATGGCTGAGCGTTCGTTTATTTTGGAAGGCCATGAGATTCATCAGGCTTTCACCAGTGACCTGTCGCAGGTCATGGAGCATCAGTACGACATCGACGAGATCTACTCGTTGTATCCAGACTGGTGCCGCCGTGGTGAAGGACATGTTGATGCTTACGCCCGTCCACTATACCCCGTTTTCCCTGGTTCTGCCAAAGAAGAGCAGGAAGAAGCCGAAGACAACTTCATAGCCTTGCGAAATGCTATGATCAACCTGTACTGCGCGATAGATCGTGCAACGCCCGGAATGGATCGCCGTAGCGTCGTGCACGCGGCTTACAGTCCTGGTGATGAGGCATTGATCGTCACCACGCGTTAAGGGAACATCATGATTCTCATCAATACTTCAGAGGTCCTTGCCGACCTGATTCCTGAGGTATGCTACAGCCTAGATCCGGATGCGCCCCTTTACGACGAACTCTCCACGGACGTTCGTAAGTACTTCAAGGCACTGATCTTGCAAGCCTTCTTCCATGTCGTCAGGGATGACCTGCACTACAATGGCGAATGGATTGCGCGCATCCGGCGCGACCAGTTCCTCAGTGCCATCTCCGAACGGCGCTGGGTGGACGTGGAGGTAGTGGATACCGACGGGACTTTCGTTCTTATCATCGAGGAAAACTAGATGATCACTGATTACATTGGTAAGACGGTGCGTTTCAATACGCTGGCGCCCTCTGTACTGCGCGCCAACCGTGAAAACGTCACCATCAAGGGAATCCTCGACCTGGACACCGCTCGCC
>RCUL01000621.1_pt1 | contig 16268 bp, 12 predicted proteins | sample 2167521 | NCBI WGS metagenome assembly RCUL01 (sample SAMN09932745, study PRJNA488358) | compost metagenome | feature: garden; material: soil; isolation source: compost soil in acetic acid-enriched culture | place: Germany: Experimental Botanical Garden Goettingen | collected 2016-01-27
TGCCGTCCAGGGTCGGGCCGTAGCCCCACTTGAACACCTGCCAGGCGTTGTCGCCCTTCACCCCGCCCATGCCGGTGCGGTAGACGTCGCCGTTGGCCAGTACCACTTCCATGCCGCATTGCATGAGGAAGTGCTCGCCGTAGGGGGTGTAGCCCACGCCACGGTCCATGGTGTTGCCCAGGGGGCCGGCGATGGCCGAGGGCGCGGAGAAGGACAGCATCAGCGGGATGTTGTTCTCCTCCAGGTAGTCGTACAGCTGCTGGTAGGTCACCCCCGGCTCCACCAGGGCGGTGCACAGGTCGGGGTCGACGTGGATGATCCTGTTCATCTTCTTCAGGTCGAGGATCACCTGGCCGCGCTGGCCGGGGGCCGCCGAGCCGTAACCGAAGTTGCGGCCGGTGGAGATGGTCCACACCGGAATGCCGTGTTCGTTGCAAATCTTCACCACGCCCTGCACCTGTTCCACGGTGGTGGCGGTGACGGCGGCGGAGGGCGCGTGTTCGGCGTTGTCCACGGCCATCATGATCTTGTTGTAGGGGATCAGTTGTTCGTCCTTGACCAGGACGTTGTCCTCGCCCAGCAGCTTGCGGAACTTGGCCAGGGCTTGCTGGAAGTTGGCGTCATTCACGCCACGGGGAAGCAGGGTGTTCTGGGTTTGCTCGGTCATCTGTCAGCTCCTTCAAGCCACGATCGAGAACGAAACGAATTGGCCGGCGAGCGCCGGCTGCTGGCTGGCGATAAGCGGGGCCGCGCTGCTGTCGGCGCCGCCCAGGCTGGCCAGGCTGTGGCCGAGGCTGACCGCCCATTGCGCGGAACCGCTGCTGCGCGCGGCGCCAGCCAGCTTCAGGGGCTGGCCGCCCAGGGGGTGCTGTTCGCGCAGGCTGAAGCCGCCGCCGCAGGCGTGCAGTTGCTCGCCCAGGCGCAGGGTGCAGCCCTGGGCGCTGTCGGCGCTGAGCAGGTGGTGGCGGGTGGCGCCGGCCATTGCGCTGTGCTGGCCGAGCCACTGCACGCGCGCGCCGCTGCTGCGGGCGAGATCGAGGATCAGCGCGGCGCTGGCGTCATCCACCAGGCCGATGATGTGCTGCGGCTGGCCGCTCTGCAGGCGCCTCTCCAGGCCCAGGACGAAGTCCAGGCCGAGGTCGGTGCGCTGCACTTCGGCCTTGCCGGCCGCCGGGCTGGAACCGACCCCTGCGAGGAAGGCCTTGCCGGCCGCCTCGCCATCCACCAGCACCAGGGTGGGGAGCGGCTGGGCCTGGCCACCCAGCACGGCCTTGGTCATCGCCAGGCTGGAGGCGCCCATGGCGGCACCGGCCAGGCCGCCCAGGGCCAAGCCCTTGAGCAGGGTACGACGTTCGATGTTCATCGCCGGCACCTCAGGGCTTGGCCGCGGGAGCGGGTGACTTGGAGATGTACTCGCCGACCTGCTGCAAGGCCTTGTCGTCGATGAACGAGGCCGGGAACGCCGGCATGGCGCGGAAGCCGTTGCGCACCACGGCGCTGATGTACTCCGGCGGCAGCTGGCGGCCGGTGATCACCGGGCCCACCTGGTGTTCGTGGCAGTGGCCGCAGACCTTCCGGTAGACGTTCTCGCCACTTTTCCAGACGCCGTCGCCATCGGCGAAGGCCTGGCCGGCGAGCAGGGCGAAGGGCAGGGCAAGGCCGGCCAGCAATGGCCGTTTCACAGCTTGGCTGTTGAGGAGTGAGGACATTTCGTACTCCGTTTTTTATTGGTGGGGTGCGGGTTGAGCGGGGAACGGCCGCATCAGAACGGATAGGGCCGCGGGCTGTGTTGCAGGGTGATCCAGTGGTCGGTGGTGAATTCCTCGATGGCCCAGTCGCCGTTGAAACGGCCGAGGCCGGAGTTCTTCTCGCCGCCGAAGGGGGCGTTGGGTTCGTCGTTGACCGGGATGTCGTTCACATGGGTCATGCCGGCATGGATGCGCTGGGCGAACTGCACGCCGCGCTCCAGGCTGGCGGTGAACACCGCGCTGGAGAGGCCGTATTCGCTGCGGTTGGCCAGCTCCAGGGCGTGCTCGGCATCGCGGGCGGACTGGATGCCCACCAGTGGGCCGAAGATTTCCTCGCGGGCGATTTCCATGTCGGCGGTGACGTTGCCGAATACATGGGGCGGCATGACGTTGCCCTCGGGCTCGCCACCCACCAGCAGGGTGGCGCCTTCGGCCCTGGCGGTGGCGATCTTCTCTTTCAGGCCGGCCAGCTGCCTGGCGTTGATCACCGGGCCGACCACGGTCCCGGGCTTGCTCGGGTCGCCGTAGGGCAGGGCCTTGACGCGCTCGACGAAGCGGCGGGTGAAGGCTTCCAGCAGGGGCGCCTCGACGATGATGCGGTTGACCGCCATGCAGATCTGGCCCTGGTGCAGGAACTTGCCCATCACGGCGGCGTTGACCGCCTGTTCCAGGTCGGCGTCGGCCAGGACCACGAAGGGGCTGTTGCCGCCCAGCTCGAGCGCGACGTGCTTGAGATGCTCGCCGCCGCTGGCGATGCGGCCGATGTTGCGGCCCACCTGGGTGGAACCGGTGAAGGAGATGAACGCCGGAACCGGATGCTCGACGAAGGCGTCGCCGATTTCCGCGCCTGAGCCCACCACCACGCTGAGCACGCCCGCCGGCAGGCCGGCTTCCTCGAAGATGCGCGCCAGCAGCAGGCCGCCGGTGACCGGGGTGTCGCTGGCCGGCTTGACCACCACCGCGTTGCCCAGGGCCAGGGCAGGGGCCAGGGAGCGGGCGGTGAGGTGCAGGGGGAAGTTCCACGGGCTGATCACGCCGACCACGCCCAGGGGCACGCGGTACACGCGGCTCTCCTTGCCGGGGATGTTGGAGGCGACGATGCGCCCGTGCACGCGGTTCGGCAGGCTGGCCGACTCCAGGGTGATGGCGCGGGCGGCGCCCCATTCGATCTGCGCCTTGATGCGGGTGCTGCCGGACTCGCGGATGATCCAGTCGATGATCTCCTCGCGGCGCTCATCGAAGATCTTCACCGCGTCCAGCAGTACCCGGGCGCGCTCGGCCGGTGCCTTGGCCGCCCACTCCCGCTGGCTGTCGCGGGCCTTGTGGTAGGCCGCGTCGAGGTCCTCGCGGCTGGCCAGGGCGATGCGCAGCAGCAGCTCGTCGTTGTAGGGGTCGAAGACTTCCAGCTGGCGGCCGGTACTGCCGGCGCGCCATTGCCCGGCGAGGGGCTGCAACTCGAGGTTCTGGTAGGCAGGGCGGGTGGTGTCCATGGGTTCTCTCTTGTTTGAGCGGAAGGCCGCCGGTGGCGGCGATCCGCGGGGCGTATGGGCGCGTGGCGACACCTCAGGCGTGACGCGCGGGCGTCCGGCCTGTGGCGGTACGGTCGGGGATCAACAACGAAGCCGTGGTGCGGGCGGGCGAGCGGGATGGTCTGGCGATGGGAAGCGGTTTCATGGGGCCATTACCTGCGTTGTTGTTGTCGTGGGTGCACGCAGCAGGTCTTTAACAACTACCGTGCCATTCTTTCTATTTTGAGTTTTTTCCTTTTTAAACAATAAGTTATTAAGATTTTGCGAAGGCTTGCCGAGTGCCTCGGGGCGATTGCGAGACGGTTGGTGCGGAAATTTCTGCAGAGAAGTCTCCGCGGCGCTGAAACTTTCCCGCAGCGGTTCGCGGGAGACCGTGCGGTTATCGGGTGGTGGCAAGCGTTGGTGCCGGAGGGCCGATTGACCGGCCATTTCACGCGGGCATACTGAATGACTCCTTTCCTGCCTCCCGCCCATGACCATGACTCGCAAATCATCGAGCAATCCCGCCCGCGCCATGGGGGATGAATTCCTCAAGCAGTTGCTCGGCCGGCAGAAGCGCCTGATCGTCGACTACGCCAACCAGTTCGGCAGCAGCGGGCTGCCTTCGGCCGAGCAACTGGCGGAGACCGTCGCCTTCGCACCCCAGGACGGCAATATCTGGCTCTGCGGACAGCGCATGATGTTGCTGCAGGGGGCGGCCTTCGGCGCCATCCGCCGCGAACTGGTGGAGGCCCTCGGCCTCGACAGGGCCCGTGGCCTTCTGACCCGCATCGGCTGGCAGGCCGGGGCGCGGGATGCCGCCCAGGTCAGCGCGCAGTGGCCCGAGGGGGACCACGCCAGCCTCTACAGCGCCGGCCCGCGCCTGCACATGCTGGAGGGCATGGTGAACGTGGAGGTGGTGCGCTTCGACATCGACTCCAGCGTCGGCCATTTCTATTCGGAGTTCTTCTGGCACAACTCCCTGGAGGCCGACGAGCACATCGCCAGCTACGGGCTGGGCAGCGAGCCGGCTTGCTGGATGGAGGTGGGCTACGCCAGTGGCTACGCCTCGTCCCTGCTGGGGCGCCTGGTGGTGTTCCGCGAGCAGGAGTGCCGCTGCATGGGGCACTCGGCCTGTCGCATCGTCGGCAAACCGGCGGAACAGTGGGACGACATCGATACGGACCTGGCCCACCTGGATGCCAGCGACTTCCTCAGCCGCAGCACCTACGGCTCGGCCGGCGAGACGGAGATGGCCGTGTTGGAGGAACCGGCCGAGGACCAGGCCATGGTGGGCATCTCCGCCGCCTTCGTCGCCGCCAGTCAGCAGCTCTACCGGGTTGCGCCGACCCAGGCCACGGTGCTGCTGACCGGTGAGTCGGGGGTGGGCAAGGAGCTTTTCGCGCGCACTCTGCACCAGGCCAGTCCGCGCCGCCACACACCGCTGGTGGCGCTGAATTGCGCAGCGCTGCCGGAAACCCTGCTGGAGGCGGAGCTGTTCGGCGTGGAGCGCGGCGCCTTCACCGGTGCCGACCGCTCCCGTCCGGGGCGCTTCGAACGCGCCAAGGGCGGCACGCTGTTTCTCGACGAGATCGCCACCTTGAGCCTCAGCGCCCAGAGCAAGATCCTGCGGGTACTGCAGGAGGGCGAGATCGAGCGGGTCGGCGGCACTGCAGCGATCCCGGTGGACGTGCGGGTGATCGCCGCCACCAACCTCGACCTGCGCCGCGAGGTCGAGGCCGGGCGCTTTCGCGAGGACCTGCTGTACCGGCTGAACGTGTTCCCCATCCACCTGCCGCCCCTGCGCGAACGCCGCGAGGACATCCCGCTGCTGATGAGCTACTTCCTGCGCAAGTTCAGCGTTCGCCATGGGCTCAAGCCCCTGGGTTTCAGCACGCGGCTGGTCAACGCCCTGCTGACCTACCGCTTCCCCGGCAATATCCGGGAGCTGCAGAACCTGATCGAGCGCGGCGTGATTGCCGCCGGTAATGGCGAGCTGATGGACCTGGTGCACCTGGCGGAGGCCGGCGAGCCGCTGCGCTCCAGCGGTATCGGCCTGACCGCCGAGGGCCGTCTGGATGGCGTCGGTGGCGAGTCGCAGGCGCGGGCCGAGGTGACTGTCGGGGAGCATCCGTCGGTCGAGCCGGAGCTGGCCAACCTGCAGGCCTTCCTCGCCGGGCGCGATCGGGTGCTGGGCACGTCGCTGAAGGAAATCGAGCAGCGCCTGGTGCATCTGGCCCTGGAGCGCACCGGCGGCAACCTCACCGCGGCGGCGCAGATGCTGGGCATGAGCCGCGCCCAGATCAGTTACCGGCTCAAGGGGGAGTGAGCACGCGATACCCATCTGCGCCGTAGGATGTGGCGGGCGGCGTTCCGCTTGAGCGCAGCGATACCCATCAGCTGCGACAGCATGGGTTTCGTACCTCAACCCATCCTACGGGACTGATCCCCCTGGACGGTGGCCGACGGCTCAGAGCGGCATGGTGAACTTCAGCCAGTAGGTCTGGCCCTCGGCGCGGTTGCGCACGCCGCTTTCATCCTGCCACTTGGCGCTGAAGAACCAGCCGTCACCGCTGTACTGCACGGCCGGGCCGATGGAGAAGCTGCGGCCCCGGTTGCCGTCGTTGGCGTCCACCAGGGCGGCTGCGGCGCAGTCGGAGACGCTGCACTTGTCGTCGCTGATCTGCTTGTAGGCGTGGCCACCGACGCCCACCACCCAGCCATTGCCCAAGCCCCAGCCCAGGGTGTAGTCGGCGTGCAGTTCGCGGCCGGACTGGTAGTGGGTGTCGCGGTTCTCGAAGTTGTAGTCGTGCATCAGGCGCACGTCGGCGTTGAAGCCGTTGGGATCGGTGTAGGTCATCGCATACACCGCCTGCACGGTGTAGTAGTTGTTGCCGAGGTTGATCAGGTCGTCCTTGTCGTAGCTGCCGGTGGGCAGTACGAAGTCGACACCGACGGCGGTATGGAACTTGTCGCTGTGGTGGAAGCCGACCACCGGGCCGAGGTGGGCGTCGCCGATGCCGCGCTTGTGGTCGTGGGGGCCGTTCTCGATGTTCAGGCGGATGTCGTTGAGCGGCAGCAGGGCGTGGAAACCGAGGTTGCCGCCGAGGACCTGCTGTTCGGTGACCCAGACGAAGCGCGGCACGACGGTGGTGACCCGCAGGTCGATGTCGGCGGCCTTGTCGCCGGCGTTGTCGCGCAGGGAGTCGGCCAGGTAGTTGCCGACGAACACCTGGCCGTAGGTGCCCGGGGGCGGCAGGATGCCCATGCCGTAGATCTCGATACCCATCGGCCAGGACGACAGACCGCCTTCGGTGGCCTGGGCCAGGGGGAGGGCGCCTGAGAGCAGCAGGCTGGTGGTGCAGGCAAGGACAGGGGTGCTGAAGGATTTCTTGTTCATGAAAGGCAGCCTTGTTGTTGTTGGAGGCGGGCAAGGTGGTGGCCTTGTCCGAAAGCTGCCCTAAACAATTAGCGTGCCAGCCAGGAAGTCCTGTTTTTTGCAGAAGATGGCTGCATGTTTTGTTGATTTTTTGCGAATTGCGCCGGGCCTCACCAGGTGTGGCGGCAGGCTGTTAAGAAAATTCCGCGCCCTGGCGAAATCTCGACGCCGGTCCTAGGCCTCGGCACCCTCCTGGCTGCCGGCCTGGCGGAAGGCGTTGGGCGACTGGCCGCTGAGACGGCGGAAGAAGCGCGAGAAGTAGGTGGGGTCGGTGAAGCCCAGGCTGTCGGACACCTGGGCGATGGTCATGTTGGTGTAGATGAGGTTGCGCCGGGCCTCCAGCAGCAGGCGCTGGTGGATGATCTGCAGCGCGCTCTGGCCGGCCAGTTGGCGGCACAGGTTGTTCAGGTGGACGCTGGACAGCCGCAGCCGGTGGGCGAAGCTCTCCACCGTCAGGTGCTCGCGATAGTGCTGCTCCACCAGTTTGATGAAGCGCCCCAGCAACTGCCGGTTGCGTTCGTCGCGGCCGCTGGGCGGCGTGTTCTGCTGGCTGCGCCGGCTGATCCAGACCATGAGGACGCTGACCAGGGAATTGAGCACCAGGTCGCGAGCCGGCGCGCTGCCCTCGTATTCGTTGAGCAGGGCAGCGAACAGGGTGTTGATGTAGCGGCGGTCGGCCCCCACCGGGTAGCAGCCCGAAGAGGCCAGCACCGCCAGCGGTGCCCCCAACTGTGCCTCCAGTTGTTCCACCAGGGGCGCGCCCAGGGTCAGCACGTGGCCCTCGATGTTCTCGGAGAACTGGAAGCCGTGGACACAGAGCGGCGGGGTGACCTGGATCGACGGCTCGAGGATTTCGCCGCGTCGTCCCTCCACCTCCACCACCGCCTGGCCGCGCTGTACGTAGAGCAGCTGGAACAGGTCGGCGTGGCGGTGCGGCTTGATCTCCCAGTGGTGCAGGCTGCTGCGCTTGGGAATGGATTCGCAGTGCAGCAGGTCGGGGGTCGGCCAGGCCTTGTTCTCGCCATAGAGCTTGAATACGGGGACGCCTGGAATGCTGGTCTTCATGGGCTGGCCTGGGGCTCCAGGTAGGTACGGGGTTGTTCGATAATCGGACGATGTTTCTAAAAGTGCAATTTCTTGTGGAATTCTGACCTTCTTTTTCGATTTTTGTCAGCAAAAATGCAGGGGACCCCAAAGCCACCGTGTACCAGGCCGCTGCCTTCTCCATGGCCGGACACCCCAAGCGAGACAACAACAATGAAAACTCAGGTTGCCATCATCGGCGCCGGTCCCTCGGGACTGCTGCTCGGCCAACTGCTGCACAAGGCCGGTATCGACAACATCATCGTCGAGCGCCAGACCCCCGACTACGTGCTCGGCAGGATTCGTGCCGGGGTGCTGGAGCAGGGCACCGTCGACATGCTCCGCGAGGCCGGCGTGAGCGAGCGGATGGACGCCGAGGGCCTGGTGCATGAAGGCGTCGAGCTGGTGTTCGATGGCAGGCGCGTGCCCATCCACCTGACCGAGCTCACCGGCGGCAAGAGCGTGATGGTCTACGGCCAGACCGAGGTCACCCGCGACCTGATGGACGCCCGCGAGGCCTGCGGCGCGCCGATCATCTACTCGGCGGCCAATGTCGAGCTGCACGAGCTCAAGGGCGAGCGGCCCCATGTCACCTTCGAGAAGGATGGCCAGCTGCAGCGCATCGACTGCGACTACATCGCCGGCTGCGACGGTTTCCACGGTGTTTCGCGCAAGACCATCCCGGCCGGTGTGCTGACCGAGTACGAGCGGGTCTATCCGTTCGGCTGGCTGGGTCTGCTATCCGACACCCCGCCGGTGCACGAGGAGCTGATCTACGCCCAGCACGAGCGCGGCTTCTCGCTGTGCAGCCAGCGTTCCCTGACCCGCAGCCGCTACTACCTGCAGGTGCCGCTGACCGACAAGGTGGAAGACTGGTCCGATGAGCGCTTCTGGAACGAGCTCAAGGCGCGCCTGCCCCGGGACGTGGCCGACCGCCTGGTGACCGGCACGTCCCTGGAGAAGAGCATCGCGCCCCTGCGCAGCTTCGTGGTGGAGCCGATGCAGTACGGCAAGCTGTTCCTGGTGGGCGACGCCGCCCACATCGTGCCGCCGACCGGCGCCAAGGGCCTGAACCTGGCCGCCTCGGACGTCTGCTACCTGTACCGCATCCTGGTGAAGGTGTACGGCGAGGGCCGCACCGACCTGCTGGAGAAGTACTCCGAGCTGGCCTTGCGCCGGGTGTGGAAGGGCGAGCGCTTCAGCTGGTTCATGACCAACCTGCTTCACGACTTCAATGGCCACAAGGATGCCTGGGACCGGAAGATGCAGGAGGCCGATCGCGAGTACTTCCTCGGTTCCCACGCCGGCCTGGTGAACATCGCCGAGAACTACGTCGGCCTGCCCTACGAAGAGGTCCGCTAGTACGACCCGCCCCGCCGCCCAAGGCCATGGGCAGGCCACTCTGCGCCTGTGCCACTTGGCCCTGGCTGGCGCGGGCTGTTCGTTGATGGGCGTCAGCGCGGATAGAAAGCTGGCCGTGTGGATCGTCGTTTCATGTGCAGAAGTCTGGCGAAATTGGAGCGTCTTGGATGAGATAGCCGTTGCCCGACCTTTGCCAACGAGGGGCTGCCGCGCATCCCGCCCCACCCTCTTCGGGCGCACCGGGACGATGTGGGGCCATCAGCTGATGGGCATTACCCCGGACATCGTCACCCTGGGCAAGCCCATGGGCAACGGCTCGAAAGCGGCAATGCCAAGGTAATGCTGGTGCTGCAGATCGCGGGCTGACCCGATAAAGCATTGGCGCCAATGACCCGCTTTCGCGTTCACCGTACCGACGCCTAGTTCTGTCGGACGATGTTGCTGCCGGGAGGGAGGAAGCACAATCCGGAGTTCCTGAGCAGGAACCGCTGCACTGACAATTAGAACAACAAAGGGTTAGCCATGCAGAACAACAACGTTCAGGCCATTGCGCCGTCCCCCTTCAGCCCGCTGACCATCGGCCCGCTGACACTGCGCAACCGTTTCATCAAGTCCGCCACCAACGAGGGGATGTCCCCCAGCGGCATTCCGAGCAAACAGCTGGCCAAGTTCCATGGCGACATCGCTGCCGGTGGCGTGGGCATGACCACACTGGCCTACTGTGCCGTCAGCCCGGATGGCTGCACGCTGCCGAACCAGATCGTCCTCGACCGGGACAGCCTTGCGCACCTGCGCGTGCTCACCGACGCCGTGCACCGCCATGGCGCCGCGGCTTCGGCACAGATCACCCACGGCGGCTGCTTCACCTTCCTGCCGCCGCGGCAAACCGCGCGCCCGCTGTCCGCCAGCGGCGGCTTCAACAAGGTCGGCATTCTCAGCGGCATGTTCCGCAAGCAGGCGATGACCGAGGTCGACATGCTGCGGGTCGCCGACGAGTTCGTGCGCGGCGCGCGGCTGGTTCGCGAGGCCGGCTTCGATGCGGTTGAACTGCACATGGGCCACGGCTATTTGCTCAGCCAGTTCATCTCGCCGTTGTACAACAAGCGCCGCGACCAGTATGGCGGCAGCCTGGACAATCGCCTGCGCTTCCCCAGCCTGGTGCTGCGCAAGGTGCTCGATGCAGTGGGCAAGGACCTGGCGGTGGTGTGCAAGTTCAGCATCACCGAGGGCGTGCGGGCCGGCAATACCGCCGAGGACGGCGCCGCCATCGCCCGTATCCTCGAACGTGAGGGCGCACACCTGCTGGTGTTGAGCGCGGGGATGAACGTCGAGTCGACGACCACCATGTTCGGCTCCACCTTTCCCAAGGAAAACCGCGTCACCGCCCGCAACCCGATCATCGCCGCCGGCATGTTCATCCAGAGCCTCACTGAACCCAAGGTAGAGTTCCGCGAGCTGTACCTGCTCAAGCATGCCCGCAAGATACGGGCGGCAGTGAAGATGCCGCTGGCCTACCTGGGCGGGGCCAAGAGCCTGGCCGGGATCGAGCGGCTGATGGCCGAGGGCTTCGATGCCGTGACCATGGGGCGCGTGCTGATCGCCGAGCACGACTATGTCAACAAGCTGCAGTCGGGTATCAGTCGCGACTCGATCTGCACCGCCTGCAATCGCTGCGTGGCGATGATGTACACCCCGGGCGGCACCTCCTGCGTGCTGGGGCAACCCGGTGATCCGCAGCTCAACAGCACGGGCGCCGCGTCCTGATTCCGGGTGCGCACTTTCCCATAGCCAGGAGTAAAACAATGCCGACTACTTTGATAACCGGTTCCGCGTCGGGAATCGGCGCTGCTACCCGTCAGTTGCTCCAGTCCGCCGGACATGAGGTCGTGGGTGTGGATTTGCGCAATGCCGACATCAACGGCGATCTATCCAGTCCCGAGGGGCGCCAGCAAGTATTGGAGGCGCTGCATGAGCGCCTGGGCGGTCGTCTCGACAGCATGGTGCTGTGCGCCGGTCTGGGACCGCAGGTGAAACCGGAGAGCCTGATCAGCTCGGTCAACTATTTTGGCGCCGTGGAACTGCTCGACGGCCTGCTGCCGCTGCTGCGTGGCGGCCAGTCGCCGGCAGTGGTGGTGATATCCTCCACCGCCTCGGTGGCTATCGACTGGGAGACCAATCCGCTGGCAGTGGCCTTCGAGGACGGCGATGAGGCGAAGGTCAGCGAGGGAGTGATGGCCGCTGGCGACCAGGCCGGCTACCTGGCCTATTCGGCCTCGAAGAATGCCCTGACCGTGGCGGTGCGCCGCCGCGTGCGGGCGTGGGGTCAGGCCGGCGTGCGCCTCAACAGCATCGCCCCGGGGGCCACCCAAACGCCTCTGCTGCAGGCTGGCATGCAGGATGAGCGCTTCAGCCAGGCGATCCGTGACTACGTCTCACCGCAGGGGCGCAATGCAGAGCCGAGCGAAATAGCTGCGGCGGCAGCCTTCCTGCTCAGCCCGCAAGCCAGCTTCATTCATGGAGCCCAGCTGTTCGTCGATGGCGGCATCGACGCCCAGACCCGGCCAACGCGGTTCTGAGCCCTGGCGGATGCGGCCTCGGTGCGCAATGCCCTGAGCCAGCTGCAAGCTGCAAGTTTATGCGACACCGATTGTCGCCCCCCAAAACAAGAACAAAGGACGGTGCCCATGTCACAGATCTATTCTGCTTCACACCCCTGTCGAACCCATCAGGTCCCCAAGTGGGATCTTGAAACCGATGTCGTCATCGTCGGCTTTGGCGCAGCGGGCGCTTGCGCCGCCATCGAAGCCGCCAGTGCCGGCGTCGCCGTGACGCTTCTGGAAGCGGCCTCCGGAAATGGCGGCACCAGCGCTTTATCCGGGGGTGAAATCTATCTTGGTGGCAGCGGCGGCACGCCCGCTCAGCGACAGGCCGGCTTTCACGACGATACCGAAGACTTTTTCCGTTACTTGATGATGGCTGGCGGTGTCGACGCCGATGAATCGAAAGTACGGCTGTATGCGGAGAATAGTCTTGGCCACTATGAGTGGCTGGTCGCACAAGGGGTCAAGTACAAGAACACGTTCCTGTCGGAAAAAATGCTGGAGCCGGAGACGGACGACTGCCTGATCTGGTCCGGTAGCGAAGAAGCCTGGCCGTTCTCGGAGCAGGCCAAGCCCTGCCCCCGCGGACATACCCCGCAATGGACCGGCTGGGGCGGCGGACGCATGCTGATGGACGTGCTGGCCGCTCGCGTCGAGAAACTGGGCGTGGACATTCGCTATGACAGCCGGGTGCTCACCCTGGTTGCCGATGACGCCAACAACGTCCACGGGGTGGTGGTGCGAATCGACGGCCAGATCTGTTTTGTACGGGCCCGCAACGGCGTCATCCTGTGCGCCGGCGGCTTCGCGATGAACCGTGACATGGTCAAGCGCCACGCGCCGCTCCTGCTGCGCTCCGATGACCCCATAGGAACGCCTGGCGATGACGGTACGGGCATCCTCCTGGGGATGAGCGTGGGGGCCGCGTCGATTCACATGGACGAGGCTTTTCAGAGCCTGCCGTTCTATGCCCCCGAATCGTTGGTAAAAGGTATTTTCGTCAATGAGCGTGGCCAGCGTTTCATCAACGAAGATTGCTATCACGGACGGGTTGGCCATCACATCATGCGGCAAACGGGCGATCGGATTTATCTGCTCGTCGACAATGCGTCTTACACGCCACCGACGGAAATGACCCGCATTGACATTGCCGCCGCCGGAGAAACGTGGGAAGAGGTAGAGCACGATCTTGGCTTGCCTGAAGGCGCGTTGGTCGACACGGTCGCCCTGTACAATCGCCACGCGGCCGAAGGCAAGGATCCCCTGTTCCACAAAGCCGAAAAATGGCTCAAGCCACTTATTGAGCCGCCCTTCGTCGCGCTGGATTGCCGAGTCGATTATGCGTTCTATCCGCACTTTACCCTGGGCGGGTTGGACACGCTGCCGACGGGCCAGGTGCTGACAGAGAAGCGTGAGCCCATCAACGGCCTGTATGCTGCCGGGCGCACCGCCTGCGGGTTACCCCGCTGGGGCGGTGGCTATAGTTCCGGCATGTCCCTGGCCGACGCTACCTTTTTCGGACGCCAGGCTGGGCTGAGCGCCGCAATCAGGCGAAATGATGGATGATTGCGATGCTCGAAATGATCGGGCTCTTGTGGATTACACCAGCCTCTCCAACTCAGGGATGGTCTTGAGCAGGTCAGCGACCAGGCCGTAGTTGGCCACTTGAAAGATCGGCGCTTCTTCTTCCTTGTTGATCGCAACGATCACCTTGGAGTCTTTCATGCCGGCCAGGTGCTGGATCGCGCCGGAGATACCGACGGCGATGTACGGCTGTGACGCAACGAACTTGCCGGTCTGGCCGACCGGCATGTCGTTGGGGACGAACCAGATGCTCGAAGGTGTTGTTGGCCGCTTCGCGCTCGGCTGCCATCCTTCGCGGTACTGTCGCGCAGCTCGCGGACTTTGCGGCGGGCCTGTTCTCCGGTCAGTTGGTGGTCGCCTGTGCCGTAGCCGCCGAGTTCCAGCCATGACCATTTGCCATCCGCTTTCTTGTAGCGCAACTGCCAGGATTTGGAGCCGTCCGGCTTCACGCGGAAGTACACGCCGCCGCCATCCAGCTCCCGGCATTCCTTGGTTTCCGGATCCAAGCTGGCGAGCACGGTATCGGCCAGCGGGCGACGTTTGATCTCGCTGCGCTTCATGCTTGTATCCCCTCGGTTCACCTTTTGGTCGGGATACATGCGGGGATACATGGCGGGCAATGGTGTAGGGGAGCGTATGGGGGCGTGAAGAAACAAGAAAGCCCGCACGGGGCGGGCTTTTCAGGGGTGTTTCCGATCATGTGGGAACATGTGGAAACTTGCGTTTGGTGGCGCCGGGGGGATCCGACCTCAGTCGTCGAATCGAGTGGCTTTCGCCGAGAGGTTCAAGCCGACACTTGGCATACGCCTTGTGCTGTCTGGCTTTCTCAATGCTCAAACATAGGAAGGTTTCTGCGAGCGTCAAGGGTGAAACAAAAATAGCCAGTGATTGACGGCAAATCATGGCCAGGTGGAGTTCTTAAGGATTTGAACCGGCGACCTTCGGGGTTGCACTTCCTGGTCAGTTGCAATGGCAGGAGGCCGATCATCAGTTAATTCAGCGATGACAGTGGGCGTGCTTACTTTTTTGCGCTTTCGGGATAGCGCTGTAAGTCATGGGAGCGCTTGCAGAGGGGCAGCTCCTTATCCTGCGTCGAGCCTGCCTCGGATTTCGAGAGGCAAACAATGCGCGAACGTCTTCTCGTCAGGACGTTGCCGGCGCAGCCGACGTAGTCACGGAGCCTGTCCCGCATGAGTCATTCAAGCTATCCAGTTTTACTGTGCCTGTCGGCGCGCTCGATGTGGGTAGCGCATCGATGAGCGCTTTGTTGCAGTGCCTTTCGCACACGCCACTGGTTGGTTTCGTCGACCCGGCACCGGACGTGCTCGCCGAGGTCAATACGGTGATCGCTACCGCGCGCGAGCGGATCGAACGTTTCTCGCCTGAGCTGGTGTTCCTGTTTTCGCCGGATCATTACAACGGTTTCTTTTATGACGTGATGCCGTCGTTCTGCATCGGCATGGCGGCGCACGCCATCGGTGACTTCGGCACCGCCGCCGGGGTGATCAGCGTGCCGCAGGGGCTGGCCGAGCAGTGCGCCGAGGCGGTGTTGGCCGACGGCGTGGATGCGGCGGTGTCCTATCGCATGCAGGTGGACCACGGTTTTGCCCAGCCCATGGAAGAGCTGCTCGGCGGCCTGCAGCGCTATCCGGTGATTCCGGTGTTCATCAATGCGGTGGCCGCGCCGCTGCCCGGCTTCCAGCGGGCCCGGCTGCTCGGCGAGGCCATCGGCCGCTTCGCCCGTTCCACCGGCAAGCGCGTGCTGTTCCTTGGCTCCGGCGGGCTGTCGCACCAGCCGCCAGTGCCGGAGCTGGCACGGGTCGAGGGGTTGATGGCCGATCGCCTGAAAGGCAGCGGCCGCCACCTGCCGGCCGACGAACGCGAGGCGCGCCAGCAGCGGGTGATCAATGCCGCGCGCCGCTTCGTCGAGGACCAGAGCAGCCTTCATCCGCTGAACCCCGAGTGGGACCAGTCCTTCCTTGACCTGCTTGCCACTGGCCGCCTGGCGGAGCTGGACGGCTTGGGCAATGCCGAGCTGTCGGCCATCGCCGGCAAGTCCACCCATGAGGTGAAGACCTGGGTAGCGGCCTTCGCTGCGCTGTCCGCGTTCGGCCCCTATGCGGCCTGCGGTCGCTACTACCGTCCGATCCCAGAGTGGATCGCCGGCTTCGGCGCCCTCGGCGCCCAGCCCCAATTCCTTGCGAAGGAGTCCTGAGATGACTGCCATCACCGAAGCCGCCAGCAGCCGGTTCGCCCGCATCCCGCTCGGCGAGCAGGCGCTGAACATCCACTACAACGACTGCGGGCCGGTCGGCGCCGCCGAGGTCGTGGTCATGCTGCACGGCTCGGGTCCCGGTGCCAGCGGCTGGGCCAACTTCAACCGCAATATCGAGCCGCTGGTGAGCGCCGGCTTCCGGGTGATCCTGCTGGACTGCCCAGGCTGGAGCAAAAGCGATTCCGTCGTCTGCGAGGGCTCCCGTTCCGACCTTAACGCCGAGGTCCTCAAGGGCCTGGTGGACCAGCTCGGCCTGGACCGGGTGCACCTCGTTGGCAACTCCATGGGCGGTCACAGCGCGGTGGCCTTCGCCCTGTCCTGGCCGGAACGGGTCGGCAAGCTGGTGCTGATGGGCGGCGGCACCGGCGGCGCCAGCCCCTTCGTGCCGATGCCAACCGAGGGCATCAAGCTGCTCCAGGGCCTGTACCGCGAGCCGACCATCGACAACCTGAAGAAGATGATGAACATCTTCGTCTACGACACCAGCGATCTCACCGAGGAGCTGTTCCAGGCCCGTCTCGACAACATGCTCAACCGTCGCGACCACCTGGAGAACTTCGTCAAGAGCCTGGATGCCAACCCCAAGCAGTTCCCCGATTTCAGCCCGCGCCTGGGCGAGATCAAGGCCAAGACCCTGGTCATCTGGGGCCGCAACGACCGCTTCGTGCC
>RCUL01000624.1_pt1 | contig 16237 bp, 16 predicted proteins | sample 2167521 | NCBI WGS metagenome assembly RCUL01 (sample SAMN09932745, study PRJNA488358) | compost metagenome | feature: garden; material: soil; isolation source: compost soil in acetic acid-enriched culture | place: Germany: Experimental Botanical Garden Goettingen | collected 2016-01-27
ATCTGGATGCCGTACTGAAGATCGAATACGCCGCCTTCAGCCACCCCTGGACCCGCGGGATTTTCCTCGACGGGCTCAAGTCCTATGAAATCTGGCTGATGTTCGAAGGCGAGCAGCAGGTCGGCCACGGCGTGATCAACGTGATCATCGACGAGGCGCACCTGCTCAACATTACCGTCAAGCCTGAAAGCCAGGGGCGCGGCCTGGGTCTGCGCCTGCTGGAGGAGCTGATGAGGCGCGCCTACGAGATCAACGGTCGTGAGTGCTTCCTCGAAGTGCGTGCCAGCAACCAGTCGGCCTATCGCCTGTACGAGCGCTACGGCTTCAATGAAATCGGCCGCCGGCGTGATTACTACCCGGTTGCTGGCGGTCGCGAAGATGCCCTGGTCATGGCCTGTACCCTGTTCGAGTAAGGGTTCAACGCTCCGGCTTGCCGTCCAGCGGGTCGCGCCGGGCCAGCTCTGCTTCATCCAGGCCGTTGCCGCCGCCGATGTCACTTTGGTCGACTACGCTCAAGTCCCAGTCCGCAGGGTGATTTGCTCCCGGCTCGTTGGCGGAGCGGGCGCCGTCTTCGGGGATCAGGGTTTCCGGCTCGAGGTCGTCGTCGGTTGGGTCGAAACCGACATCGACGTTGGGGGTATCCTCGTCAAAGTGCAATTCTTCAACCGAGCTCATGGGGTCTTCGTCTTCATCGCTCGGGGCGGGCTGCGGGGCGTGAAGCGGGCGGTGTTTCTGGCTCATGGTCGATCCTCCTGCAGAAGGGCCTAAACGGTTGACCTGCCATTTGGCGGAAGATTCAAAGGCGTGACCTGAACAGGCCGGCGCCTGTCACAGGATGCGCATCAACCATGAGGCTTGCACATGCACGATCTACAAGAACTGATTGATAACAACGCGCGCTGGGCCGATGCGATCAAGCAGGAAGATCCGGATTTCTTCGCCAAGCTGGCGCGTCAGCAGACACCGGAGTTCCTCTGGATCGGGTGTTCGGACGCCCGGGTACCGGCCAACGAGATCGTCGGCATGCTGCCGGGCGACCTGTTCGTTCATCGCAACGTTGCCAACGTGGTGCTGCACACTGACCTGAACTGCCTGTCGGTGATCCAGTACGCGGTGGACGTGCTCAAGGTCAAGCACATCCTGGTCACCGGCCATTACGGCTGCGGCGGGGTGCGGGCATCGATGCAGGATCGTCAGCTGGGCCTGATCGATGGCTGGCTGCGTTCGATTCGCGACCTGTACTACGAAAACCGCGTGGAACTGGCCAAGCTGCCGACCGAGGAAGAGCGGGTGGATCGCCTGTGCGAGCTGAACGTGATCCAGCAGGTGGCCAATGTCGGCCATACCACCATCGTCCAGAATGCCTGGCACCGTGGGCAGAGCCTGTCGGTGCATGGCTGCATCTATGGCATCAAGGATGGGCGCTGGAAGAGCTTGAATGCGACCATCAGCGGCATCGACCAGTTGCCGCCGCAGTACCGGTTGCGTCCGCAGGACTGAGGCCATCGTGGGGCAAGCCCGCTCCTACAGAAGTGGGAGCGGACTTGCCCCGCGACAGGCTTCACCTCAAGTCTTCTGCAAGTCCCGCAACGTCCGCGTCACCGCCCCGGTATTGCACTTGGCACTGGCCTGCTCCGGGGTCATGTTGCGAATCGTGCGAAAATACAGCTCGCAGGTCTGCTTCTTCGCCGTCACCTGCCACTTCTGCGTACAGGCGCCAAGCGTAGCCTTGGCATCCGCCCCCGGGTTACGACCCATGCCTGCCTGCCAGCAGGCGGCGCTCAGATCCTGGCCCATCATCTTCAGCCCGGCCTGGTCGGCTTTGTCCTGGTCGCCGCCATTGTTGTTTTTGTCCGCCGCATACCAGATCGCACTCGGGTGGTTGGCACCCAGCACCGGGACCTTCTGCCCGGGCGTCGGGCTTATGGTCGCCAGGCCCAGTACATAGAGCTTGGGCCCATACTGCTGTTCGATCCAGCTGCGCACCGGCGAGCCGAAGGCAACCATCGGCAAGGATGCGCCATTGCCGGTTCGCGTCACCTCCCTGACCATCTGCACCTGATAGTCCTTGAAGTAGTCATACACCCCTTCCAGATCTTTGCCGGCGCTGGCCGGGGCCGCGATCGGGGCGATGTCGACGATGGTCTGGTAGGCCGGGGTCTGTTCGGCGGGGATGCCATTGAAGGTCAGCAGCGTGGCCCAGCGGTCGGTGGTGTTGGAGCGCAGGTAGTCCTGGGCCTGGGTTAGCGAGTAATCCGGCGGGAAGTGCAAAAGCTCAATGCTGCGGCGCTTTTCCAGGGCCATGCCCAGGGGCAGGAAGAGGTTCCAGCTATAAGCCCATTTGCCTTCGCGGTTGAGCTGGCTGGCGCCTTGATAGGCCAGCTCGCCAGTGTCGAGCAGCGCTTGCAGGGGCTTGCTGTAGTCGCTCGGTACCCCCTGGATGTCAGCATGCAGTTTGTCGTTGTCACGACTGACCTTCACGGTCGCGCCTGCGTATCCGTCGCGTTGCACGCTCTGGGTCAGGTAGTGTTCCACGGTCTGCTCAAGCGTCCAGTCGCGAAAGCAGATGACGTTGCAGTTGTTGGGGTAGGCAAACAGCCGGTTCACGCGTTCCTGGTTGCCCAGGTCGATCCGGGCGTCGGCCTGGATGGCGCTGCTGAAGGCCAGTGTGGCCAGGGCGAAGGTCAATGGAGCAGTCTTGTGCATGCTTAAACTCCTTGTCAGTTTCTCCCCGCAGTCGGGAGGCTTGCCATACTGGAGGAATTTCCTGGGGATTGGGAAGGGGAGCAGGCTGATGAAACCGTGGTGCAAGGCTGGTATCGGTGCAGGATTTTTGCTGACAGTGCTCGGCGTTGCGCAGGCGCAGGCCGAAGAGCGTGATCTGTACCTGTTTGCCCAGTGGGCCGGTGATCATCAGACTCGGCCTTTTCGCCAGATGCTGGTGGATGCACGCGTGTATGGCGTAGTGCCAATCCATCAGCTGCTGCGTTCGGCCAGTGACTGGCGCTTGTGCAGGGCCGAGCCGTTTGCAGTGGCGCCAGCCTCGCAGTGGCCGGCGGTGCGTTCGACCTTGCTACTGCTCAAGACCCTGGGTGACCAGGGCGTGCTCAAGCGCTATGAGGTGGTTTCGGCTTACCGCAACCCGGTGCTCAACCGCTGTGCGGGGGGCGCCATGGGGAGCGCCCATACCCGTGCGTTCGCGGTCGACCTGCTGCTGCCGGACTGGGCCGATCCGACGCCGCTGTGCAGCTTCTGGCAGGCCCATGGCAAGGACTGGAACATGGGCCTGGGGCGTTACCCGTCGGGGCGCATTCACATCGACACGGCGGGTTACCGCACCTGGGGCGGCGACTTCAGCACCGGGTCATCCTTCTGCGCCCCGGCGGTGGCCGGCAAAGCTCAGGCCAGGTGAGCCAGGCAGGCTGCCGATTGCTCGATCACCCATTCGGCGAAGCAGCGGCTTTTGTCGTCTTCAAGAATCGCCTGGGGGCTGAGCAGGAAATAGGCCGATTGATCCTGGATGAAACCGCGCGGCGCCCGCAGTTGGCCGCTGTCGATTTCATCCTGGACCATCAGGCGCGAGGCCATGGCCACACCCAGCCCGGCAGCGGCAGCCTGGATACACAGGTAAAAGTGTTCGTAATCGGCGCGGCTGCTGCCCTGAGCCGATTCGCCGCTTTGGCGCAGCCAGGTGTTCCACGCATTGGGACGCGAAGCGCTGTGCAGCAGGCGTTGGCCGGCCAGGCCCTGTTCGGGTAGCGCATGGCCGCCACTGCACACCGGGCCGACCCATTCGTCGCAGATCTTCAGCGCATGCAGGTTGGCGTCCCAGTGAAAGTCATCGCGGCGCAGGGCCAGGTCGACACCGCTGCGGGCGAAGTCGATCGGCCCGCCGGCCGCCACCAGGTGCAGGTGAATATCCGGGTGGGCGGCATGAAAGGCCGGCAGCCGTGGGATCAGCCAGCGCATGGCGATGGTCGGTTCGCACGACAGCACCAGTACGTTCTCTCGCGCCTGTTGCTGCAGGCGGTACACCGCGCCTTCAAGTTGCTCGAACACCGACAGGGTGGTGCCGTGCAGGGCGCGGCCGGCGGCGGTGAGGAAGATCGCCCGATTGCGCCGCTCGAACAGCGGCACCCCCAGCGACTCCTCCAGCAGGCGCACCTGCCGGCTCACGGCGCCGTGGGTGACATTGAGCAGCTCGGCGGCGCGCACGAAACTCTGGGTTTGCGCGGCAACGTCGAAATAGCGAAAGGCGGACAGTGCAGGCAGTTTCATATCTGTGAGAAAAACTAGCGGATTTGCCTCACTATAAATCGCTTTTGGCCCTACCCGAAGCTTTCGATAATGGCAGCGCGCAGACGTATCTGTGCATTGGCCTAGCAGATCGAGGAGCTTTACGTGAATGAACTCATAGCCGTTGCCCTGTTCACCGTGCTGGCGGTGATCAGCCCGGGCGCCGACTTTGCCATGGTGACCCGCAGCAGCTACGCCTTTGGCCGCCGTGCGGGCCTGGCTGCGGCCCTGGGCATCGCCCTTGGCGTACAGGTGCATGTGCTGTACACCGTGCTGGGCATCGCGGTGATCATCAGCCAGAGTCCGGCGCTGTTCCTGGCCATGAAGGTGCTGGGAGCGGGGTACCTGATTTATCTTGGCTACAAGTCGCTGACCAACACCACGCGGATTTCCCTGGAGGGCGGCAGCAGCAGTCAGCTTGGCGTGCTGGCGGCCTTGCGCTCGGGCTTTCTGACCAACGCCCTGAACCCCAAGACCATGCTGTTCGTGGTCAGCGCCTATACCCAGGTGGTGCAGCCGGGCAGCTCGCTGGCGATCAACTTCGGCTACGGTGCGTTCATGTCGTTCGCCCATTGGCTGTGGTTCAGCCTGGTGGCGGTGTTTTTCTCCAGCGCGGTATTGCGTCGGGCCATGCTCGAACGCCAGCGTCTGGTTGACCGGGTGATTGGCGTGGCCTTGATTGGCCTGGGGCTGGCGGTGGTGTTCGCCAATGTGCGCTAAGCGGGAGGGGTAAAAATCGCAGGCAAGAAAAAAGGGCTTACCTTGCGGTAAGCCCTTTTTAGTACTTGGTGGCTACACAGGGACTTGAACCCCGGACCCCAGCATTATGAATGCTATGCTCTAACCAACTGAGCTATGTAGCCAAGTGGCGCGCATTATTCGCCTGAAACGGATTTGTGTCAACACTCTTTTTCAAAAAAATTAACGCGCGATCAACCGCTTAGCCGTAAACGGGCTCAGAAGTCATATTTGAACGTGGTCATCAGGTTGCGTGGCGCCCCGTAGTTGCCGTACGACGACGCCATCGAGTAGTACTCGCGGTCGAAGGCGTTGTTGAGGTTGACCGTGGCGCTGAGGTTTTCGCTGATGTCGTAGCGCGCCATCAGGTTGACCAGCGCGTAGCTGCCCTGGTCGAAGCTGTGCAGGTCGAGGCCGACCTTGCTCTGCCAGTTGACGCCGCCGCCGACGGTGACTTTGTCGAGCATCCCGGGCAGGCGGTAGCTGGTGAAGGTCTTGAGGCTGTGGCGCGGATACACAGTGGCAATGCGCTCATCCTGGTTGTCGGTGGTCAGGGTGTAGGTGTATCCGGCAGACGCCTGCCAGCCCTCGGCCAGCTCGCCATTGAGCTCCATCTCCAGGCCCTTGGAGGTGGTGTCCTGCTTGGCATCGTAGACGTTGTCATGCAGCCAGATCGCCAGGTTGTCCTGTTCGAGCTTGAACAGCGCCAGGCTCGAGTTCAACTTGCCGTCGAAATGGCTGCCCTTGACGCCGACCTCGTAGCCGATGCCTTGCATCGGGTCGAGCGGCTTGTTGTTTTCGTCAGTGACCCAGGAGGCCTGCGGGTTGAAGATCTTGGTATAGCTGGCGTACAGCGCCCAGGTTTCATCAAGGTCGTAGACCACACCGGCATAGGGGATGAATACTCCGGTTTCCTTGCGGCTGACTTCGGTTTTTTCGCCGCCGTATGGACGATCTTCGGTATCGCGTTTCCAGTCGATCACCCGGCTGCCGAGAATCAGGTTGAGATCGTCGGTCAGGTGCAGGCGCGAGGAGAGGTAGGCGGCGTACTGGGTCTCCTCCATCGAGGATTTGCCGCTGATGGTCCAGTCCGGCTTGGGCTGCTTGCCGTCCCAGTCGAAGATGTTATCCACCGCCGCACCCGGCGTTGCGTTGTAGTCGTAGCGCCAGCCGCCCCAGCTCGGCACGTTTTCGTTGTACTTGGACAGGGTCACGCCGCCAATCAGTTCATGCTCACGACCGAACAGGCTGAACGGGCCGGTCAGGTACATGTCCAGGTTGTCCTGGCGCGGTGTGCCGGAAAAGCGCGTCGGCAACTGGGTCAGGCCGCTGCCGTCGGGCTGCAGGTTGCCCATGAGAAAGCCGAACACTTCGTCAAACTTGTTTTCCGAATGGCTGTACTCGATCTTGCCGCTCCAGCCATTGCCCAATTGCTGCTCCACCGAGGCGAAATAGCTGGTCTGTTCGTGGTCGTTGTAGGACCAGTCGGGGGCCATGTTGATCGAACGCTTGAGGTTGCTGCGTTCGCCGGTGCTGAAGCGGGTTGGCAAGCCGGTACGCAGCGGCGAGTCGACGTCGGTGCGCTGGTAGCTGAACCCCATGGTCAGCAGGGTGTCTTCGCTCAGGTCGAATTCGCTGATGCCATACAGCAACTGGCTTTCCATCTTGTAGCGGTCGACCCAGGCGCCTTCGGTCTTGTAGTCGGCGACCAGGCGGCCACGCACGTTGCCGCTTTCAGTCAGCGGCCCGGAGACGTCAAAGCCGGTGCCATAGCGGTCCCAGGTGCCCGCCGAGCCGGTAACGCTGGCCTGGCCCTCGGCGGTCGGGCGCTTGCGGATCAGGTTGATGGTCGCCGACGGGTTACCCATGCCGCTGATCAGGCCGCTGGCGCCGCGCACGATCTCGATGCGGTCATACATCGCCATGCTCTGGGTGTAGTTGTCCATCCGCGTGACGGTAGGGACGCCGTCGATCTCGTAGTTCTGGATGACGAAGCCGCGCGAATAATAGCTGTCGGTCTCGGCACCCAGGCCATCGCGCACGACGATCACCCCGGGGGTGGCTTCCAGCGCGTCGCTGAGGTTGGTCAGACGCTGATCATCCAAGCGTTGGCGAGTCATCACGGTCAGTGACTGCGGGGTTTCCTGCGGGGTGAGGTTAAGCCGCGTCGAGCTACTGGAGGAGTAAGTGGTATAGAGCCCGGTGCCTTCAGTGGTCGACCCCGGTGCCTTGCCGGAAATGCTCAGGGCATCCAGTTGCAAAGCGCTGCCCAGTTCCATCGGCAGGTCGATGACGAAGCTGCTGGCGTTGGGTTGGCTCAAGCGCGCGCTGCTGCCAGCGGTCAGTGCCTGCAGCGCCTGGGTCGGGCTCATGCGGCCCTTTACCCCGGGCGACGAGCGTCCGTTGAGCTGATTGGCGTCGTAGATCACCTGCAGCCCGCTCTGGGCGCTGAACTGGTCCAGGGCATCGGCCAAGGGTTGCGCCGGGATGTTGAAATCCTGCGACTGGGCCTGGGCCTGGGCAGGCTCGGCGGCCTGTACCGGTAGGCTCAGGGTGACGCAAAACAGGCTGGCCGCAAGGATGGCGCGGGCCAGCGGTTGACGGCTGAATACGAAATCGCGTGGGTACTGCATGTGTCCTCCCCCAGAGAATACAAACGATAATGCTTCTTATGTGGAGGTGTGACGCAGCAGGAACGGCAATTACCGAAAACTAAAAAAATTAATTCACCGGCTCAGCGCACGATGATCCATTGGCCGGCCAGGTGGCTGACGCTCAGGTTCTGATTGCGCGCCAGGGCATCGATCGCACTGCCGGCCTGGTCGAGGTTGAAGCTACCGCTGACCGGGCGCCGGCCGACCTGTTCGTCGATGTACAGCAGGCGACTGCCCTGATACTCGGCAAGTTGTTCCAGCACCTTGCGCAAGGGTACCTCGCGTACCCGCAGCTGCCCGTCGCGCCAGGCCAGCAGGCGTTCGGCGTCGACCTTCTCGACCTGGTCCAGGCGGCTGCCGCTCAGGGTCACCCGTTCACCGGGGGCGAGCATGCGTTTGTCGCCGGCGCTGCTGACCTCGACCTTGCCCTTGAGCAGCACCACTTCATCGTGATCGCGACCGCGGCTGACAGAGAACCGCGTGCCCAGCACCTGCACCTGAGCATCATCGATATCGACCACGAAGGGCCGGCCATCGTGGGTCACTTCAATGAACATCTGCCCTTGCACCAGGCGCAGCTTGCGCACGGGGCCGCGCAGGTCGACATCGACGGCACTGGCGCTGTCGAGGGTCAGCCGCGAGCCATCGGCCAGCTGAATCTGCCGGCGTTCGCCAACGGCGGTGGCGACATCGCTGTTCAGGCGCTGCAGCAACGGCAGTTGCAGCATCACCAGGCCGCTGATCAGCAAGACGCTGGCGGCCACTGCCCAACCGCCCCAGGAGCGTGGTGCCGCGCGGCGTTCGATCTTGTGCAGGCGGCGTGCCGGCAGTTCCAGCTGTTGCCAGAACAGCTCGACTTCGGCAAAGGTGCGGGCGTTCTCCGGGTCCTGGCGCCACTGTTCGAAGGCCTGGCGCTGCTCGGCGCCGAGGTCGTCGGCGCGCAGCCGGGTAAACCAGTCCAGGGCTTGCTGGTCCCGGTCGCCAGGTTCGGTCGGCTGGGAGGAATTTGGCGATGGGTTCATGGCAGGTCAGTCTTGTTTCGGTTATGCAGGGCAGCCGCGGCGCAATGGCTCAGGGCTTTGTTCAAATGACGCTCGACCGCACGCGGGTCGAGCCCCAGGCGTGCGCCGATGTCCTTGTAGCTTAATTGCTCGACCCGGGCGAGCAGAAACACCTCGCGGGTCGGCGAGGGCAGGCCGTCGATCAGGCGTTCAAGATGGTCAAGGGTGTTTCCGGCCACGGCACTGCGCTCGGGTGAGGTTTCGTTGAGCAGTTGCTCCAGCGCCTGCTCGTCATTGACCCCACGTACCTGGCTGCGCCGAGCATGGTCGATGCTCAGGTTGTTGGCGATGCGATACAAAAAGGCTCGCAGGTTGCCAACCTCGCCGCGCTCACTGTGCATCAGCCGGACAAAGGCATCTTGCAGAAGGTCGCGGGCGGTTTCCCGACAGCGCACGCGGCGGGTCAGAAAGGCCAGCAGTTCGCTGCGATGATGCTGATAGAGCAGCGACAGGCTGCGGTTGTCCTGGTCGTCGGACATGGCGTATGCGGGCCTCGGATAGGCAGGCAGTGGAGTCTGTGAAAACGCAGCCGATGCTAACGTTATTGAGAATTATTAACAAGTGCGTCGAAAGTACGTTGGTCGAAAAGAATAGTGCGCTTGCTAACGATTTCTGGATAATTGGATCCCGCCCACCGGATGGAAGCTTTTGTCATGGCTGTGAGCACTGCCTCGTCAACGTCACCCGCCAGCACCGCGACTGCCCAGAGCAGCCCGCTGGTGATGCGCATCATCGCCGCCTGTGCCCTGGCGCACTTGATCAACGATCTGATCCAGTCAGTACTGCCGTCGATCTACCCGCTGCTCAAGGCCAACTATGGTTTGACCTTTGCCCAGGTCGGGATGATCACCCTGACGTTCCAGATCACCGCCTCGTTGCTGCAGCCCTGGGTGGGTTTCTATACCGACCGCAAACCGATGCCGAACCTGTTGCCGCTGGGCACCCTGTGCACCCTGGTGGGCATTGTCATGCTCGCCTATGTCGGCAGTTTCCCGATGATTCTGCTGGCGGCGGCGCTGGTGGGTATTGGCTCGTCGACCTTCCACCCGGAAACCTCGCGTATCGCCCGGCTGGCCTCGGGTGGGCGTTTTGGCCTGGCGCAATCGACCTTCCAGGTCGGTGGCAACGCCGGCTCCGCCTTCGGCCCGTTGCTGGCGGCGGCGATCATCATTCCCTTCGGCCAGGGCAATGTGGTGTGGTTCGGCCTGTTCGCGGTCTGTGCCGTGCTGGTCACCTATGGCCTGAGCCGCTGGTACAAGGAACACCTGAACCTGTTCAAGGCCAAGCAGGGCCAGCGCGCCACCCACGGCCTTTCGCGCCAGCGGGTGATCGGCGCCCTGGTGGTGCTGGGGTTGCTGGTGTTCTCCAAGTACTTCTACATGTCCAGCTTCACCAGCTACTTCACGTTCTACCTGATCGAGAAGTTCGACCTCTCGGTGGCCAGCTCGCAGTTGCACCTGTTCCTGTTCCTCGGCGCGGTAGCGGCCGGGACCTTCTTCGGCGGGCCGATCGGTGACCGTATCGGGCGCAAGGCGGTGATCTGGTTCTCGATCCTCGGCGTGGCGCCCTTCACCCTGCTGCTGCCTTATGTCGACCTGTTCTGGACCAGCGTGCTCAGCGTCATCATCGGCTTCATCCTCGCCTCGGCGTTCTCGGCCATCGTCGTCTACGCGCAGGAGCTGGTGCCGGGCAATGTCGGCATGATCGCCGGGATCTTCTTCGGCCTGATGTTCGGCTTTGGCGGCATCGGTGCAGCCCTGCTGGGGTACCTGGCCGACTTCAAGGGCATCGAGTACGTCTACAGCCTGTGCTCGTACCTGCCGCTGTTCGGCCTGCTGGCAATCCTCCTGCCGTCCACCGGCAAGCGCTGAGGCCCCATCAGCGATGCCGGTGGGCGCAGCTCATCGGCTGCCCGGCCAGCTCGCCGATCAGTGCCGCCAGGCGTTCGGCTTCGGCGCGGTTCAGGCGGTCGCTGCGCAGTACTTGCTCGCCAACGCCGAAGCTGAAGTTCCAATCCAGGTCCATCAGGTAGTAGGCGGTACCCTCCACAGGGCTGCGCCATGTCGTGTGTGGCGCTTCGATGGCGTCGCCCATGAACTGCATGAAGGTTTCTTCGGCCACCTGAGCTTGCTGGTACTGCGCGGGCAAGGTGAAGTTCTCGCCGGCGCAGACAAACGGCTGGCCGGGCTCGAATTCGAAGAGGCGCACGATCTGCGCGGGGTCCGCTTCGATCCCGAGACGCCGGAACAGCTCGGCACTCGGCCGGTACAGCGGGCTGCACCAGAGGCTGTCATCACTGTCGCCGGTTTCATCCAGGGCATCGGCCGCAGCGGGCTCGAGCCAGCCGCGCGCCAGCAGCTGTCGCTCCAGGGCTTTCCAGTCCGTTGCGGGCAGGTGGCGATAGCGGGGGAAAATGAACTGATGATGCTCGGACATGCGCTGATCCTCTTCCATGATGGCGCGAGAGTAGCACGGCGAGATTGACGTCTGGCCCGGGCTTCACCTAGAGTGCCGACCTTCCTTTTTGCCTGTAGTCGACCCATGAACCGCTTTTCCCGTCCTCGCGCAATCCAGCCGGCTGTTATCCAGGCCGTGGTGTGCGACTGGCCGTGTGACACGGTGCTCAAGCGTCGGCGCAGCGTGCTGTTCGCCTTTACCTTCTCGCCTCACCGTCACACCTCCTGACCTGGCGGCTGCATGCCCGGCATTTTGCCGTGGCTGGCGCGCCTGTATCCGAATCTTTTTTACGGTCATGTATGCGCCTGCGCAGGTGCGATGTCGTGCCTGCGCCGGTGAGTCTGGAGTTGTGATGAATACGCGTTTGTTGCTGGGCTTGTTGTTTGCTGTCTCGGTGGTCGGTTTCAGCCTCGGGGCGAGCTTGCCGCTGGTGTCGCTGCGCTTGCTCGACGGCGGTGCCAGTACCTTGCAGATTGGTGTTGTCTCGGCGATTCCGGCGGCAGGGATGATGCTTTCTGCGTTCATGGTCGATGCCTGTTGCCGGCACCTGACCCGGCGCACCATCTACCTGCTGTGCTTCGGCCTGTGCACCCTGAGCATCGGCCTGCTCGAATGGGCTTTTTCTTCGATCTACCTGCTTGGCGTGTTGCGCCTGGGGCTGGGTATCGGCATGGGTATCGCGATCATCCTCGGCGAGTCGTGGGTCAACGAGCTGAGCCCGGAGCACAACCGTGGCAAGATCATGGCCCTGTACGCTACCGCATTCACCGGGTTCCAGATGCTCGGCCCGGCGATGCTGGCGTTGCTCGGGGCGCACAGTACCTGGGTGACGACAGTGGTGACTGCCTGCTACGGCCTGGCGCTGCTGTGCATTGTGCTGACGGTACCCAATGATCATGTCGAGCATGGCGAGGAGGGCGGCAAGAGCTTTTCCCTGGCAGGCTTTTTCCGCGTGGCGCCGGCCTTGTGCATGGGCGTGCTGTTCTTCTCGTTCTTCGACGCGGTGATTCTTTCGCTGCTGCCGGTGTATGCCACCAACCATGCCTACGCAGTGGGCGTCGCGGCGTTGATGGTGACGGTGATCCTCACCGGCGACATGCTTTTCCAGTTGCCGATCGGCTGGCTGGCCGACCGCTGCGAACGCACCACCGTGCACCTGGTATGTGGCGTGGTGGCGATGCTGATTGGCCTGGCGCTACCGTGGCTGATCGGCATGCAATGGTTGCTGTGGCCGGCATTGGTGGTGCTCGGCGCGGTGGCGGGCGGGGTCTATACCCTCGCGCTGGTGCTGATCGGCCAGCAGTTCAAGGGCCAGGACCTGGTCACCGCCAATGCCAGCGTTGGCTTGCTCTGGGGCGTCGGCAGCCTGCTCGGGCCATTGCTCAGCGGCGCGGCCATGGACGTTGCGCCCCATGGCCTGCCGATGGCGCTGACGGCCATGGCGGCGCTGTTCGTGGTGTTCGCTCGCAGTGCCCGGCGTCGTGCATTCCGGGCTCAGCGCGCCGATCAGGGCGCGGCGTAGAACTCGCGTGCCAGGTGCCTTTCAGAAACGCTCGGGAACCATGCGCGAGGTGTAGCGGGTGCTTTTGTAGCGCCCGATCTTGCCGCGCTTGGGCAACTCGATCTTCTGCTTTTGGGTGATGTCCTCGTAGGGCACCTGTTTGAGAAAGTGACTGATAATGTTCAGGCGCACCCGCCGCTTGTCCTCGGAAACGGCCACATACCAGGGGGCCCAGGAGGTATCGGAGGCGGCGAACATGTCATCCCGCGCACGGGTGTAGTCGTCCCAGCGGGTGAAGGACTTGAGGTCCATCGGGGTCAGTTTCCAGATCTTGCGCCCGTCGGTGATGCGCTCTTTCAGGCGCCGTTCCTGCTCTTGGGGGCTTACTTCCAGCCAGTACTTGATGAGAACGATACCGGAATCGACCAGCATCTTCTCGAACAATGGCACCACCGAAAGGAACTTGCTGGCCTGCTCCTCGGTACAGAATCCCATCACCCGCTCGACGCCGGCGCGGTTGTACCAACTGCGGTCGAAGATCACCACTTCCCCGGCCGAGGGCATGTGCTGTATGTAGCGCTGGGCGTACATCTGGCTTTTTTCCCGCTCGGTCGGCGCTGGCAGCGCCACCACGCGAAACACCCGCGGGCTGACGCGTTCGCTGATGGCCTTGATGGTGCCGCCCTTGCCGGCACCGTCGCGACCTTCGAAGACGATGCAGACTTTCAGGCCCTTGGCCACCACCCACTGCTGCAATTTGACCAGCTCGACGTGCAGGGCCTTGAGCGCTTGCTCGTACTCCTTGCGCGGGAGGCGTTCGTTGTTGCTTTGCTGTTCCTTCTTCTTAGCCATGCGCCAATACCTGGTCTGTGGACGGGAGGCGTTTGAATGCGGCTTTGAGTATAGACCTGGGTATTGGCCAGCGTTTGTACGCAACGCAGGCAAAGAAAAACCCCTTGAAGCATAGCCTCAAGGGGTTTCGGGCTCATCCGGATCCGGCAGGACCCAGGGAGCGGATCAGACGTTGAAGCGGAAGTGCATCACATCACCGTCCTTGACGATGTAGTCCTTGCCTTCCAGACGCCATTTGCCGGCTTCCTTCGCGCCGCCTTCACCCTTGTACTGGATGAAGTCGTCATAGGCGACCACTTCGGCACGGATGAAGCCTTTCTCGAAGTCGGTGTGGATCACGCCGGCTGCTTGCGGGGCGGTGGCGCCGACGCGGACGGTCCAGGCGCGGACTTCCTGCACGCCGGCAGTGAAGTAGGTCTGCAGGTTGAGCAGCGAGTAACCGGCGCGGATCACGCGGTTCAGGCCTGGCTCTTCGAGGCCCAGGGCTTCGAGGAACATGTCCTTCTCTTCACCGTCGTCGAGCTCGGCGATTTCAGCTTCGATCTTGTTGCACACCGGCACCACGATCGCGCCTTCTTCTTCGGCGATCGCGCGGACCGCGTCCAGGTGCGGGTTGTTGTCGAAACCGTCTTCGGCAACGTTGGCGATGTACATCACCGGCTTGCTGGTCAGCAGGTGGAAGCCGCGGATCAGGGCCTTCTCGTCGTCCGCCATGTTCTTCATCAGGCTGCGCGCTGGCTTGCCTTCGGTGAAGTGCGGGATCAGTTTTTCGAGGATGGCTTTCTGTGCCAGGGCATCCTTGTCACCGCCCTTGGCGTTGCGCGCAACCTTCTGCAGTTGCTTCTCGCAGCTGTCGAGGTCGGCGAAGATCAGTTCCAGGTCGATGATCTCGATGTCGCGCTTGGGGTCGACGCTGTTGGAAACGTGGATCACGTTTTCGTCTTCGAAGCAGCGCACCACGTGGGCGATGGCGTCGGTCTCGCGGATGTTGGCGAGGAACTTGTTGCCCAGGCCTTCACCTTTCGAGGCACCGGCGACCAGGCCGGCGATGTCGACGAATTCCATGGTGGTCGGCAGCACGCGGTTCGGCTTGACGATGGCCGCCAGGGCGTCCAGGCGCGCATCAGGCATCGGCACGATGCCGCTGTTCGGCTCGATGGTGCAGAACGGGAAGTTCTCCGCGGCGATGCCGGACTTGGTCAGGGCGTTGAACAGGGTGGACTTGCCGACGTTGGGCAGGCCGACGATGCCGCAATTGAAACCCATGGTGAATCCCTCTTCGTGGAGTCAGGCCTTCTGGCTGTGCAGCTCTCTCATCGCACGCGTCCAGTCGCCGGCGAGGATGTCCGGCAGCACGCCGAGGGCAAAATCGATACTGGCATCCAGCTTCTCCTGCTCGGCGCGTGGCGCCTTGCCGAGGACGAAACCGGAGACCCTGCTGCTGTCACCCGGGTGGCCGATGCCAAGCCGCAGACGGTGAAAGTCATTCTGGTTGCCGAGCTGGGCGATGATGTCGCGCAGCCCGTTGTGCCCGCCATGGCCGCCGCCCACTTTGAGCTTGGCGGTGCCGGGGGGCATGTCGAGTTCGTCGTGGGCCACCAGGATGGCCGCTGGCGGAATGCGGAAGAAATTCGCCAGCGCCGCCACGGACTGGCCGCTGCGGTTCATGTAGGTGGTGGGGATGAGCAGACGAACGTCGCGGCCCTGATGGCTGAACTTGCCGACCAGGCCGAAGTACTTGCGGTCGGCGCTCAGGCTGACGCCTTGATGGCGGGCCAGGCGCTCGACGAAAAGAGCCCCTGCGTTATGCCGGCTCTGTTCGTATTCGGGGCCGGGGTTACCCAGACCGACGATCAGTTGAATGGCAGTCACGACAGGGGCTCTCTTGGTTCAGTCAACGAGTGACTTATTCGCCTTGCACGCGGGAAGCGTGGATGTTGGCGATAGCCAGGTCGTTGCCGTGGGCCAGGGCCACCAGCTCGACGCCGGCCGGAACGGTCAGGTCGGACAGGTGTACGGTCTGGCCGATGGCCACCTTGGCCAGGTCGACTTCGATGAATTCCGGCAGATCCTTCGGCAGGCAGGAAACTTCCACTTCCGACATGGTGTGGGAGATTTCGCCACCCTGCAGCTTCACGGCATCAGCGGTTTCGGCGTTGATGAAGTGCAGCGGTACGGTGGTGGTCAGCTTGTGGTCGGCCACGGCGCGGATGAAGTCGGCGTGCAGGACGAAGCCCTTGGCCGGGTGACGCTGCAGGGCCTTGATCAGCACGGTTTCAACGGTGCCGTCGACGTTCAGGCTCAGCACGTGGCTGTAGGAAGCTTCGTTTTCCAGCAGCTTGGCGAAGTCCTTGGCCAGCAGGCTGATGGACAGCGGGGCCTTGTCGCCACCGTAGATCACGGCGGGAACCAGGCTGGCGTTACGACGCAGGCGGCGGCTCGCACCTTTCCCCAGGTCGGAACGCGCTTCGGCATTCAGGGCAAAATCGGTCATGGTATTTCTCCAGGGTGACAACACGCCCGAAACACTTGCGACCAGCGTTCGGGCGGTTGGCTAAGGCTCCGCGCAGAGGCGGAGCGGTTGTATCGGCGCCCGTTCCTTAGCGGAACATGGCGCTGATGGATTCTTCGTTGCTGATCCGGCGTACGGCTTCGGCGACGACCGGACCGATGTCCAG
>RCUL01000627.1_pt1 | contig 16178 bp, 16 predicted proteins | sample 2167521 | NCBI WGS metagenome assembly RCUL01 (sample SAMN09932745, study PRJNA488358) | compost metagenome | feature: garden; material: soil; isolation source: compost soil in acetic acid-enriched culture | place: Germany: Experimental Botanical Garden Goettingen | collected 2016-01-27
CGCCACATGTACTTCGACGAGGACACCTGGCAACTGGTGGAAGTCGACCACTACGACGGCCGCGGCCAGCTGTGGCGCGTCGGCGAGGGCTTCCAGGTGCTGGATTACCAGCAGGGCGCCGGTATCTATGCCGTGCAGGCGCTGTACGACCTGATCGCCGGCCGCTACGCCGTGCTGGGGATGATCAACGAGTCCAAGCAGGCCTACCAGTACGGGCAGAAGTTCACCATGAACGACTTCACCCCGGCCGCACTGCGTAACGCCGGCATTCGCTGAAACAAGACAGCTGTAACCATCCGACCGACGCCCTGCTTGCAGGGCGTCGGTTTTTTGTTTCTGGTGTTACCACGCTGTAGGGCGGGTGAAACCCGCCATGACGCCTCTGAATTGGCGGGTTGCACCCGCCCTACTTTCCTTTGCGAGGCTCCAGATCGCATAGTGTCAGTCCCTGCTGGCCCATATGGAATTTGATGGCTTCGCTGGGATCGGACGGCGGGATCGGATAGTGCTCGTCCTCGTACTTCTCGATCAGTACCGCCAGCGCTTCCAGTTCGTCGCCCTCTGGCGTACCGGTTTCGGCACCCCACCGTTCCTCCATGCGTACAAAGGCCTCTGCCAAGTTTTCCTTGGAGCGAATTGGCTTGATGTTCATCACACTGTCTCCGCGTTGATCTGGTCGTACTGGCTGTAATCCGCAATGGAACCGATGGTGGGTATCGCTGCGCTCAACACCACCCTACACCATCAGGCCACCCTCTTACGCCGTTATCCCGGTAGGAGTGGGCCATGCCCACGATGCTCTTTCGTGCTTTCGCGGCCATGGGCCGCTCCTACGCAAATAATTCATCGCCCACAAAAGAAAACGCCCCGAACTTGTCGGGGCGTTTCTTGAATCGAGTCTGGGTCAGACCGAGCGCCTGCCCAGCCACTGGTCGAGCTTGGGCCACAGCCGCCGGATGGCGGCCGGGCCGGCCATCAGGCTGACGTGGCCGCCTGGCAGGATCAGCTCTTCCTTGTCCTGCGAACTCACGCCTGCCACCAGCGGCCGCGCGCACTCCGGGGTCACCAGGGTGTCGTGCTCGGCGATCACGTGCAGCAGCGGAATCCGGATGTTCTTCAGTTCCACGCGCTTTCCGTCAAGGCACAGGGTGCCCTCGTACAAGCCGTTCTTGCGCAGCAACTCCTCGACGATCTGCCGGTAGTAGTCGCCCGCCAGCGGCAGCGTATCGTCGCCCCAGCTCAGCATCATGCGGAAATTCCGCACGTAGTCTTCGTTCCACATGTTGTCCCAGAGACGAATCTGGGTGGCGATGGGGCCGGCGGGCCGATGGAGTTCGACCAGCCGCTTGAACACCGTCGGAGGAAGAAGGCCCTGCGAATTGATCACCCGGTCCGGGCTGAACTGCTCGTCCTCGACGACCTTGCGGAAGATCATCCGGGTCCAGTCGGTCGGCGTGGTGAACAGCACCAGGTTCTTCACCGGGCCATCGGGATGCAGCGCGGCGTATATGGTCGACAGCAGTCCGCCCATGCAGTAGCCGACCAGCGTGACGTCCTCGATCCCGGAGCCTTCCTGTACGCGACGGATGCAGTCCGGAATAAAGTCCAGCACGTAGTTTTCCAGCTTCAGGTGGCGTTCGAGCGTCGTCGGCGCGTTCCAGTCCATCACATAGACGTCGTAGCCATGATCGAGCAGGAAGCCGATCAGGCTCTGCCCTTTCGCCAGGTCGAAGATCGAGGCCTTGTTGGTCGTCGGCATGACGAACAGCAGTGGCACCCGGTAAACCTCTTCGGTCGTGGCCTGGTAATGGTACAGGGCCAGGGTGCCGCGCCGGTGCAGCAGGGTCCTTGGCGTCGTGCCGACCTGCGGAGCCGGCGTTCTGAGATATTCGAGGCCGTTGATGCTGCGCTTGCACAGTTGATCGACTTCGTTGCGCAACCGCTCGACGAGGGACACAGCGGAAACCTTGCCGTTACGAAGCGACGCCATTGCCCACCTCCCCGCTGCCGGCTTGCCTTGCGGCGGTGGCCGGCTTGCCTGCACCCTTGTTGACCTTTTTCCTGGTCGGCTGCGAACTTGCGCTCTCTTGCGGACGGCGAGTTCGTGACGGTCGTGGCGCACTCGCTGCATCGGCCGACGGCGCGGTCAACTGGTCGATCCTGTCCTCGACGCGTCCCAGGAGCGCAGCCAGGTTGTCGATTTCGGAGCGGCTGGGCAGTCCCAGGCATTTCTGGATGCCGTCCAGTGTCCTCTCCGATACGTACTTGGCGCCACAGGCCACTTTGGAAACCCGATTGAGCACCCGAGCGAACTCCCTGGTCTCGAATTTGCTGGCGGCCAGCGAGTTGACTCCGCTTTCGAACTTGTCCAGGGCTTCTCGGCAGAGGCGCAAGGGGTCGAGGATTTTCATGCGTAGCTCCTTGCTCAGCGTTCCGCTGAGCAATCTTTCATTGTCGGATAGGTTTGGTGTGCATCCAGCCGGTCGAGACGGGCAATGATCCTGCCCCTGACCAATGCAACGGGGATGGACCACGGCTTGAGCAGGAACTGGCAAACCGTGGCCGCCTTCGGCGACAGCAGACTCAGCAAGGTATTACCCCAGCGCTCGGTCGCCACCCAGGCGGTCAGGGTGGAAGTCGCCACTTCATTTGCGGCAGCCAACAGCGACGACTGCACCTGTGGCGATTCGTCGGCGATTTCGATGGTCCGGTTGCATGCAGGATCGAGTCGGAACACCTGCGCCAGCGCATCGGCGACGCGCTGCAATGCATCTCGTCCGGAGCCGAACACCTCGTCCAGGTTCAGGAAGCCGTGGATCTGCCCGGCGTAGTGCAGGACTTCCACCGGCACTCCGGCAGCACGCAGGCGTGCGGCATAGTCGAGGCCGTCGTCGCGGATCGGGTCGAAGCCGGCGCTGATCACCACTGCGGGGGGCAGTCTATGGAGATCAGCACTGCGGCGCGGCGAGAGCCATGGATCTTCGGCATCCAGAGTGCCCAGGGAGCCAGCTACGATCTGCTTCATCTGCTCCAGCAGGCGAGCGGTGATCAGGTAGCCTTCGGCGTTCTCCGCCAGCGAGGGAAACTCGTGCACCAGGTCGGTTGCCGGATAGGCCAGGACCTGCATGCACAGTTGCGGGCCGCCGCGGCGGAAATTCTCCTGTGCCACCACTGCGGCGATGTTGCCGCCCGCGGAATCGCCACCGATCGCCAGCCGGCTGGTATCGATGCCCAGCTCGGCGCCGTTGTGCGCCAGCCACTCCAGCGCGGCCAGGCAGTCCTCGCGGCCGGCGCTCAGATCATGTTCCGGTGCCAGGCGATAGCGCACGGCGACGGTGATGCAGCCGGCGGCAAGGGCGATGCTGCGACAGATCGAGTCGCCGGTATCGAGGCCTCCGATGATGAACCCGCCCCCGTGGTACCAGAGGAAAGCCGGCAATGCCTGCTCCGAACTGGCGGGGGTGAATATCCGCAGGGTAATGGGACCAGCAGGGCCGTCGATCTCCCGCTCGATCACCGACTCCAGCTGAGGCCGGCGACCCAGCGCAAGAGCCACCAGGCGCCAGGCCTGGCGAAGCCGAGGCAGCCGGGTAAGCGAGTGGTTGTCGGTGCTCCGCGCACGCGTCAGCAGGTTGAGCGAGCGCAGGAATGCGCGCACCTCCCGGTCGGGCTCACGAGCACGCAGCACCAACGGCATGCCGGTATTTGCCGTGGTGTTGGTTTGCCGGTCTTCAGCGGTATTCATTCGGTGGTCCTTGCACGAGTGGAGAAAACCATTCGCAAAGGTTACCGATCGCCATTCTCCCGCGCGCCCACCCGTGGGGATTGGGGGGATGGGGTGGCGCACAATGATTGCGGGTTGGCTCCCAGCCTGCGGCTTACGGGCCTTCCACCTAGTCAGCCATGAATGCAGGGGCCCGGAGTCGGTTTCAATTTCCGCAGATGGACTGTCAGCCCTCGGCTTCCTGGATATTGCGCTCCAGCTGATCCAGCGCCGCCGAGTTCCTGGCCGCCCAGTCGTAAAGCGCATGGAGCGGCTCGACGAAGGTTTCGCCGAGTTCGGTCAGCGAATACTCCACCTTCGGCGGCACCACGTTGAACACCTCGCGCCTGACCAGTCCCGCGTTCTCCACCTCACGCAGGGTCTGGGTCAGCATCTTCTTCGAGATGCCCGGCAGCGTCCGCTCCAGTTGGCCGGTGCGCAGGGGGCCGCGGCTGAGCGCATAGAGCACCATCGATGTCCACTTGCCGTTGAGTACGTAATGGATGCGCCGCTGAGGGCAGTTCTCTCGCAGCACGAAGGGGGTCTGCTCGTCTTGATTCGCCATATTGGTTACCAAAAGGTTACTACGGAACAAAAAAGTGCCTACTTTCCAAAATTACCCTACAGCAAATACGATGCTATCACCAACTGGGGCGCCACCTTTTGGAACGCAGGTTACTTCTGCATCCCATCCAGTCGATTAGAGGACTCAACATGAAAGCTGCAGTGATTCGTGCCTTTGGTGGCCCCGAACAGATTCGCGTCGAAGACATCCCGACCCCGACTCCCGGTCCCGGCCAGGTACTGGTCAAGGTCCTGGCGGCCGGTATCAACCGCCTCGACCACTATGTCCGCCTGGGGCAGATCAATCCCCACCTGGCGTTCCCGCACATCCTCGGTTCAGATGCCGTGGGCGAGGTCGCCGAACTGGGCGTCGGCGTCACCCGCTTCCAGGTGGGCGAACGCGTGATCGCCATGCCGGGCTACCCGATCGATCCTGCCGAGGCACACATCCGCCCGGTCACCACCGCTGCGAGCTATGCGATTCCCGGCACTCATATCCAGGGCACCTATGCCCAGTATGCGGTCGTGCCCGAGGCCTTCCTGCTGCGCGACACCACCGGTTTGCCGGTGGAGCAGATCGCCGCCATGCCGGTAGCATTGCTCATCGCGATCCGCTCTGTGCAGATCGTCGGCGAGGTGAAAGCCGGTGACCGGGTTCTGGTCCATGCGGGTGCCTCTAGCACCGGGATCATGAGCATCCAGGTCGCCCGCGCGCTCGGCGCCCATGTCGCCGTGACCGTGCAGAACGAGGCATCGGCGCAACTGGCGCAGAGCCTGGGCGCCGAACGGGTGATCGACTCGGGCAAGGCGGACTTCGTCGCGGAGATCGGCAAATGGACGGCTGGCCGTGGCGTCGATGTGGCAATCGACAACCTGGGCGGCAATATCCTCGCCCGCACCATCGACGCAGTGAGGCCGCAGGGCATCGTCGTCGCCATGGGCTTCATGGCCGGCCCCGAGGTGACCTTCGATATCCGCAACTTCTTCTTCGCCCAGAAGCAGCTGCGTGGGACCCTGGTCGGCGATATCGAAGACTTCGCCGCATGGCTCGACCCGATCCGCGAGAGCAAGATCAAGCCGGTGATCGACTGCGTGCTGCCGCTGTCCGAGGCCGCCCGGGCTCACGAGCGGATCGGCAGCAACCAGGCGCGCGGCAGCATCGTCCTGCTGCCGTGGGCAGAGTGAAGCGCAGGAGGTAGTCATGAGCGATCTGGCCTTGCAACGCCTGCACGCACTCGGCTGGCAACTGCCCTCGCCTCCCGCTCCGCTGGGAGCCTACCGGGCGGTGGTGGAGGCGAGTTCGATGCTGCATATCTCCATGCAGGGGCCGATGCTCGAAGGACGGCCCCTCCTGACAGGGTTGCTCGGCCGGGAGGTCTCGATCGAAGAAGGTCGCGAGGCGGCCCGGGTCAGTGCGCTCAACGCGCTGGCCCAGGCCCACCACTACCTCGGCAGTTTCGAATGGGTCAGGCAGATCGTGCGCCTCGACGCCTACGTCGCCTGCGAGGAATCCTTCACCAGCCATCCGCAGGTGATAGACAGCGCCTCGGAGCTGTTGGCCGAGGTCTTTGCCGAGCGGGCCGGACATGTGCGAACGGTCTGCGGGGTGCGCAACCTGCCGGGAAACCTCCCGGTCGCCCTGGCCCTGAGCATGGAGCTCGTGCAACCACTCGACTGATCGACGCAAGACGAGCGGGCAGCGAGTGCGAGGATGGCACTCATGGCAAGGCTTCTGGCAAGCAGGACAAAGCCTGGCCTTGGGCAGATATGCGGATAATCCAGGGCTGAGGTCCAGCCAGGGGTGCACAGATGAACTCTTCCCAGTTGTTCACGGCAAGTTCCGCAGAGGTGGCCAAAGGGGCGCTCAATGAAGCCTTCTTCGACGACGTCGATGCCTGGGAAGCAGCGGTCGAGCGTAGCTGCGCACCACTGCGCATCAGCCTGGAAGCCAGCCGCCCGCTCAGTGCAAGACTGATCGAGCAGCAACTCGGCGTGCTCCATCTCAGCCGGGTGACTTCGGTGGAATGCCGCTGCGAGCACGACCGCCAGCACATCGTGCAGAGTCCTGACGACGCCTTCCTCTACAGCCTCCAGTTGCAGGGCGAAGGCCTGCTGGCCCAGGGTGAGCGCAGCGTGTCGCTCCGGCCCGGTGATGGCGTGCTCTACGATTGCAGCCGCCCCTTCCAGTGGGCATTCAGCGGCCATCTGCAACAACTGGTCGTCCGCCTGCCGCGCGACCTGCTTCGCGGCAGGCTGAAGGACCCGGACAAATGCACGGCGTTGCGGGTATCGGGTGGGCAAGGCATCGGCCGCCTGCTGGCGACACAGCTCCACTCGCTGCTGTATGAGCGTGATGCGATCGATCCCGAAGCCGCACGCTATGTCTCCGGAAGCACGCTCGACCTGCTGTCGGGAGCGCTCAGCGAACTGAGTCGCCAGCTGCCCGGCCCGGCCAGCAACATCCAGACCTACCACCTCAATCGCGCCTACTCCTGCATTGCCGAACGCATTCGCCAACCGGAACTGTCGCCCGAGTCCATTGCGAAAAGCCTGGGCATTTCGCTGCGCTACCTGCACCAGCTGTTTCATGGCACGGGTACCACGGTGGCGCGCCACATCCAGGACATGCGGCTGGACGGCTGCGCCCGCGAACTGGCCGCCCTGCCCGCCCGCAGCCACTCCATCACAGACCTCGCCTTTGCCTGGGGCTTCGAGAGTTCTGCGCATTTCAGCCGGGTCTTCCGCAATCGCTTCCAGCTCAGCGCCCGTGAATACCGGGCGCAGCATGCCAGCGGCCGTTGACGCGCAACCGGAGTGCGCTGGCAGTCAAGAAAACGCTGCATCCACAGCGAAGAACCCACCCGAGGCCTTCCATAGCATCCGAGTCGACAGCTGCGCCGTAACCGACTGTCACGCGCGCGGCTTTCATTCACTCGCTACTGGAGAGCCATCTCATGGCCATCGATTTCACGCTGACACCCTCGCAGGTCGAGCTGCAGAAACGCGCCCGCCAGTTCGCCAGACGAACCCTCAGCCAGGTAACGGAAACCATCCGCCAACTGCCGACCCCGGAAAGCCGCTTCCAGGCGACCCGCCCCTTCTATGAAGAGCTGATCCGCGAAGGCTTCCTGCAGCAGTTGATTCCCCAGCCGTTTGGCGGTGGCGGGAGCGGGATGGTCGACATGGCCGTCGTCGCAGAGGAGTTCTACGCGGAAGACGTCAATATTTCCCTCACGATGTTCGCCAACCTCCTGGGCCTGATGCCCCTGTTCCTGGCCGGAACGCCCGAACAGCAACGCCGCTTCATCGCCCCCTTCCTCGCATGCTCGGGTGCGCCCCTGGCCGCCCTCGCTTCCAGCGAACCCGGTGGAAGCGCCAACTATCGCTCAGCCGCTGCAGGTGGCGGGGTTCGGACCCAAGCCGTGCTGGATGGCAATGACTGGGTGATCGACGGCTCCAAGCAGTGGGTATCCAGCGCCTCGGGCTGGGACGGCAAGGGTGCTGATCTGCTCAGTGTGGTGTGCCGGACCGATCCGGATGCCGCGCCCGAACAGGGCGTCTCCGTCATCCTGGTGCCCGGCCCCGTGCAAGGTTTCGCGGTCAACCGCTTCCATGACTCGCTGGGGCACCGCGGCCACCTGACCTCCAACTTCAGCCTCCACGACGTGCGGGTTCCGCGGGAGAACGTGGTTGGCGAGGAAGGACGCGGCCTGGACCTGGTGGATGCCAGCTTTTCCGCCACCGCCGCGCTGGTTGGCGTCATGTCGCTGGGTGTCATGCGCGCCGCGTTCGACACCGCCCTCCACTTCGCCAGGACGGAACGCCGAGGCGGAGAGGTCACGATTATCCACCACCAGGCGGTCGGCTACGCCCTCGCCGATGCCAAGGCCGCCATCGAGGCGGTGCGAAGCCTTAGCTACCGGGCCTGCTTCGCGCTGGACCAGCAGGCGCCGGAAGCGCTGGAGTTGTCGCTGCAGGCAAAGGTATTCGGCTCGGAAACCGCCGTGCGGGTTATCACCGAGCTGATGCGCGTCGTCGGCATCGACAGCTACGACCATTTGTCTTCGCCGCTGCCCGGCATGCTGCAGGACGCCCTGGCATTCCCCCTCTTCGATGGCGGAAACATGGGTGTGCGCCGTCGCCAAATGCATGAACTGATGCAGCACGAAGGCTATGACTCGACCGCCACGGTATTTCACCGCTAGTTCGGCGGCACGCGGGTTTGCCGGAACCGGCAGCGAATAGCCAGTGCACAGACAAAGAGTCGCGACAATGAATAACAAGAGCGCAAACAACCGAATCGAATCCCTTGCGAGATTCCACCCTTCAGACGATTTCTTCCGGCGACTGATCCCGGGCCTGTTCTGCCTGGGCAGCATGGCCGCCAATGCCGGAGTCATCGCCACCGACCCCGGGGACTACGTCGCCTTTCCGGCGGGCACCAACCTGGCCTTGCTGTATTACAACCACGCGGAACGCAACGACATCTATCTGGACGGCCACAAGCAGGATGCCTCCGGGTTCGGCCTGGACAGCGACATCGCCGCGCTGCGCGCGGTTCACTACGTCCAGTGGGGCCCGGTGCTCGCCGCGCCACAGGTCATCGTACCCTTCGGCAGCCTGAGGATGAGCGGCGCCCGGAATGACAGTGCCGAAGGCGTCGGCGATCCCATGTTCGGCAGCGCCTTCTGGCTACTGAACGACCCGGAGCATCAGCGCTACCTGTCCTTCGGAACCTGGATTGCCGCGCCGCTGGGCAACTACGACGAAGACGACGCAGCGATGAACATCGGCGAAAACCGCTGGAAAGGCATCGTGCACGCCTCCTATACCCAGTCCCTGGTCGGCAACCTCGCTGCGGAGATTACCGCCGAGTGGGACTTCTTCGGCGACAACGACGACTTCGCCGGGATGACGCGAAAGCAGTCGCGCATCTTCGAGACGCAAACCCACCTTCGCTACAACTTCTCGCCGGGCAACTTCGCCGCCGTCAGTTACTACCACACCACGGGCGGCGAGAACGAACTGGACGGCGTCGACCTGGACGATGGGCTGAACAGCAAAAGAGTCATGTTCTCGGTGGCGCACATGCTCACGCCGAGCGTGCAGTTGCTTGGACAGGTGGGCCAGGACATCGAGGTACGCAACGGTCCGGAAGAGCAGTTTCGCGTCGGCTTTCGCCTGCTGAAGATCTTCTGACGCCGTTCAGCGGCTAGCTAGCCCTGGAGGTACATGTTCAGCCGCTTGGCCGCGTTGCGCAGATGGGTTTCCGCCGCCTCGCTCGCCGCCTTCGCATCGCCGGCTTCGATGGCCTCGAAGACGGCCTTGTGCTCGTCCTGCACGTCCTGGATCAGCTCGGCGTAGTTCTGCGCGGTGTTCGTGCGCGCCTGGCGGATCAGCCGGCGGGCGTGCTGTTCCAGGTAGTCGTTGAGCGATACGAAATGAGGATTGCGGGTAGCCTCGACGATGGCCTGGTGGAAGGCGAAATCCTCTTCCTCGCCGAGCTCGTCGTTGAGTATCGCGTACTCCATGCCGACCAGCGCGCGCTTGATGCGCTTGAGGTCTTCCGGGGTACGGCGCAGGGCTGCATAGCGCGCGGCGGCCGATTCGAAGGTCACCAGCAGTTCGAGGATGTGCGTCAGGCTTTCGCTGTCGTCCAGCGATGCCGGCTGCAGGCGAAAGACCTGACGCGCTCCACGTTCGTTGACGAACACTCCCCTTCCCTGCTCCGCCCGAACCAGTCCCTCGGACTTGAGCTGCGACAGCGCCTCGCGCACGGCCGAGCGGCCGACCGAGAAGCGCTCCTGCAGGGCGCTTTCGCTGGGCAGCTTGTCGCCCGGCTTGAGCTCCTCGCTCTCGATCTGCCGGTGCAGCCATTCGACGATCGCCTCCGTCACCAACTGGCGCGACTGTTCGGTTGCGGGTTTCGGCGTTTTCTGTGCAGCGGTCATCTGGGCAGGCCTTGGAATTGGGGCATCCGTAAGAGGAATATCGTGGCCGATCTTCCTACACCATGTACAGGCCGCCGTTGACGTGCACGGTTTCGCCGGTCACGAAACCGGCCAGCGGCGAGCAGAGGAACACGATGCAGCCAGCCACCTCCTCCGCCGTGCCGAAGCGACGCATCGGCGTGTTGTCCATCAGCAGCTTGCCCTTGCTCTGCAGCAGATCGGTGGTCATCGGTGTTTCGATGATGCCGGGCGCAACCAGGTTGACCCGGGTCCTGGGCGCCAGCTCGAGGGCCAGGCTCTTGCTGAAGCTGCTCACCGCACCCTTCGACGCCGAGTAATGCGCATGCGAGGGACTACCGCGATGGCCGGCCACGGAGGACAGGTTGACGATGGAGCTGTCGTCGCTCAGGTACGGCATCACCGCGCGGCAGATGTAGAAGGTGCCATCGAGGTTGACGCGCATGACCTTCTGCCAGTCGGCATCCTGCATGTCACGTACCCATTCGCGCGGGTAGATGCCGGCGGCGTGGATCAGGTGATCGATACGGCCGTGGCGCGTGGCCACCGCTTCGCTGGTACGGATGCAGGATTCTTCATCGCCGATATCCAGCACATGGCAGCTGATGCCACCGCCCACGCCATCGGCGACCAGCTCGGCCTGCAGCATTTCCAGCGCGGCCTCGTTGATGTCGGCCAGGGCCAGATTGGCGCCTGCGCGCCCCAGCATCCGCGCACAGGCACGGCCGATGCCGCTGGCAGCGCCAGTGATCAGGACGGTTTTGCCATCGAAAGCAATCATTGTTTTCCCTCTGGTGATGGCGGTACGCGGTATTCGTTACGCCAACTTGTCTGACATGCATTGAAAGGATGTTGACAACATCTATTGCCGCCCATAATGTGCGACAACATGTCAGACAAGTAAACAATATTCGTCCTACATGCTGACGAAATACATCCGCCACGGCCCGACCGGAAACGAGGGAAGCATGATCAACGGAAAAACCCGTGTCGTCGGAATCGTCGCCGACCCCATCGAGCACGTGCGCACGCCGGAACGCTTCAATGCGTACATGCGGGAGCTGGACTGCAATGCCGTCCTCGTGCCCTTCCATGTCCGCCCGGAAAACTTCGCGGCCTTCGTTGCCAGCCTGCCGGCCATGTGCAATCTCGCGGGTCTGGTAGTGACCATTCCCTACAAGGAATCCGTGCTGCCGCTGTGCACCGAACTTACCGACGCGGCTCGGCAGATCGGTGCGGTCAACGTCCTGCGCATCGACCATGAGAGCGACGCGCTGATCGGCACCAACCTCGACGGCGAAGGCTTCGCCTGCGGGCTGCTCGGCCAGGACCACAGCATTCGCGGCCAGCACATCTACATCGCCGGCGCCGGCGGCGCGGCCAAGGCCATCGCCCATGCACTGGCCAACAGCGGCGCGGCGTCCATCGGCATCTACAACCGCACCGAGAGCCGCGCACGGCAACTGGTGCAGGAATTGCGCGCCCATCACCCGCGACTGCAGGTCGAGATCGCCGGACCGGTACCGGAGCACTGCACGCTGGCGGTGAACGCCACTGCGCTGGGACTGAAACCTGGCGATGGCCTGCCCTTCGAACTGGATCGGCTGCCAGTCGGCGCGCTGGTCGCCGAGGTAGTGATGAACCCGGACATGACCCCACTGCTGTGCGCCGCCGCCGAACGTGGCCACCCCGTGCATCTGGGCCGGTACATGGTCGATGCGCAGATCGGAGCCATGGCGCGCTTCTTCGGCCTGGCCTGAGCAGGAACGACGCGGCCTCGCCCTGCGCGGCGCCGCGATACCCCGAGAACAATGACAATTGAAGGGCTGGATAGCGGTATGACTCGACAAATTACCGAACAAGCGACGACGCAACGGTACGCGGAACTGGCCGGCAAGACCGTCTTCGTCACCGGCGCAGCCAGCGGCATCGGCCTCGCCATGGCCAGGGCGTTCGCCGCCAACGGCGCGAATCTGGCGCTGTTCGACATCAATGCTGCCGCCCTGGAGCAAGTTCGCACCGAGCTGGGCGAAGCGCGCCCCGGCATCCAGCTGGAAGCCATCGCCGGCTCGATCACCGATCCGCAGGTGGTGGACACTGCGGTGCAGCGGACCGTGGAGCGCTTCGGGCGGATCGACGTACTGCTCAACAATGCCGGCATAGCCATGAACCGCCCGACCCTCGAACTGAGCGCGGATGACTGGCGCCGGGCGATCGATATCAACCTCAACGGCGTCTTCTACTGCGCGCAATCGGCCGGCCGCCGCATGGTCGCCCAGGGAGGCGGGGTGATCCTCAATACCGCCTCGATGTACGGCCTGAGCGCCGCCCCCGAACGCGCGGCCTACTGCGGCAGCAAGGCCGCCGTGGTGATGCTGACCAAGGTGCTGGCCATCGAATGGGCCAGGTCCAACGTGCGGGTCAACGCCATCGCTCCCGGCTATGTGCAGACCGCCCTGGTCGACCAACTGGTGCGCGACGGGCGCATGGACCTCGACGCGCTGACTGCCCGCACCCCGGCCGGGCGCCTTGCCCAACCGGAAGAAATCGCCGGCGTCGCCCTGTTCCTCGCGGCCGACGCTGCCGCCTTCATCAATGGCCAGACCCTTGTCGCCGATGGCGGCTGGACGGCTTACGGCTACATCTGACCCGAGAGACGAACACCATGGCAGAACATATTTCGCTGTCCCCCGCGGCAGCGTGGGTGGAGCTGCGCGCCACCGAACAGGACTGGAAAGACGCCGACCCGGCCGTGCTCGGCACGCTGCTGGCACACATGCACCTGATCCGCGCCTTCGAGGAATGCGTGCTGGAGCTGGCCTCGGAAGGTCTGGTCCACGGTCCGGCGCATTCCAGCATCGGCCAGGAAGGCGGCGCCGCCGGCTCTATCGTGCCGCTGGTCGCCGCCGACCAGATCAACGGCTCCCATCGCGGGCACCATCAGTTTCTGGCCAAGGCGCTCGGTTACCTGAATCCCGCCGGCATCGATCCCCTGGCGCCGCTGAGCAGCGAGGTCGAGAACCTGCTGCAACGCACGCTGGCCGAGATCCTCGGTCTGGCCGACGGCTTCTGCCGTGGCCGTGGCGGCTCCATGCACCTGCGCTGGCAGGAGGCCGGCGTGCTCGGCACCAACGCCATCGTCGGTGGCGGCGTGCCGCTGGCTGCAGGCGCCGCCTGGGCCCACCGGCATGCCGGCACCGATGCCGTGGCGGTGAGCTACTTCGGCGACGGCGCGGTGAACATCGGTTCGGTGCTGGAGACCATGAACCTGGCGGCCGCCTGGCAGCTGCCGCTGTGCTTCTTCATCGAGAACAACCGCTACGCGGTATCGACCACCGTCGAGGAAGCCACCGCCGAACCGCGCCTCTCCGCCCGCGGCGCAGCCTTCAACATTCCCAGTTGGCGCGTCGACGGCATGGACCCGCTGGCGGTCTACCTGGCGATGCAGGAAGCGCTGGCGCACATGCGCGCCGGCAAGGGGCCGACCATCATCGAGGCCGACGTCTACCGCTTCTTCCACCAGAACGGCGCCTTCCCCGGCAGCGCGTTTGGCTATCGCAGCAAGGAAGAGGAACAGGCCTGGCGCGAGCGCGACCCCCTCGATCACCTCGGCCGGCGCATGCAGGCGCGCGGCCTGATCGACGCCGGGCAGATCGCTGCCCTGCGCGGACGCGCCCAGGCGGCCATGCAGCGCGCCGCAGCCGAACTGACTGAAGCCGACGTCGGCGCCCGCGCGGACAAGCGGCGGATTCGCCTCGACCTCTGGCCAAGCCCGGACTTCTGCAACGTCGGCGTGCGCGGCGATCTGTCCGAGTTGCAGGGGGCGCGTACCGCAGAGGAAGCCGGCTTCCAGGGCAAGCTGGAGAAGCGCAAGTTCATCGACGCGGTGGCCGACGTGATGACCCAGCGCATGGAAACCGACCCGGGCGTGGTGGTCATGGGCGAGGACGTGCATCGCCTGAAAGGCGGCACCAACGGCGCCACCCGTGGCCTGAAGGACCGCTTCCCGGATCGCGTGCTCGGCACGCCGATCAGCGAAAACGCCTTCGCCGGCCTCGGCGGCGGGCTGGCAATGGATGGCCGTTACCGCCCGGTGGTGGAGTTCATGTATCCCGACTTCATGTGGGTGGCTGCGGACCAGGTGTTCAACCAGATCGGCAAGGCCCGGCACATGTTCGGCGGCGATATTGAGGTACCTTTCGTCCTGCGCACCAAGGTCGCCATAGGCAGCGGCTATGGTTCTCAGCACTCCATGGACCCAGCGGGCATCTTCGCCACCAGCCCCGGTTGGCGCATCGTCGCGCCCTCCACGCCGTTCGACTACATCGGCCTGATGAACGCCGCGCTGGCCCTCAAGGACCCGGTGCTGGTGATCGAGCATGTCGACCTGTATGCCTCGTCGGGCATGGCGCCGGTCGAGGATCTCGACTACCAGATCCCGTTCGGCAAGGCCGCCATCCGCCGCAGCGGCAAGGAAGTGACGGTACTGACCTACCTGTCGATGGTCGCCCATGCCCTCGAAGCAGCCGAACACAGCGGCATCGATGCCGAGGTGGTGGACCTGCGCTGGCTCGACCGCGCCAGTCTCGACTGGGAAACCATCGAGGCGAGCATCCGTAAGACCAACAACGTGCTGATCGTCGAGCAGGGCTCGGTCGGCACCTCCTACGGCGGCTGGCTGGCCGACGAAGTCCAGCGCCGCTGCTTCGACTGGCTCGACCAGCCGGTACAGCGCGTAACGGGCAGCGAAGCTTCGCCAAGCATTTCCAGGGTGCTGGAGCGTGCCGCCTGCGCGCGCACCGAAGAGGTGGTCGTTGGCCTGCATCGAATCATGCGCGACAAGGGTGCCGCCTGAGCGGAGGGAACAGCGAAATGACCATTCACATGACGGCCCCCCTCGAAGTGGGCATCGCCTGCCGCGATCTGCTCGCGCAACGCGCTTTCTATGAAGGAGTGCTGGGCCTGCAGTTCGTCAGCGAATTCCTCGTCCCGGCCGACAAGGCCAGCGCTGCCGCACTGTGCCCCGAGCACTACATCGTCGTGCGTCTGCAGACCAACCATGGCGAGCGCATCAAGTTGCTGGCGCGGGCCACGCCGACCGCAGCCGAGGCGCCCGGCGAGTGGATTCTCGACCGACCGAACGCCACCTACCTGACCTTCATCCTCGATGACATCGACGCCGCCATAGCCGATCTACAGCGCGCCGGAGTCGAGTTCATGACCGGCCCGCAGCGTGTGGAAGTGCGGCCCGGCGTTTACCTGGCGTTCTGCCGCGACCCCGAGGGCAACGTCCTCGAACTGGTGCAGTACGAAAACATCGGCGACTACCGTCCCGACCTGATCAACGGAGCGAGCTGACATGGCAAAACTCATCCGCATGCCGGAAATCGCCGCCAACGGCACCTCCGCCGTGCTCAACGAATGGCTCAAGCAGGAGGGCGACGCCATCGCGGTCGGCGACATCCTCGCCACCATCGAAACCGACAAGGCGCTGGTCGACTTCACCGCCGACGAAGCCGGCGTGCTCGGCAAGATCCTCAGTCTGGCCGGCGAGGACGTCGCCGTGGGCGCGCCCATCGCCGTGCTCAGTGCACTCGGTGAGAACGGCGTCGATATCGCGGCGCTGCTGTCCAGTTCGAGTGTCCCTGCAGCGCAGGCCGCACCGGCCCCCGCGGTCGCCTCGACTGCCCAGGCGGCTCCCGTGGCATCCGAGGAACAAAGGATCAAGGCCAGCCCGCTGGCACGACGCCTGGCGCGGGAACAGGGCGTGGAGCTCGCCACCTTGCAGGGCAGCGGCCCGCACGGGCGGATCGTCAAGCGCGACGTGGAAGGCGCCCGTCCTGCCCCCGCCGCTCCCGCTGCTGTGGTTGAGCTCGTGGTTC
>RCUL01000628.1_pt1 | contig 16158 bp, 11 predicted proteins | sample 2167521 | NCBI WGS metagenome assembly RCUL01 (sample SAMN09932745, study PRJNA488358) | compost metagenome | feature: garden; material: soil; isolation source: compost soil in acetic acid-enriched culture | place: Germany: Experimental Botanical Garden Goettingen | collected 2016-01-27
AAGGCCTGATCGTCCAGCTCTTCACCCTCAACGCCAAGGCCAAGGACATCCGCGCACTGGAAAAGGCCCTGGCGGAAAACCGCAAGGCCCTCGAGGAAGGCGATCTGCAGCAGGTGCTGGAATCCGTGCAAGGCTTCTACGACGTGCTGCTGGAAGGCTCCGGCAACCACATCGCTGCCACCCAGCTGCGCCAGCTGCAGGCGCGCATCAGCTACCTGCGCGCCACCTCGGTTTCCCAGCAGAATCGCCGCGGCGCCAGCAACGCGGAAATGGAAAAAATCGTCGAGGCCATCAAGAGCGGCGACCCGCTGGCCGCCCACCAGGCCTCGGTGGACCACGTCCGCGCCGCCGCCAAGGTGGCGCTGGACTACCTCAAGTCCAAGCAGGACGAGCCGGGCAAGGTGCGCGACATCGCCGTCCCCATCGCCCTCAAGGAACCGCGCATAGGACGCTGACGCCATGGCCGACCCGCGCTTCTGTCCCGGTTGTGGTAGCGGCAACCTGAGCCGCCAGTGTCCCCCGGGGGATACCCACGAAAGGCTGGTGTGCGCGGGCTGCGGCTACGTCCATTACGTCAACCCGAAGATCATCGCCGGCTGCATCATCGAGCGCGACGGCAAGTACCTGCTCTGCCAGCGCGCGATCCCGCCGCGCCCCGGCACCTGGACCCTGCCCGCAGGCTTCATGGAAAGCGGCGAGACCACCGAGGAAGCGGCCCTGCGCGAGGTCTGGGAGGAGAGCGGCGTGCGCGCCGACATCGTCTCGCCCTACTCCATCTTCAGCGTGCCGAAGATCAGCGAGGTGTACATCATCTTCCGCGCCACCGTGGTGGAAGAAACCGGCCAGCACGGCCCGGAAACCCTCGCCTACCGCTTCTTCGCCCCCGACGAGATTCCCTGGGAAAGCATCTACTACCCCGCCATCCGGCAGATCCTCGAACGCTACATCGAGGAACGCCAGGCCGGGGTGTACGGCATCTACATGGGCAACGACGATACCGGGAAGGTGCATTTCATCCGCTGACACCCCTGGGTTAGCGCTAAGCCAAAACCCACAATTCCTTCTGCCGCGCCAACGTCGAACTTCGAAAAGGTTCGCGGACGGATGTCGTTGTGCGCCCAAGACCTCTCCTCACCGGGAAGGTCCGTAGCAACTGGCATTTCTGTTGACCAGACGCCCTCGTTGAGCATTGCGAAGGTTTCGCCAGAAGGCCTTGTAGGATTTGGCTGATTAGGGTGTAGGACTTCTCTTGGTACCCCTGCTGGTCGATATCGAGCATACCGGCCCTGCGGATATCCTTCAGACTCTCGTGAATGCTAGTCGTAGGAAAGTCCTCCGGAGGTTGCTGTGAGTCGTGTCCTGATCGTTGATGATCATCCCGTCATTCGCATGGCAATCCGCATGCTACTGGAAAAGCAAGGCCATCAGATCGTGGGTGAAACCGACAATGGAGTGGACGCCCTGACCATGGCAAAGACGCTGATGCCTGACTTGTTGATCCTGGATATCGGCATTCCGCGACTTGACGGTCTGGAAGTTATCAGCCGTCTCGCAGCCGCCGAGCTGCCATTGAAAATACTCGTGCTGACTGGCCAAAGCGCCTCGACGTTCGCTGCGCGTTGCATGCAAATCGGTGCCTCCGGGTTCGTTTGCAAACAGGAAGGCCTGAATGGATTGGTGAGTGCAGTGAATGCCGTGCTCACTGGCTACACCTACTTCCCAAGGGATGCGACTCGCCCTAACCGTGAAAACAGCAAGCAGTTGAATGAGCAGGATTCGCTCGACCGACTCTCGGACCGGGAGATGGCGGTTTTCCAGCACCTGGTAAGTGGCCTCTCCAACAAGGAGATATCCGAACAGATGCTCATCAGCAACAAGACCGTAAGCACCTATAAGGTACGGCTGCTACTGAAGCTAAATGCCCATTCCGTGGTTGACCTTGTTGAGATTGCCAAACGCAACGCCTTGATATGAGGTTGTCCATGGGCGGCTGGCAATCGGTTCTTGCCGTCATATTGTCGGCGACCCTGCTGTTCTTCGGGCTCGATGCGAGGGCGGACACATCCTCCCCAACAACCCTAAAGTTGCTGGGTCGCTCCTCGGATGATCAACTCGAACTGGAGTTGCCCGAAGCTGATCGACGGTGGCTCGACAGCAAGAAAACCCTGGTCGTGGGAGTCGCTGGTCCGGACTACCCTCCGCTCGAAATCGCAGCCAGCGGAGAGGATCTGGAGGGGATCACCGCAGACTACCTGGGGATACTGGAATCGCACCTGAACGTGCAAATCCAGATACAGCAGTTTCCCGATCAGGACAGCGCCATCCAGTCCTTGCATAGAGGCGAAATAGACCTCCTCAGCCGCGCAACCAATTCCGCAGGGCAACTGCCCGGGGTGATGCTCTCGGAGCCCTACCTGGTCAACCAGCCCGTCGTGATTGGCCGCCAAGGCAACTATCCAATCGGCGAGAGCTTCCTTTCCGGCAAACGCATTGCGGCCGTCGAGCGGTATTTCTCGGATGCGGAGTTCACCAGCTCTTACCCGCATTCGGAACTTGTACGGTTCGACTCCCTGCGCCATGCGCTGGAGGCAGTCTCCTTTGGGCGTGTGGATGCTTTTATGGGGGATGCCATTAGCGCCCAGTACCTGATTAGCCAGGAATACCGGCTCAATCTGAAGATGCTGAACTTTGCAAAGTTCAATGGCGGAGGATTCAGCTTTGCCCTGGACACGTCCAACACCAGGCTGCTGAAGATCCTCAACGAGACACTGGACAGCATTCCCGCCCAGACTCGCCAGCAAATCCAGCGTCGCTGGGAGGCCAGGGCACCCTACTCCATTGCCAGCCAACAACTGGCCCTGAGCCCCGGGGAGCAACGCTGGCTGGAACGTAATCCCAGGCCGGTGCTCGTCGTGGACCAGTCCCTTGCCCCCCTGACCTTCTTCGATTCTCACGGGAACTTCAGTGGCATAGCCGCTGACCTTCTGGATCTCGTTTCAACACGAACCGGCCTGCAATTCGAAGTCCAGGCCGCGAGTTCGATTCCCGAAATGCTTCAGCGTGTCCGGCAAGGTCAAGCCTATGCAGTTGCCGCCCTGACACCAACCCCGGAGCGGGAGGCTTTCCTCGACTTCACCCGCCCTTATCTGAGCACCTCGTTCGCCGTGGTCGCCAACAAGGCCGATAAGCAGATCACCAGCCTGGCGGACCTGAAACACAAACGGCTGGCAGTACCGAGAGGTACCGCGCTAATACCCTATATCCGGGAGCATTATCCGGACATCCGCATGGTGGAAGTGGAGAACAATGCCGATGTCTTGCCATTGCTCAGTGAGCGCAAGGTGGACGCGGCGGTTCATCTCATGGCTGCCGCCAACTTCCTGATATCCCGCTATTTCAAGGATCTTCAAATCGTCGGGACGCTGGATCACGGCCCTGGGAATTTCTCCTTTGCCGTATCCCATGCCGAACCGGAACTCCTGAGCATCCTGAACAAGGCATTGCTGGCAATACCTCCCGAAGACCTGTCGAGCATTGTCAGTCGCTGGTCCACTGCCGCGGAATCATCCGACAACGTATGGGTGAGATATCGCTCGCAGTTCTACAACCTTTTCATGGGTGTGTTGCCGCTGGTGGCTCTGATCATTGCCTGGAACTGGTGGCTGCAGATCAAGGTGTTTCAGCGGCGCCAGTCCGAAAAGGAGCTCAACTATCGCCTGGAGTTCAAACGCGCCCTGATCGATGGCATTCCCCTGCCGGTGGCGGTGCGCGACCGCAATGGACGCTTGCTGACCTGCAATCACAGCTACCTCGACTTCACCGGACTTTCCCCAGGGCGTGCCCATGGCTCCTCTCTGGCCGACATTTCCTGGCTGGACTCGCAACAGGCACAAGAGCTCCAGGAGGAATACCGGCAGGTAATGGAGTCCGGCCAACCTCAAGCTTTCGATCGAGTCATTGAAATCCAAGGGCAGACTCGGCAGGTCTACGATTGGGTTACACCCTATCGGGGGATCCAGGGAGAGGTAGTCGGTGTGGTATGCGGATGGGTCGACATGACCGAGCGCGAACGCCTCCACCACCAACTGCAGATCGCCAAGGAACAGGCCGAAGAGGCTAGCCGCGCCAAAAGTACCTTCCTGGCGACCATGAGCCATGAGATCCGAACTCCACTGAGCGCGGTCATCGGCATGCTGGAACTGGCTCTGGCCAACTCCGCGTGTGCCAGTTGTCATGACCGCGGCTCCATCGAAGTGGCCTATGACTCGGCCAAGTCCCTTCTTCTACTGATCGGCGACATCCTCGACCTGGCAAAAATCGAGGCTGGACGACTGAGCCTGGCACCCGAGCCTGCCCAACTGCGGGACCTGGTCGAGTCGGTGGTACGAGTTTTCGACGGCCAGGCCCGCCAGAAGGGACTTTGGCTCAACCTGGATATGGATGTCGCTTCCGATCGCCACGTACTGATCGACCCATTGCGCTTCAAGCAGATCCTCTTGAACCTGGTGAGCAATGCAATCAAGTTCACTGACAAGGGCGGCATCAACATCCGGGTGAGCGCAGCACCTCTGGCAGACGACCACCTCGCCTTGGAGGTATCCGTCGAAGACACGGGAATCGGTATTGCCAAGCATGAACAGGAGCGGTTGTTCGAACCCTTTACCCAGGCCCAACACAGCGTGGGCTCATCAAGAGGCGGTACAGGCCTGGGCCTGTCAATCTGCCGGAAGCTGGCGGACATGATGGGTGGCACTATCCACTTGGATAGCGAACCCGGTGTTGGAACCGCAGCGTGCGTGAGACTCACCCTGCAGACACTGGAGCCCTCCGCGGTCTCTGTTGAGCCTGCGGCAAAACCTGTACGGGAGGCGAACCGATCCCTGCAGGTACTGGTAGTGGATGACCACCCAGCCAACCGCATGTTGCTTGCTCAACAACTCATGCATCTGTCCCACCATGTCGTTACGGCCGACGACGGCGCCATGGCCCTCGAGCACTGGAGTCCCGGTCGATTCGATGTGGTCATCACCGATTGCAATATGCCCGTGCTGAATGGCTACGCACTGGCCTCCAGGATTCGTGAGATCGAACTCGAGCATGACGCTTCTCCATGCGTGATCCTCGGCCTCACGGCTAATGCGCAACACGATGAAATCGCTCGCTGCCGTGAAGCAGGTATGGATGACTGCCTGTTCAAACCGATTGGGCTGGAAACTCTACGAGCTCGTCTCGCCCAGGTACCGCACACCGCCGACGGGGTTGATTCATCACTCAAGCTTCTCAGCCTTGGTTTCGACTTGCGCATTGTCGAGGAGTTGAACGGCCATGCCCCCGACCTGACCCGGCAATTTATCGAGCAGTTGCATGCCTGCAATCAGACGGACGCACAGCAACTGGACACCTTGTTGATTGCACAGGACTGGAGTCAGCTGTCGGACTTGGCGCACCGCATCAAAGGAGCGTCCCGGTTGATTCGGGCGGATACTCTGCGGGATTGCTGTGCCGACCTTGAAAGAGCTTGCAAGGATGGTTTGAACGAAGGCGAAGTGCGCAAACGGGCGCAACAGGTCCGGGAAGCAATGGATGCCCTGCAAGGGCAATTGCTGGCATATCTGCACTCACATCCGATGATTCCGACAGCCATCCATCCATGAAGCACGACACTTCTGATGCAGCGGGTGAGATCGATATGTAAGTCTTTGCCATAGCAATATGTCGGCAAGAATCCACTCACCTATCAGATTCGGCCTACTTCAATGACGACTCCCAACCTGAATACTGATATCCCTTTCGCTGTCGGTAGTTGTAGAAGATGCGTCATATCCCCTTCACGTTGTGCATCCTTCTGCCCCTGCTGGGCAGCCTGAGCCATGCGGCGCCGGCCACCCCACTACCACCCACCACCCTCATCGTGGACATCCAGCGCTACCTGCTGCTGTACAGCGCAACCGGGGACGAACGTTTCCTGGAGCGTCTGAACACACTCGCTCCAGAGTTCGAAGAGGGGATAGCTACCCAGAAGAACGCCGCCACCCTCAAGGACATATGGGGCCTATACCTGGGCGCAGTGGAGAAGGTCCGTGATGCCTACACAAGCAAGGACATTGACCTGAGAAAGGCGGTATCCGAAGCGCAAGAAGTATCGGCGCTGTTCGACTCGTTCATCCTCGAAGACACCGAGACTGCGCCACAATCACTGGCCGACAACCTGCGCCGCCTGGCACTGCTTAAAGTCCTCCAGGCGAATAGCGAGCTGCTTGGCCAGTCCCAGAACGACGACAAACTGAATACGCTCTCCAGCGAGATAGAGAATCAGCTCGACACTCTGTCCGTTTGCGCCGAAGAAGCCCCACAGCAGTGCGAAACGCTGAAAAGGCGTTGGCAGTACCTGCGCCTGACCGGCAGCACAGGGCACCTCCTGCTCTACCCGTTCAATGCCCAGATCGAATATCTGCTGTCCCGCCTACCAGCCGACTGAGGCCATCCTCGATCAACACTGCAGATCACATCTGCCTACGATGGGCAGCTCGGATTTGTGCGAACAATAATCACCATCCCCCTCGCACATTCGGAACTCCGGATCCGAAACATTGGAGCGCCTTCAGAACGCCTGAACCAGACCTCTGCCAGCCCCTATGAGCTGAAACCTCTCGCCACCTGGCTAGGCAAGTAGAACGCTCTCCAACTCCAGTGCAATTGTAGAGCGTGCTCACTTGGCTTAGCGCCCATCTCTGATGATGTGATCGCCAGATAGTTCCAGAGCACTACAACCATTCTCATTCAAATATATTTTTAGCCTACCCCAAAATAAACACGAAGGATTTTTCCTACGTAATTTTCTCTCTTTCGGATACGCCCTACAGCCTAGCGGTATCTGTCTGCTACCTGAAGAATTTATCGGGGAATAACATCATTCCAGAGGGCAAACACTGCCCGTATACCAAGGAAATAGGAGAGCATCATGAAATCGTCCATCAAAACACTGCTGGCCCTTGCTGTAATTGCAGCCCCGGGCTTTGCTTCTGCTGCCAATACCATTCTTTTCAAAGGCGAAGTCACCGACCAGACTTGTGCTGTAATCGTTGATGGCTCCGCCAACCCGACCGTTCTTCTGGATTCTGCCCCGGTAACTGACTTTGCCGCAGTGAACGACACTTCTACTCCTACCCCGTTCACCATCACCCTCAAGGGTTGCACCCCTGATCCTGCCAACCCACAGAACTTCACCACCGAGTTCCTGGCAAACAACGCCACTACCAGTGGCAACATGACCAACACCGCAGTTGGCGGCGCCACTGGCGTAGCGCTGCAGTTGCTTGATGGTGTCGGCGGGGCTCAAGTTGACCTTTCTGCTGGTGCAGTCGAAGCCGGCACCATTGTTCTGCCTGCAGCCGCAACTGAAACTTCCTACCAGTACGAAGTGCAGTACGTCTCGGAAGCTGCTGTTACTCCGGGCGCAGTCGAAGGTGCAGTCACTTACGCTGTGCGTTACGAGTAACTCTCAAACTTAAGGCACATGGACGTGCCTTATCTTCAAATAATTTATATTTGCGGCCACTCATACCTCTCTTTCAAAAGAGAAGAATCACCATCCCGCCCACTCATAACAAATAAAACAGGCCCGCAAATCTAACACTTCCCGCCAAGGACACTTGGTGGACGAGTGATTATTACGCACGTTTAAAAAATCTGCAGCAGCAATGAGGTACGGGCATGTATTCGGGATATAAGTCTGCTTTCGGTAAGTGTCTCCCATCGTTGGGCCTGGCCCTCTGGTTGTGTACTTTCACATCGATTGCCAGCGCCAGTGTAGTAACTGTTGGCACCCGAATCATCTACCCCGGCGATAGCGCCGAGAAGACCGTGCAACTGACCAACCAGGACACTTTCCCCAATGTCGTCCAGGTCTGGGCGGATGTGAACAACCCGAACTCCACTCCGGATGACGCCGATGCTCCCTTCCTGATCACCCCGCCGGTGTTCCGCATAGAGCCCAGATCCGGGCAAAGCGTGCGTATCCGTTATGTCGGCGAAGGACTACCGCAGGACCGCGAGTCGGTGTTCTACCTGAACTTCCAGCAGATCCCACCACGCAGCGATGCGCACAAGTCGCAGAACCAGTTGCTGGTCATGCTGCGTAACCGCCTGAAGCTGTTCTACCGCCCTGCGGGCATCGTCGGCGCCCCGGAGAAACTACCGGAGCAATTGCGTTTCAGCCTGAACCGCGCTGGCGATGGCTGGAAGATCGTCGTCGATAACCCCTCCGGTTACTACGCCTCCTTTAGCGGCGCCACCTTGGTAACCGGCGGCCACGAACTCCGGCTGAAGAACGGGATGGTCGCGCCCAAGTCCCAGACCGCTCTTTGGAACATCGCAAAAAACACTGCCCTGCCCAAGGGACCGGCCACTTTGCGTTGCTCCCTGATAAATGACTACGGCGCGCGGATTGTTATTACCCAACAAATCTTGGTGCCCTGATGAAAAGCCCGACCCCCTTCGCACCTACTCGTCTTGCCTCAGCAATAGCGGGGCTCACCCTGTTACTGGCTTATGCCCCCACTAATGCCTCAGAGAGTGGTGACTTGCTCGGATACAGTTTTGACGACAGTCTGCTGATGGGCAGTCCATTGGGTGGCGGCCGGATTTCCCGATTCAATCAACCTAACCAAGTAGACCCCGGTGTCTACAACGTCGACTTGTACGCCAACAACGACTTCATTGCGCGGACGTCCGTCGAGTTCCGCCGGGAAGCGACGCAAGGACCGGTGGTGCCCTGTTTCAGCGACCTATTCCTGGTGAAGAATGTCGGTGTACTGCCCGCCAAGTTGACCAGCACAGTCAATCAGGGCAAGAAAGCGGGCGCCCCCCCAAGTGAAAGCCCCGTCTGCCTGGCGCTGGAACAACGCCTGCCAGGCTCCAGCATGCGCCTGGACATAGCCCGCTTGCGCCTGGACCTGTCGATTCCTCGCGCATCCATGGATATCAAGCCGCGCGGCTACGTCCCGCAGAGCGAGTGGGACAGTGGCAGCAGCATGGCCTTCGCCAACTACGATGCCAGCATCTACCGTTCGGACTACAGCGGCAGCGGTTACTCAACCACTTCGGATTACGGCTACCTGGGATTGAACTCGGGTATCAACCTGGGGCTATGGCGCCTGCGCAACCAGTCCAATTATCGCTATTCCGACTACAGCTATGGCACCGATACCGAATGGGAATCCATTCGTACCTACGCCCAGCGTTCACTGCCTGGACTACGCAGCGAACTGACCCTGGGCGACAGTTTTACCTCTGGCAACCTCATCGGCAGCATGGCCTTCCGCGGCGTGCAGTTGGCCAGCGACGAACGCATGTTGCCGGACGCGTGGCGCAACTATGCTCCGGAGATTCGCGGGGTAGCGACCACCAACGCGCGCGTAGTGATCAGCCAGAATGGCCAGAAAGTCTACGAAACCAGCGTGCCGCCGGGACCATTCGTAATCAACGATCTCAACTCCACCAACTCCCTGGGCGATCTGGATGTGGAGATTATCGAGGCCGACGGTACCCGTTCGAGCTTCACCGTGCCGTTCTCCTCGGTACCCACCTCCATGCGCCCGGGACAGTCACGCTACAGCGCCTCCCTCGGGCAGGCCCGTTACTATGGCGATGGCAACGACCTGTTCGGCGATGTGACCTATGAACGCGGTCTCACCAACAGCATCACGCTGAATACTGGTGCACGGGTGGCCGAAGATTATCTGGCTGCGCTTGGTGGTGGCGTGCTGGCGACTCGTTATGGCGCCTTCGGTTTCAACTCCACCTACTCCACCGCCAAGGTGGAGGACGGCAAGCGCGAGCAGGGCTGGCGTCTGGGTATCGACTACAGCCGCACCTTCCAGCCGACCAACACCACCCTGACCCTGGCCGGCTACCGCTATTCCACCGAGGGCTTCCGTGACCTTACCGATGTCCTCGGCGCCCGTGCGGCGGAAGCGGACGGCACCACCTGGGACTCGTCCAGCTACCACCAGCGCAACCAGTTCACCCTGATGGTCAATCAGCAACTGGACGGCTACGGCAACCTCTACCTGTCCGGTTCCAGCAATGACTATTACGATGGCAAGAGCCGCGATAACCAGTTGCAGTTCGGTTACTCCAACACCTGGCGAGACCTCAGCTACACCCTGTCCTATACCAAGCAGAAGACCACCCGCTACGACGACCGTGCGGATGACCCGCGACTTCCGCCCGATTTCGACCGCAACGACAATAACTTCAAAACTGACAACAACACCTTGACTCTCACCTTGTCGATGCCGCTTGGGGCCAGTCCACGTGCCCCCTACCTCAGCTCGTCGGTTTCACGGCAGTCTGGCGACAGCCAGGGCACCAGCTACCAGACGGGGCTGAACGGCTCGCTCGGCGATACCCAACCGCTCAGCTATGGGCTCAACGTCGGCCACGATACCGAGAGTAGCGGCACCGACTGGAGCGGCAACGTCCAGAAGCAATTGCCCTCGGTCACCGTGGGCAGCAGCTATTCCCAGGGCAAGGATTACTGGCAGGCCAGCGCAAGCGCCCGTGGTTCGGCGATTGTGCATGGCGGCGGACTCACCTTCGGCCCCTACCTGGGCGATACCTTCGCCCTGGTCGAGGCGAAAGGCGCCAAGGGGGCCAGCGTGCGCGGTGGCCAGGGTTCGCGCATAAACAGTTCCGGCTATGCCGTTGTGCCATGGCTCAACCCCTATCACTACAACAACATCGGCCTGGACCCTCAAGGGATCGAGGCGAAGGCAGAACTGGTGGAAACCGAACGCAAAGTCGCGCCCTACGCCGGCGCCACGGTCAAGGTGGCTTTCAAGACCCTCGCCGGTCACGCCCTGCTTATTCGAGGGCGTCAAGCGGATGGGTCGCCGCTACCGTTGGGAGCCAACGTGCTGGATGGTACTGGCGCCAATATCGGCATGGTCGGCCAGGGCGGCCAGGTCTATGCGCGCGCCGAGGCCGAGCGAGGGAAGCTGACTGTTCAATGGGGCGAAAGCGCTGGCGAGCAGTGCCAATTGCCCTATGACCTGAAGGGCCAGGATGGCGAGAAGGCACTCATTCGTCTTGAAGCAACCTGCTCGGCGATACGCTAAGAAGGGGAGGATTATCCATGTCGATGTTCAGAGGCTCCACCCCGCAATTGCTGGCGATCGGAGCGGGGATGTTCGTTGCATGCCTGGGGGCCTCCCCGGCATGGGCGACCTGCTACAAGGTGGAGGGCACTTCCAATAGCCCGAACAGCTACCAGATCCGCCCGGTGGACGGGACCGCTGCGTCATGGTCTGGTGCCTACGATGAACACCGTGGCCCGGTCGGCTTGCCCAATGTGGTCAACCTGCTGGATCCGGCGCTGCAGCCTTATCCCGCGTTGCTGGCCAGCTCCGTGGTGCCCTTGACCACCTACGGACAACCAGGCGGGTACAACCCCGAACAGGTGCTTCTGCGCTGTGCGCAGAACGATCAGGTCATCGAGCAATATGCGACCAATGGCGACAACTACTGGGGCGGTTATGGTGGCGGTACTGGTATGTATCCCGGCGACGCCCTCGGCAACACCCTGGGGCTGCAGGGGGCGATGCGTACGCCCTGGCCCAACGTGCTGCTCAAGCTGACCAACGTCACCACCGGCGAGGTGCTGAGCTACATCTGGAAAGGCCGTGTGCTCACGAACCTGGATATCGAGCAGGCTGGGCGGCCGGACGGCCAGCGCTACAAGCTGGTCAAGGCGAAGAACCTCAGCGCCATCCGCCTGGAGCTGTACAGCGCCCCCACCGAGGTCGGTGGCCCAGGGTTCGTCTACAGCGCGGCAACCATGAGCCAGATGCAGGGCTACAACCAGCCAGCCGGCTATATCTCGTTGGCTGGTCCGGGCTTCTACAGCGACCTGCGCGGACTTAACCACCTCAACTACTACGACGGCTGGTATGGGGCGTGGCCGGGCAATATCTCGCTCTACAACCAGGTCACCATCAAGCGCTACCCAACCTGTGCAGTCACCACGGTCACGCCCACCGTTCTGTTCCCCACCGTGACCGTCAACGAACTGAACTCTGGCGGTTCCCGCACAGAGCCGTTCCAGCTTCAGTTCCGCTGCCAGACTGCGGCAACTTCGGGCACCGCGCAGAACAGCACGGCAATGGGCATCAAGGTATCTGCCGGCGCATTGGCAAGCGCCCCGGGGTTGGGGCTGCAGAATGCCAACGGCGGCCTGACCTATCTGGTCTCGGATCGCTATGGCCAACCAGGCATGGCGAATGGCGTGGGCATCCGCATCCTGCGTAATGGCAACCCGATCAACCTGCTCCCTGACGAGAACTCTTCCACCGGCGCGGCCACCGCGAACCAGAAGGGATGGTACGGCGTGCTTGCCGGTGCCCAGCAGAAAACCACGACAGTGTCGGGGATCGACTATTACACCGAAACCTTCTCGGCCAGGCTGGAAAAACTCCAGTCGGGCACCCAGCCAGCAGTGACGCCGGGCAAGGTAGAGGCGACGGCGCAGGTGATCATCCGTGTCCAGTAGAGCCCTCCTCCTGTTCGGTCTGCTGCTGGCACTGGCCGGACAAGAGGCAGCGGCTGGGGTCACGGCGGAGCGCACCCGGGTGATCTTTCCCGAAGGCGCGCGGGAAGTTTCGCTGCTGGTGGTCAACCTCAATAAATACCCGGTTCTGACGCAGCTATGGATTGACGATGGCAGCCTGGACTCCACGCCGGACAAGGCAGTCGCTCCCATCATGCCGCTACCGGCGATGTTTCGCATGGAGCCGGAAGAGCGCCGTAGTCTGCGTCTACTGTTTACCGGCGATAAATTGCCATCCGACCGCGAATCGCTGTTCTGGCTGAACATCTATGAGGTTCCGCCAAAACCAAAGGCTCCCCCACCCCCGGAAAGCTCACGGCTGACTCTGGCCATGCGTACCCAGATGAAAGTCTTCTATCGCCCGAAGGACCTGTCACCAAGACCTGAGGCAGTGAACTCCAAGCTGATCTTTTCCCTGCACCAGAAAGCAGGCGCCCCTGTGCTGCGGGCAGAAAATCCCGGCCCCTACTATGTGACCCTCTCCCACGTGGAACTACAAAAGGCGGGATCGATACAACCTATCGCTGGAACGATGCTGGCGCCGTTCTCTGAGAACGACCTTCCCATCGACGCTCCAGTGCCGGATATTCAGGGAAAATTTGCACAAGGGGACGTGGCGTACTCCTGGGTTGATGACAACGGGATATCTCAGGAGAGTCACGCAAAGCTGCACTAATGGAGGCTGCGTCTGAACCCGCTCAACCGAATCTTCCGTGGCTGACGCCACGCCTTTGCCTTGAAGGCTATGGTGATTGGCTGAACGGATGCCAGCCTGGCAGTCGCGACCTGAAGAGTCCGAGGCCAAGAGGGGCAATGACCTTCTGCCGATTGGCGAACCCTGACAGCATAACCAGGCACTGATGGTGTAATTCTTTGGCTTCCCGCCGGAGATCCGCAAGCTGCTCTACACGACCAACGCCATCGAATCGCACCAACATGAGTCTGCAAAAAAATCAACAAGCGCAGAGCCTCGCCCCCAAGCGGCCAGGCTCTGCTGAATTTGTGCTGTCTGCCGCTGCGTAACACCAGCAAGAAATGAGCGTTGTCGATCCGTGGCCTAGAGGCAGCACTGACTAGCTTTACGATCAGTTTCGAAAGCAGACGTCCTCAGCATCGATCTCGACTCCAGTTACCCGAAATCCCTAACACCCTCGCCACCATAAAACCTGACCGTTTCCTACCTTAAGAGTCAGGGCTCCCTGCGCAGAGTGGGCAAATGATCTTCCTCTCTGCCTGACAGAAAATTACCGCCCACCTTTCTCACACGATCCGATACTCGCCCACCGCCCCCAAGAAGAATTTTCTCCGGCTCCAATGTGGAAACGTGGAGTAGCGCCTCTGTCTCCCTCCAGTATTATTTGCACGATACGCCCAGCCTCATAGGCGGCACATAACAGATCAGCCAAAACGCACAACCCCTAGTCATCTTCCTCCTGAGCACTTATGGCAAGAATCTCACTTTCCCCTGCAGGATAGCGGCTTGGCCATATTTCCATGGCGGACATGCCTAAGCGACTAGCAATGGCAGCTTCTATGGATGGATATCTTACATATTTGACACTGCAGATGGTGCTGGCCGCCAGCCCCAGTTCCTTTGCGAGCGAAGTAAGCGTCAAGCCCTTTTCACGCAAACCTTTTTTCACTAGACGCCACGAGACCTCCGGATCAACTTTTATTCTATTTAATCGTCTCAATTTCCCGCCTCAGAACACATCTAAATTTTCTATTGATAGAAACCAGAGAGCTTGCTACTGACGCCTTTCTGGGGTGGATTGCGAAGCGCATCACACAAACACATCAAACCATTGAAACTATTTGAGCGCTACATAATTTCCTACAAACTTAAGGAAGAAATCATGCTAGACAATTCAAATCAAGGAGCTGATTCAACCAAGACAGTAGGAAAATTTAGTGAACGACTGCAGGCAGCTATTGGAGACAAGGTCTCTGTGCTGGCTTTCGCCAAAAGATGTGGTATCAGTGACAGCCTGATGCGCAAGTATCTACGAGGCTCACTACCTGGCACAGATAACCTTGTTGCCATTGCCCTGAACGCCCATGTAAGTATCGCCTGGCTAGCATGCGGAATGGGCCCTATGAGAGACATGTGCTCAAGTGCGCCACCACCCCGCGATGACGAGTTCGTTCGCATACCTGTCTACCGAGCTCGCTGTACCCAGGGAGTTGGCCCTTGGCACGAGCGCTGTGAAGTTCTGTATTGGCCCTATTTTCCGCGCAATATGTTGATCGAAAGAATCACGAACCTGGAGTGTGTACGAGGATTCCTCATGGCCGGAGACTCCATGAAGGGCATACTTGAACATGGAGATATCGCGCTATTAGACAAAAGTCGTCATGACGTTACAGAGGAAGGAATATACGCCTTCTGCTTGAATGGACAGCTCACAGCTCGGCGCGCCCAACTGAAACCATGTGGCGACCTAGTCTTGCTAAATTCCAATCCCGCCTATCAAACAATAGTCATATCAAGGGAGGAAGTTCGTGAGATTGAAATCATTGGCAAGATCATCTGGACTGGAAAATGGGTATATTAGAAATAAATACATCACCCAGAGCCACCGCATCTTCCACCCTCCTACAACCTCACAAAGACCACCAGTCATTCATTGAGTCCTGCTAACCCAAGATAGCCTGCAGGTAAATTATGTCGATACTGCATCAGCCAAATATCAATACCGAGAAAAAAGGACTACACGATTTTGAGCATTTTCCTACAAAAACAAACTAACATACCGGCATGCTACTAACTCGGAACGGTATCGAACTCCTAAAATCAGCTGAACTTGAAGTTTTTTCAGCGCAGAGCCCCTCCATAAGCTAGCGACGTGCAATTGAATGAGACAGGTATCAGCTTCGCCACCATTGCGGACAAAAATGTGTACCACGGCGACTGCATAAATCCGCCACGAGCGAGAGAAGATATCCACCAATGCGGATCCCATACTCTCCATGAGTCATGGTATTCAGGACGAGAGGTACATTGAGCGTTTCTGTTCTCTGGACAACCAATCAGGAGCGACAGCCCAATTGACGGCCGCCATGAGGCAGGCGCCTCTACAAAGCTGCTCATAATGTCGTTATTCTCTGCCCCTTTCCCCGGTTACCAAGACTAATTCCGGGAGCCGAAGACCAGTTAGAAATCACTGCAGCAGCAGACACTTTGAATACCCATGCACACCCTGCAAATAATTAAAATGTCGGCGACACACCAGTGAGTTACACAAGAATCTCCAGAAAATAAGTTCGCTATATCAGGGGCTCGACACCCTCGACAATGATCACCTCCGCCTGCGCCACGCCCTGGCGATAGCTGCACGCTTCCTGATACTCCACCGAGCGATAGCAGGTCAGCGCCTGCTCGTAGGAATCGAATTCGATCACCACGCTACGCTGAGGTGTAGCGCGGCCCTCCATTGCCTGGGAGCGGCCGCCCCGGGCCAGCATCCGGCCGCCATATTTGGCGAAGGCTGCCGGGGCGCGGCGGGTGTATTCGCTGTAGCGCTCCGGGTCCGTCACATCGACGTGGGCGA
>RCUL01000630.1_pt1 | contig 16050 bp, 7 predicted proteins | sample 2167521 | NCBI WGS metagenome assembly RCUL01 (sample SAMN09932745, study PRJNA488358) | compost metagenome | feature: garden; material: soil; isolation source: compost soil in acetic acid-enriched culture | place: Germany: Experimental Botanical Garden Goettingen | collected 2016-01-27
CCGCGACTGCAGCATGATGCTCATCGTCGTCAGCACTTTGAGATAGGAGGGTCAGCAGAGCAAATTGACTCTGGTAGTAAAAACCCAGGGCGGCTGCCGTTGCCTCATGAACCATATTCGAGTCTGTGGTATCCATCACCCCTACAAGCGCCTCCCGCTGCTGTACGCGATCCATATGTGCCGGGCGGAAATGATAACATAGTGCCACTATTCAAGGCACGCCACTCGTGACTCAGCTCTGGAGGCAACCGCCGTGTTTGAGGGCCAAAGACCTGCATCGGGTAGCTGAGTGCGGCCCCCTGGATTGCCGACCCCGAACGAAAACGCTTGGGACTGACAAGCCAATGCGCAGAGCATTTTGGTGCCAAAGACGGCTACGATCGTCTCGGGTGCTTTTTGCCCAAATTGGGCAGTTGCTTGCTCGCGCACTCTTGCCAAGTGGCATGCCAAGCACCCAAACACGTCGCGCCGAGCCGTATACCAGCACACATCATTTTGGAAGATGGAGTAAAGAATGTTGCCGCACAAGGACATCGGAAATATTGGCATATTTAGGCCAAGCAAAACTTGCGAGGAAATTTCGTACAACCGAATCAGGACTGCCGTTTTCCGAAAATATTCTTCAGGACTTTACACAGAAAAAAACAAAATCGTCGAAATAGTAAATTACAAATACAAACTTTACTATCAAATCCTTGACGAATATCTGCCAAAGATAAACGCAGGAAACTTTTTCACTTTTTTATGCGGAGAATATGAGCTTTACGGACAGGTGGAAGACCAATTTAAAAATGGGCGCCTTTCAAAGAGCGAAGAAGAGTTCTGGCAAACCAGCGCCCACAACGCTCGCAGAGGTATAAAGCACCTAATGGAGCTACTCTGCCTTGGGGGCATGGAAAGCAAGGCAGATGTCGCCATGTCGCAGCAAGAAGATGCGATTTCCATGGTATTCATTGCTGCCGAAGAGTTGGTTGGGCTTTACATGCGTAGCGATTACTACACGCATATTATGAAAGAAACCACTCTACGACTGGACAGCAGTAAACACACATACTTTGACATCACTCAAGATCAAGAGGGGAAATTTGACATCAGGGAGAGCATGTCAATTACCCGAGAACTGATCCCCGACCCTAATTTCTTATTAGATATTGATCGCCATGACAAATTTCTTAAAGAGAGCTTCACAAAAAAACTTGGCGTCTCCTACAAAGATGCCACCCAGGCGCTAAGCTGGATAATCGATAACTACAGCGACACTGACGACCCCAAACAAATAGGATACTGCCTCCGCTCCGAAGTCATATCAACCCTAGCGCATAGCTTTAAAATTCCACCAAAAACTGCCGAAACAATAATTGATGGCTTCTCTCTCAGTGCTGATTCAATGCGCACCGAGGGAAGAGAGCTTTTCAGACCCAAGCAGCAATATCGCGCATATAAACGCGGATTTTTCAAGGTCTCACACGACAACAATGAGTTTCTTATATTTTCCGCAAGGATGGCCAAGGAATGCCTAGGCTTACTCTGTGTGGATATAGTCTTCAAAAAGCTTCCTGCTGAGTGGAAGTGCTCCACCATCGACCTTGCGCTGTCAAAACTAGCAAAATCAGCCGGGAACTGGTTCGAAGACGTTGTGAAAAGCAATCTGAAAAAACTTGATATCGAAGGAATAACATCTGTAAAGAAAATCATCCTTAAAAACGGCAAGCGGATAGTCATTCCTGCCGATGTTGGCGAAATAGACTTCCTTGGGTTTTGTCGAAGCCAAATGATATTAGTAGTATGTGAAGCGAAACAGGTGGGTTTCTCTACAGAACCACGAATGTTCCTAGATGATCAATCGAAGTTTATTACTGACTCAAAGAGCCACAGCAAAAAGTTTGAGAAAAAAGTTCAATGGTCAATTGAAAATCGGGAGATTTTGAGCACCTACCTATCAGAGCACTTCAAGGTGGAACTGAAACCATGCTCAATGGGATACGCAATGATCACACACTTTCCCATGAAAATAGCCAGCCAGATCGAACAATTCACATGTTTATCCTTGGCGGAGTTTGTACAACTCCACCGAGCGAACAATCTAATCTGGAGCTTCAGCAGGATTGAATACAAAGATCTCAGCAGTATGGAAGCGCCACTGAAAGTATAAACGTAAGCGGCTACATGTGTTGCACCTATTCACTCGGCAGCGCCAATTGAGCTCAATCCGAAAAGCCCGAGAGCCATTTGTGACTGGAGGCACGAATGGATGTGCGTAACAAACCCCATGGGCAGCTTGGGAACTGATCGAGCACTTGGGCCCCACAAAAAACACAAGAAGTCGAGGGTGGGAGCTAAGCAGGCACATCGAATGAAAACGAGTGGCAGACCTGGTGAATCACCCTACACAGCCTGCTGACGCTGCTGATCAAGCATTGCCAGCAGGCATCGTCCTTCAATCTTCAGTGCTAGCCAAAAGAGATGTTTTCTCGCGCACACTAGCCACCTGCTTACCATGGTCTGGGTTTCGGCGCCAAGTGAACACTAGGCTCTGTCTGAAATTCCGAGAAACTGAAATCCCGCACCCCGAAAGCCGAGATTCTGTAATTTTTTCAGCCATCTACGGAGGAATTCTGTGAGGGCCAAGCGCTACGAACTTTCAGATGAAGCATGGGACGTGTTCGCGGATCTCTTCACTCCAACCCACTGCGATCAAATGATCGTCTGATGCTCGACGGCGTACTGTGGCTGCTGTGCTCAGGTGCTGCATGGCGGGACATGCCCGAGCGGTTCGGGCCTTGGCGAACGGTTTACCATCGCTTTCGGGATTGGCTGAATCGGGGCACATTCGATCAGTTACTCAAGCGCTTACACCTTCGACTGAACGATAAAGGGCTCATCGACCTGCAGACCTGGATGATCGACTCAACCGCTGTTCGTGCAACCCGCGCCTCATCAGGTGCAGGTAAAAAAGGGGGCCTGATGAACCTGCCGATCACGCTCTAGGCCGCAGTCGCGGTGGCCTCACCACGAAGATTCATATGCTTTGCGATGCCAACGGCGTGCCGTTACGCTTCCTTCTTTCTGGCGGTCAAGCCAGTGACATCAGCTATGCCCAGCCGCTACTGGATGAAGTAAGCATCCCGACGAGCCAACGTGGCCGCCCTCGCAAACGCTGCCGCTGGCGGCTAGCCGACAAGGGCTACGACGCCGATGCTCTGCGGCGTTACTGTGACCGATGCCGCATGCAGCCGGTCATTCCTCTGCGCTCGATGAAGCGCAAACCCAAGCCTGGGCTACCCCGCCTGTTTGATCGCCCAAAGTACCGTCAACGCAATGTGATCGAGCGCATGGTTGGCTGGCTGAAAGAGAATCGGAGGATCGTGACGCGCTTCGACAAGCTGGCGAAAAGTTATGCCGCGATGGCCTCGCTGGCCTGCGCTATGCGGTGTTTGAGACACCTCTTTTCAGACAGAGCCTAGAGATTCATTCTACTAAAGTCGTACGAAAAGCTATAAATATCGAAATGCGGGATGTGGCAGGGAAGCCCTTCGCAATGCGCACGCGTCATGCTATAACGCCACCATAGCAGCCGTTGTCGTTCAGGAAGAATATGAATATCCAAACAGTTATCGAACAAAACTGGAACTATACAGACTCATTCCCCATGGTACATGGCCATGAGGTTGTAAGAGAAGATATTTTGGAGACGATTACTGATACATTTAACTCCCCAACATCGATTGTTTTCGTAGAAGGGGCAAGTGGTATCGGAGCGTCAATAATTCTAGCGCAATTCGTTAAGCGCAATGAGCAAACATGCTTTTCTCTCTTCTTGAGTCCATCAAGTCGATTTTCATATGATGCGACATACGTCAGACTGCTCCTAGCCGAACAGTTGAAAATATTTGTAGACTCTGTCCCCTTCGATAGAAGTGCCATTGATGAAGTTGAGTTCTTCCAGCTAATTTCAAAAGCACGATCAAAGCTAAGAGGCAAAAAAGCATATTTTGTGGTAGACGGGCTCAGCCACATTCCTAAAGAAGATGATAACTACATAGCCTCGATCATGAGCGAGGTCTTACCGCTAGGGACTGATGGTTTCAGATTTCTCTTTTCAGGCCCACAGGAAAGACTAGCCCCGAACATTAAATCGCTGAGTTCCAAGCCTCATCAACTTAGAAGATTCATGGCCGCAGAGGCCAAAGAAATTTTCAAAGGCATTGAACTATCCGACCAGGAACATGATGAAATATTTCAAGTATGCCAGGGTTTGCCTAGCCGGCTAAGCGCCATAAAACGACAATTAGCCACCGGGGCAGATCTGTCATCAATTCTCTCCAAAAACCCTGGACAGCACCTTGACTTTGTAAACCTTGACTTCAAAAATTTTGAATCTCTACACGAAACTGAGAAAGTCGCAATAGCTCTACTGGCTTTCTCCAAGCAGAACATAGGCCTTGAAGAGATCTCGACCATTGGGGGATTGGAAAGAGACAGAGCGCGCGCACTAATCAAAGAATGTACCTTTTTGGAAGTGAAAAACGACAACAGAATAACATTCATTTCCAACGCTCACCGAAAAAGCGCTGAGATTCGCCTAAGTGACCTAAGAGGCCATGTTAATGACCTGCAAATTAAGCATCTAAAAGAATCCCCGAAAAGCGATAACTCGCTACTATATCTAGCCCCATACCTGCAGCAAACCAATAACAACAAAGAGCTCGTCGAGCTGATATCATCGGAACACTATCAAGAATTATTGGACACTACCCAATCCCTTTCACAACTCCGAGACCGCGCAGAGCTAGGAATCATTAGTGCTCACTCTTTAGCCAGTGCGCTTCACGCGTTTCAATTCTCGCTTCAAAAAAGCATGTTCATCGAACTCTCAAGATCAAGTGCATCAAAGTCCGAAATCAAAGCACTGGTTTCGATGGATAAAATGCAGCACGCGATGCATTTAGCGCAAGGCGCAGTCACCAAGTCAAATAAGCTATGGTTATTGGCAGCTTATGCCAGCGGCCTCAAGCGGAAGAACAAAAATGTTGACCCGCTACTTCTTGAGCAAATAGCAAAACTGGTAGAGGTTGTAGACCTTCAAGGAGAAGAGCAAACAGCTTCTCAAATTGCCGAAGACTTATTAAGTGTTGACGTGAACCTGGCCACAGATCTTCTAGAAAGATCTCTTAATGGCAATGATGTACGAAAACGAGACTTAGCACTGTCAAGACTCAGCATCATGGCGTCTAGGCACAACGAAGCATATGCGGTGCATAGTGCCGTTGAAAGCCGGATCAAAAATGCTGCCGTGCAAGCTTTTACCGTAGCATTTACGCATTACCACATGAATGATAGTGCAGATAGCCTATTAGCATTCCTTGAGGGGATGCCCGATAAGAACAAGATAAAACTAATCATCGACCTCGTGGCCACCCAACGCAAACGAGATGGACTGGTAATTTTGGTTGACTATGCCCTCGACCTCATAATTAAAACCACGAGTTACCTCCCGAAGGCCAAAGATTATGCAGATCTTTGCACACCCTTAAGATATCAAGACATACCAGCACTAGAAATTCGAGACTTTGTAGCCCGCATAGACGGCCAATCCGAATTAATCAAAAACGCATCTGTCACACGTGACTGGATCAGGCTCAGTTCATCTTTAGCTTACCTAGAAGCCAAGTATGATAGCCAGTGCGCTTATGATCGCATCCTCGGAGCCTACTACGACACAAGCGGAATGGACAACATTGAGATCCAGGCCGAGTGCTACTCCAGGTTATTGTACGCGCTGAGAGACATTGACCCAGAGGACAAGTTCGAAGCTAAAGAAGGGTTAAAATCCGTAATTGACGCCGATATGAACAGTGCGGTAGCTGCATTACTGGCAAGCACCGCATCACAGTTTGAGTGTATCAGTCCGGTGCTGCCTGCGATGATCGAACACGATCTGGATAAAGCAGTATGTCTGGCAGACCAACTTAACACCCTAGAAAATCGATTGCTTGCGTACTCCAACATATTGGAAACGCTGGTCACAAAACCATCATCACCAGAAAAATGTGCGTCATTCTTGCGAGTCCTTGCAAAAATAAGCCACAGCCAGACGCTACAAGACTCCTTGCGAAACTGCTGCAGAACAGCCTGGAGAAAGCCGTTTGACCTCGGCTGGGCCGATTGCTTGAAAACAGCTGTTCGCAGGATCAAAAACCCCGGCGTGCATGCGTCTTGCGCCATTCACATCTTCAAGATGTTCGAGCGCCATGATCAGCCGCTTGAGGCCAAATATCTTACAGATGCCATAGAAATATTGATGGATAAAACACAACCCTCGCCAGCCAGGGACAATATTTGCTTCGAAGCGGTGACAGCAGTTTCTAACTCTGACCCAGAAGCTGCAGAGCGCCTGTACAAAAAAATTGTTGCACAACGAGGAAATCCTGGAATTGAGAATGAGAGCGTTCAGCTAACTTTACTTCACGCTTTGGCACTGGTCATAAGAACGTTCGGCGCGGGCCTAAGTCGAAACCTAGTTGACGATAGCATGCTCGTCCGCTTGTCAGGGTACGTCTCAAGGCTGTCATCATTCAGACAGCAAGTCTCCCTATATAATGACCTAGCGTGCAGGGCGTGGATCGCCGATTCAATGCTGCAAAAAATAGTCAACGACTACTGCCGCCCACTACTCAACCAAATCAAAGTAAATACAGAGTATCTATATTTAGAGCTACTCGAAATCGCGTTCCCTTCTCTCTACCTGGCTCATCCACAGTCGGCGCTTAGGGAACTAGAGAGCCTTGAAGCTCCTAACCGGAACTCAGCCCTTTATAAAACATGTGAGTTGATAAGAAGAAAACTCACAATGTACGAACCTAGCCAAAACGATGAAAGCGACATATGCCAAATGGATTACCAGCAGGCTGACAGCATTCTTTGCCTGCTTGAATACATGACACGCGACAGTGGCATTTTTGGAATCATAAAAAAACTGACTGAAACAGTCAGCCACAAGAAAAACAAGCACCGATTCACTCAGCAACAGAAGCGCGAGATAAGCGAACGCCTGCTTAGACTTATAAACAGTAAGTTACCCGACCCGCAAAGCATCCAGCATGACGGATATAAGATTTGCACCACTGGGTTCGCTCATACCTTGCGAGATGCAAATTCTGTCATCTGGAAACAATTAGTGGAAGACGCACGAAAAATACCCAATGTTGCGGATAAGGCTTTTGTACTGATTCAACTCGCTCGCAGCCTTCCAGGAAAAGAACTCGGACTGAAAAAGGAAGTGCTAGCGGAGGCAGAAGAATGCTCTGACAGAATCCCCTCACTCAACGATCGACTAGGCCGCTTAGAAATGTACTCTTTAGCGTGCAAGGATCTGAGTGTGGCCGAGGCGAAAAAGGCTCTGAGAAAATCCCTACAGCTATCGCATGGCATTGAGGATCTGGAGGAAGCTGCAACCATCCAGAAATCATTAATTGATGCCGCTGACCAGATCGAACCTGGCTTTGCTGATACGTTGCTAGAGTTATTCGACGACGACCCTGCGCGGCTATTGGCGAAAGCGCACGCCAAACATTCGGTGGATGTTCTTAAGGCAAAGAAAGATTTGGCCGACGCTAATACTGCAACACCTTCAGTGGCAGATGAGCACCTCGCTGAGGCCTGCTGGAAAAACCTCTCGGCTTTGCAAGCTTATCGAATCAATCCGAAGCCCCTTCTTCAGATGGCAGGCCTGATCTCAACCAAGAGCACGCTCGGGCTTCTGGAGGCTTACCCCTTCTTGTGCTGGTATATCGAAAACACAGCCAGGAAATGCAGCAACACGGAAGATGCTCGTCAGAATCTCATGCCTATCTGCGAGGTACTGTTACTTTCAACTGAGCTAGCATTCAACATAGTAACCCGTAAAGTTGTAAGCCAGCACTCCGCCTCAGCCGAATCAGTAGTAGGAATGATCATAAAACCGAACAGCAGGGACGAGGCGGTTGAATACATCCAAAACTGGCTAAATATTCACTGCGTCGAGTACATAAAGTTCTGCGACCCTTACTTTACCAATGACGATATGGAACTCGTTCAATTCATTCAGGCTGCAAACCCTGCATGCCAAGTCCACATAATCGCACGCGCCTCACACCTTAAGAGCTCTGACTGTGCCTCGGGCGAAGTGTTTGAGGATGCGTGGAACAAAATATCAGACCAAACTCCACCTGAGACCTACATCTATGGCATTGAAAAGCTCGATGGAAAAGAGCTAATTCACGATCGTTGGATGCTCACAAGCGGAAGCGGCTTGCGAATCGGCACCTCGATCAATTCCTTGGGAGCGAAGCTGTCCGAAATATCAGTAATGACACCAGATGAGTTTTCACGGTGCCAAGAGGCTTTGGATCAGTTCCTAAACAACCAAGTGGTCATAAACGGAAGCCGTGTGAAAGTAACTAGGTATCAAATTTGATATTTATCCAAAAGGTTGCCACCGGAGGTGGCTAACCGCTTGGAGTTCAGTTAGGTTTTCCGGGGTCTCAGGGCTACAAGTTGCAATCTTGGTGAGGCTTATAGATTCGATAATCTCTCTCGCGTCCATAAGAAGCAGCGACGCACATGTCGCTGCTTGGCTGGCCAGGAAAGGTTGGCAGACCCGTAACGGATCGCGCGCACCCTCTGGGGCTTCTGTGGCCAGGCTGGGGTGAAGGATGGGGATAGGCCCGCATCAACGTAGGCGTATTCGAGGATTTGCACGGTACCAGCACAATCTGTTGACTAGTCGGCTGCGCGAGCGTGGTTGAGGGGGTGTGGAGAGAGGTGTGAGGGATCAGAGGCTGCTGATAAGGGACTGTCGGATCGCCTGCGAGAAAATGTAAACCATGAGCCTTCTAAAAGGCCCTGGATTTACAAAATTAAGCGTTTGGCGGGTGCAAAGGCTTGCCTGGCTTGCTGGAGGCTCCGGAGTTCGGGGCTTACCGGGAAATCCGAGTGCGTTTACACACCTCCCCTAGCGGGCGATGAACACGACCAGGCGTTTATCTTGCTGCTGCTCCACGCGGGGCGCTCCAACTTGCATCAGTTACAAAGCCGAGGATTGTACCGCAGCTCAACGTTTGGCGCGTACCTCGTCGACGCCACGGTTGGCCAATTGGTCAGCGCGCTCGTTACCGGGGTGGCCGATGTGCCCGCGCACCCACTTCCAGGTGACCTTGTGGCGGTTGACCTGCTCGTCGAGCTGCTGCCACAGGTCGGCGTTCTTCACTGGCTCCTTCGCGGCGGTCTTCCAGCCGCGCTTCTTCCAGTTGACCATCCACTCGTTGATGCCCTTCATCACGTACTGCGAGTCGGTGGTCAGCACCACTTCGCATTCGCGCTTCAGCGCCATCAAGCCCTGGATCGCGGCCATCAGTTCCATGCGGTTGTTGGTGGTTTCGCGTTCGCCGCCCCACAGCTCCTTTTCGACGCCCTTGTAGATCAACAGGACCCCCCAGCCACCAGGGCCTGGATTGCCCTTGCAGGCACCATCGGTATACAACTCGACGCTATCGCTCATGTACCACTCATGTTCAGTGCTTTTCGGTATCCGGGCTGACCGCGGTGCGGTTGACCTTGGCCAATGGCAAAGGCAGCAACTTGCCCATCGGTTCGCGGCGCTCCTGGCGCAGCGGCCTCAGGCCAACCACCATCTTGCGCGCTACCAGCAGGTAAACACCGCCACCGGAGCTCTGCCAACCGCCTGCTACCCGTTCCCAGCCCGCCAGGCGTTGTTGCCAGGCCGGTGAGGCAAGCGGCGGACGATAGCACCCGAAGCGGCGTTTCTCCAGCGCGAAGCCCAGCAGGTTGAGCCAGTCGCCGACCCGTGACGGCGAGATGCAGCGGGCCTTGCGCAGCGCGCCGTGGCTGAAAAAGTGGCGTATGCCCCAACTGCTCCAGGGGTTGATGCCGACGATCAGCAGATGCCCGCCGGGGCGTACGGCACTGGCGGCCTCGCGCAGCAGGCCATGGGGCGACAGGCAGAAGTCCAGGCCATGCTGCAGCACCACCACGTCGGCAGCGTGCTCGCTCAACGGCCAGGCCTGTTCTTCGCAGACAATCTCCACACCCGGCAAGGGCGCACCAAGGCGCACGTTACGCTGCACCTGGGGGGCTCTGGGCGGTGGCTCGGCGCAGGGCCCGTAATGCACGAGATAGCCGCCAAAGAAGCGCCCGAGCTCTTCTTCCAGCAGTTTTTCCTCCTCCTTGAGCATCAGTTGGCCGAGTGGGCCGTTGAACCACTCACGGGCCAGGCTGATCAGCTTGACCCAGTCCGGGTCGGCCTGGGCAAAGGCTTGGTCGGTCATTGCGCTCTCCCTCGAAGGTTCTCGCACCGCGCCATCGCGGATAAGATGCCTTCATGTGCCACGCTAGGCGAATCGGATCCGCACCATGATACAGATCGATGCTCTCCCCGCTTTCTCCGACAACTACATCTGGTTGTTACAGGATACTGCCAAACGCCGCTGCGCGGTGGTCGATCCGGGTGACGCCGGCCCAGTGGAACGCTGGCTGTCGGCCAACCCCGGCTGGGTACTGAGCGACATCCTGGTCACCCACCACCACAACGACCACGTCGGCGGCGTGGAACGGCTCAAGCAACTGACCGGCGCCCGGGTCTGCGGCCCGGCCCACGAGCGCATTCCCTGCCGTGACCTGGCGCTGGACGAAGGTGACCAGGTGACCGTGCTGGGCGTGACCTTCCAGGTGCTGGCCGTGCCCGGCCATACCCTGGGGCATATCGCCTTGTTCAGCGACCAGCCGGCAACGCCGGTGCTGTTCAGTGGCGACACGCTGTTCGCCGCCGGTTGCGGGCGCATGTTCGAAGGCACCCCCGAACAGATGCAGCCAGCCCTCGCCCGCCTGGCAGCCCTGCCAGAGCAGACCGAGGTGTACTGCGCCCACGAATACACCCTGAGCAACCTGCGTTTCGCCAAGGCAGTGGAACCCGACAACCCGCACGTTCAGCAGCGGTTCGAGGACGTTACCCGTTTGCGTGCCGACAATCGCATCACATTGCCATCAACGATCGGTTTGGAGCGCCTGACCAACCCCTTCCTGCGCACCTCTGAAACATTAGTTAAACAAAAAGCAGACGAATGGAAGGGACATTCAAACCCCTCGCATGTCGCTGTTTTTGCTGCCTTGAGGTCTTGGAAGGACACCTTCTGATAACCTCAAGATATATCGCAAGCGATGGTCAAAGGTTGACCAGGCCCGGAGCGGTTTCTAGAATCGCCGAAATTTTTCGCCCGGAAACCTGTGTCAGCCGATGTCTTCCCGTAGCCGCAGAACCTCTCATTCCGTCGCCCTGACGCGCCTGGCCCAAATCAGTGCGCTGGCCCTGGCCGCCACTTTGGTGGGCTGCCAGAGCACCCGTCAGCTCGACGAATCCGATAGCGTTCGCGCGCACAACTACCAGGCGCGGATCAAGCACAAGCCTTCACCGCTGCTGGTCAAGCCGGCCGAGCAGGCGCCACAGGACGTGTGGGAACGCATGCGCCAGGGCTTTGCCCTGCAGGACAACATCGACGTCAACCCGCGCATCGAGCAGCAGCGCCTGTGGTTCGCCAGCAACCCAAGCTACATCGAAAGCGCCGGCGAGCGTGGCAGCCTCTACCTGCACTACATCGTCGAGCGCCTCGAAGAACGCGACATGCCGCTGGAGCTGGCCCTGCTGCCAGCCATCGAAAGCGCCTACAACCCGATGGCCTACTCGCGCGCCCATGCCGCGGGCATGTGGCAGTTCATTCCGTCCACCGGCCGCCACTTCAACCTGCGCCAGACCAACTTCTACGATGGCCGTCGCGACGTGACCGCCTCGACCAACGCCGCGCTGGACTACCTCAGCCGCCTGCACGACATGTTCAACGGCGACTGGCTGCTGGCCCTGGCCGCCTACAACGCCGGCGAAGGCACGGTCAGCCGCGCCATCGAGCGCAACGAACGGCTCGGCCTGCCCACCGACTACTGGAACCTGCCGCTGCCGCAGGAAACCCGCGACTACGTGCCCAAGCTGCTGGCCCTGTCGCAGGTGGTACTCACGCCAGAAGCCTATGGCGTGAACCTGAACCCGATCGCCAACGAACCCTACTTCGAGGCGGTGGCCATCAACGACCGCCTCGACCTGTCGCGGGTAGCGGCCTTCGCCAACATCGACGAAGACGAGCTGATCCAGCTCAACCCGGCATTCAAGAAGCGCATGACCGTGGATGGCCCGCAGCAGTTGCTGGTACCCACCGCCAAGGCGCAGCTGCTGAGCGACAGCCTGTCCAACCTCAAGCCCGAGCAGCTGGTCAGCCTGCAGCCGAACAAGGCCGTGTTCGCCCGCGCCGTGGCCGAAGCCAAGGCCCCGGTGGCGGCGCGCAGCTACCGGGTCAAGCGCGGCGACAACCTGGGCGCCATCGCCAAGGCCAACCGCGTTTCGGTCAAGGACATCAAGCGCTGGAACCGCCTCTCCGGCAACAGCGTGCGCGCTGGCCAGGTTCTGGCCCTGCGCGGTGGCAGCGCGCCGAGCGCTGCTGGCAATCGGGTAGCCGCCTCCGGGCAGCGCTCCACGCAGTACAAGGTACGCAAAGGCGATTCGCTGTACCTGGTGGCCAAGCGCTTCAACGTGGAAATGAAGCACCTCAAACGCTGGAATCCGCGCAGCGGCCATGCCCTGAAGCCAGGCCAGACCCTGACCGTCTACCTCTCGCATTGATACGAAGCCCGGGGCCTTTGCGCGGCCCTGTGGGAGCGGCCTTGTGTCGCGAAAGGGGCGCGAAGCGGCCCCAGGATTTCAGCTTCGCCGCGTAAACTGCCGGGGCTGCCATGCAGCCCTTTCGCGACGCAAGGCCGCTCCCACAGGTACCGCGTCACCCGCAGCGACCGGCAACTGGCTGAACCACTCGCCCCACCTTCAAAACCTCTCTTTTTCCAACCCCACCAAGCTGTTACTGTACCCCGATCAAAGCCCAACGCCTCTGGATCGGATGCCGACTTGATACGTCCCCTCCTGCTGTCACTCAGCCTGGCCTTGAGCTTTCCCGCAGCCGCGATGGTGAGCGAAAGCCACGGATACGCGCAGTTCGGCACGCTCAAGTACCCAGCCACATTCACCCATTTCGACTGGGTCAACCCGCAAGCGCCCAAGGGCGGCACCTTGCGGGCCATGGCTTTCGGTACCTTCGACACCCTCAACCCCTACACCTTCAAGGGGTCGAGCCCGATTACCACGCCCAATTTCCAGCAATACGGCATCAGCGAACTGAACGAGCCGCTGATGGTCGGCACCGGCCAGTACGACCCGTCCGGCGACGAACCGACCTCCAGCTACGGCCTGATCGCCCGCTCGGTGGAGTACAGCGAGGACCGCAGCTGGGTGGTGTTCAACCTGCGCCCGGAAGCCCACTGGCATGACGGCAAGCCGATCACCTCGGCAGACGTGGCCTTCTCCTACCGCACGCTGCTCAAGGATGGCCACCCGATCTACCGCACCAACCTGCAGGAAGTGCAGCGGGTGGACATCCTCGGCCCGCTGCGCATCCGCTTCGTGTTCAAGCGCGCCGGCAACCCGCTGCTGATCCTGCGCCTGGGCGAAATGCCGGTGCTGCCCAAGCACTACTGGCAAAAGCGCGACTTCAAGGCCACCACCTTCGAGCCCCCGCTGGGCAGCGGCCCCTACCGCATCACCCAGGTCCAGCCTGGGCGCCGGCTGGTGTTCGAACGGGTAAAGAACTACTGGGGCAAGGACCTGGCGGTGAACCGTGGCAAATACAACTTCAACCGCGTGGAATACGAGTTCTACCGCGACGCCACGGTCGCCTTCGAAGCGTTCAAGGCCGGCGAGTTCGACATCTATATCGAGCACCAGGCGAAGAACTGGGCCAACGGCTACAACTTCCCGGCCGTGCGCCGGGGCGAGGTGATCAAGGCGCAGATCCCGCACCGCATCCCCACGCAAACCCAGGGCCTGTTCATGAACAGCCGCCGGGCCACCTTCAGCGACCCACGGGTACGCCAGGCGCTGGGGCTGATGCTCGACTTCGAGTGGACCAACCGCGCGCTGTTCAGCGGCGCCTACCGCCGCTCGACCAGCTACTACCCCAACAGCGAATTCGCCGCCACCGGCCTGCCCACCGGCAAGGAGTGGCTGCTGCTGGCGCCGTTCCGCGACCAGTTGCCGGCCAGCTTGTTCAGCGAACCCTACAAGGTCAGCCAGACCGATGGCCGTGGCATCAGCCGCCAGACCCTGCGCCAGGCCCTCGGCCTGCTCGCCGAGGCCGGTTGGAAGCTGAACGGCCAGCGCCTGGTCGACAGCAAGGGCCAGCAGCTGCGCATGGAGCTGCTGCTGGTAAACCCCAACCTTGAACGCATCCTGCAACCGTATGTCGAAAACCTGGCCAGCATCGGCATCGATGCGCGCTTGCGTACCGTGGACCGCGCCCAGTACAAACAGCGCCTGGACCAGTTCGATTTCGACATGATCCTGATGACCCTGAACCAGACGCTGAGCCCCGGCCTCGAACAGTGGCTGTACTTCCACTCCAGCCAGGCCACGACCAAGGGCAGCAAGAACTATGCTGGGGTCAAGGACCCGGTGGTCGACCATCTGCTCGACACCCTGCTCGCCGCCCGTACCCGCGATGACCAGGTCGCCGCCGCCCGCGCCCTGGACCGCGTGCTCTCATGGCAGTACTACATGATCCCCAACTGGTACCTCGACAATCATCGCCTGGCCTACCGCAACCGGTTCGCCTTCGTCACCACGCCGCCCTACACCCTTGGGCTGAACAGCTGGTGGATCAAGACTTCGGAGAAAGCCCAATGACGCCAACGCACCGACTGCGCCGGCTGGCCGGCAGCCTGTTGCTTGCCTGCCTGAGCCTTCCCGCCCTGGCCGCACCGCAACATGCGCTCACCCTGTACGACGAGCCACCCAAGTACCCCGCCGACTTCAAGCACTTCGCCTACGTCAACCCTGACGCACCCAAGGGTGGCACCTTCCGTCAGTCCAGCTTCGGCGGCTTCGACAGCCTCAACCCGTTCATCAACAAGGGCGTGCCGGCCGAGAACATCAGCAGCATCTACGACACCCTGATGCGCCAGAGCCAGGACGAGCCGTTCACCGAGTACGGTCTGGTGGCCGGCAAGATCGAAAAGGCCCCGGACAACAGCTGGGTGCGCTTCTACCTGCGCCCCGAGGCACGCTTCCACGACGGCCACCCGATGCGCGCCGAAGATGTGGTGTTCACCTTCAATGCCCTGATCAAGGACGGCGCGCCGCTGTACCGCCAGTACTATGCCGACGTCGCCGAAGTGGTCGCCGAAGACCCGCTGACGGTGCTGTTCACCTTCAAGCACAAGAACAACCGCGAGCTGCCGCTGATTCTCGGCCAGCTGCCGGTACTGCCCAAGCACTGGTACGAAAACCGCGAGTTCAACCGCGGCAACCTGGAAATCCCGTTGGGCAGCGGCCCGTACAAGGTCGCCGAGGTCAAGGCCGGGCGCTCGGTGCGCTACGAGCGGGTCAAGGACTACTGGGCCAAGGACCTGCCGATCAACCGCGGCTTCTACAACTTCGACGTCATGACCTTCGACTCCTACCGCGACACCACCGTCGCTCTGGAAGCACTCAAGGCCGGTGCGTTCGACTATGCGCTGGAAGTCAGCGCGAAGAACTGGGCCACCGCCTACAACGTACCCGCCGTGCGCGATGGCCGCCTGATCAAGGAAGAGTTGCCCAACGGCAACCCCACGGGCATGCAGGGCTTCATCTTCAACATCCGCCGCCCGGTGTTCCAGGACGTGCGCGTGCGCCAGGCGCTGAGCCTGCTGCTGGACTACGAGTGGACCAACAAGCAGCTGTTCAACGGCGCATACACCCGTACCGGCAGCTACTTCGACAACTCGGAAATGGCCGCCCGCGGCCTGCCCGGCCCCAGCGAGCTGAAAATCCTCGAACCGCTGCGCGGCAAGGTCCCCGAGCAGGTATTCAGCGAAGCCTTCCACAACCCGGTCAGCGACGGCAGCGGCATGATCCGCGAACAG
>RCUL01000631.1_pt1 | contig 16024 bp, 19 predicted proteins | sample 2167521 | NCBI WGS metagenome assembly RCUL01 (sample SAMN09932745, study PRJNA488358) | compost metagenome | feature: garden; material: soil; isolation source: compost soil in acetic acid-enriched culture | place: Germany: Experimental Botanical Garden Goettingen | collected 2016-01-27
GGCGCTGGAACTGCGTGATGGCGACAAGAGCCGTTATCTGGGCAAGGGCGTGCTGCAGGCCGTGGCCAACGTCAACGGCCCGATCCGCGAGCTGCTGCTGGGCAAGGACCCGGTCGAGCAGAAGGCGCTGGATCAGGCGATGATCGAGCTGGACGGTACCGAGAACAAGGCCATTCTGGGCGCCAACGCCATCCTCGCCGTGTCCCTGGCCGCCGCCAAGGCCGCTGCCCAGGCCAAGGGCGTGCCGCTGTACGCGCACATCGCCGACCTGAACGGCACCCCCGGCCAGTACTCCATGCCGGTACCGATGATGAACATCATCAACGGCGGCGAGCATGCCGACAACAACGTCGACATCCAGGAGTTCATGGTCCAGCCGGTCGGCGCCAAGACCTTCGCCGATGCCCTGCGCATGGGTGCCGAGATCTTCCATCACCTGAAGGCCGTGCTGAAGGCCCGTGGCCTGAGCACCTCCGTCGGCGACGAGGGCGGCTTCGCGCCGAACCTGGCCTCCAACGAAGACGCCCTGGCCGCCATCGCCGAAGCCGTGGCCAACGCCGGCTACAAGCTGGGCGACGACGTCACCCTGGCTCTGGACTGCGCCTCCAGCGAGTTCTTCAAGGATGGCCAGTACGACCTGGCCGGCGAAGGCAAGGTGTTCAGCGCCGAAGGTTTCGCCGACTACCTGGCCGGCCTGACCCAGCGCTACCCGATCATCTCCATCGAAGACGGCATGGACGAGTCCGACTGGGCCGGCTGGAAGGTGCTGACCGACAAGATCGGCGAGAAGGTGCAGCTGGTCGGCGACGACCTGTTCGTGACCAACACCAAGATCCTCAAGGAAGGCATCGACAAGAGCATCGCCAACTCGATCCTGATCAAGTTCAACCAGATCGGCTCGCTGACCGAGACCCTGGAAGCCATCCAGATGGCCAAGGCCGCCGGCTACACCGCGGTGATCTCGCACCGTTCGGGCGAGACCGAGGACAGCACCATCGCCGACCTGGCCGTGGGTACCGCTGCCGGCCAGATCAAGACCGGTTCGCTGTGCCGCTCCGACCGCGTGTCCAAGTACAACCAGCTGCTGCGCATCGAAGAGCAGCTGGGCGCCAAGGCGCCGTACAAGGGCCGTGCCGAGTTCCGCGGCTAAGCTGTTGGTTGTCGGTCGGGCCGCCCTCGGGCGCCCGGCCGGCAACGGCGGTTGTTCATAGGGAGCCTGACTCGAATGCAAAAAGCCCACTGGCTGCTTGTCGTGCTCCTGCTGGTGCTGGGCGGTCTGCAGTATCGCCTGTGGTATGGGGATGGCAGCATCACCCAGAACCGTCTGTTGCTGGCGCAGATTGCCGAGCAGAAGAGCGAGAACAAGCAGCTGCTCGAACGCAATCGCATTCTTGAGGCCGAGGTCGTGGAGCTCAAGCGCGGCATGGAGACCGTCGAGGAGCGTGCGCGGCACGAGCTCGGCATGGTCAAGGACGGCGAAACCCTGTATCTGCTGAGCCAATGAGCCTGACCCCCCTTCCCGAATTCTGGGCAGTCATCCCGGCTGCCGGCGTGGGTGCGCGCATGCGTGCCGATCGCCCGAAGCAGTACCTGCGCCTCGGTGAGCGCACGGTGCTGGAACACACCCTCGACTGCTTTCTCGGCCATCCAACCCTCAAGGGGCTGGTGCTCTGCCTGGCGGAAGACGACCCCTATTGGCCCGCGCTGGCCTGCTCCGGCGATCCGCGCATCGCGCGTGCCGCCGGTGGCTGCGAGCGCGCCGACTCGGTGCTCGCAGGCCTGCTGCACCTGCTCACCCTGGGTGCCCACGAGGACGACTGGGTGCTGGTGCACGACGCCGCCCGGCCCAACCTGTCGCGCGACGACCTCAACCTGCTGCTCGGCGAGCTGGCCGAGGATCCGGTCGGCGGCCTGCTGGCCGTGCCCGCGCGCGATACCCTCAAGCGGGTCGGCAAGGATGGCCGGGTGCGCGAAACCATCGATCGCAGCGTGATCTGGCAGGCCTACACCCCGCAGATGTTTCGTCTCGGCCAGCTGCACCGCAGTCTGGCCGATGCGCTGGTGTCGCATGCCAATATCACCGACGAAGCCTCCGCCCTCGAATGGGCCGGGCACGCGCCGCGCCTGATCGAGGGGCGCGCCGACAACCTGAAGATCACCCGCCCGGAGGATCTGGAGTGGTTGCGGCAGAGTTGGGCTGCGCGCGCAGGCAAATAGATTTCCCCGGCTCGTTGTGCGGGTATTTCCCCCCGATTTCCCTTCGGCGCCTATGCTTGAACTATCGCGATGGCTTGGTTTGTGACGGCCGGGCTGGTTGGAAGCGAAGGGCGCTGGTAGCTTTGCCGGCTTTGAAAGGTGCCGCCTGCAAGCGGCATTTCGTTTCGCTTAACTGGAATTGATCATGTCTCTCTTCAAACCTGCAGCTTTGTTCCTGTGTGTTGCCCTGGCTGGTTGTGCCGGCAAGTCCGATCCGGCCGCCACTTCGCTGAAGGAGGGTGGCGCGCAGCAGGGCAAGGCGGAGCAGGCAGCTCAGATCGACAAGTTGAAGACTGCACCGGCAGAAAAGGAGAGCAGCTGGTGGTCGTTCGGCGGCAAGGACAAGGAGAAGGACAAGGCCGCCCAGACCAAGACGGCCAACAAGGCCGAGAGCGCCAAGGTCAGTCAGGCCTGGCTGGATGATTACGAGAAGCGCCTGCGCAGTGCGATGGCGGGCAGCAAGTTCGAGGTCGAGCGGCGTGGTGATGTGCTGGTCGTGGTGGCACCGGTCGACCCCTCGTTCAATCCGGACCGCCCGCACATGCTGCTGCCGGTCACCCTCGGGCCGCTGAGCCGGCTGGCCAAGCTGGTCGCGGCAGAGCCGCAGATGGCGGTGCTGGTGGTCGGTCATGCCGACAGCCGTGGTGACGCCGTGCTCAACCGCAAGCTGAGTCTGGAGCGGGCGCAGGCGATGGCGTCGATTTTCCGCATGAGCGGACTGAAAGGGGATCGCATGCTGCTGCGTGGCGTCGGCTCGGACAAGCCGCGGGCCACCAACGACAGCGTCGCTGGCCGCGCCAGCAATCGACGCGTCGAGGTGCTGGTGACCGTGCGCGACGGCCTGTCGGCGCTGGTGGCGCAGAACGAGCGTTGAGTGGCGTCGTCGGCCTTGTCGCTGGCGTGCGGCAGGGCCGGGCAACGGTTAAGCTAGAAGCATTCATCGCTCAAGGAGTTCTGCAATGACCCAGTCGCTTGCCGACATGCGCCGCGATTATGCCCGGGACGGTTTGTCCGAGGAGCTGGCGCCGTTGGAGCCGTTCGCGTTGTTCCACCGCTGGTTCGCCGAGGCGGTGCAGACCGAGCAGCTGCCGGTGGAGGCCAATGCGATGACCCTGGCCACGGTCGATGCCGAGGGCCAGCCGCATTGTCGCGTGCTGTTGCTCAAGGCATTGGATGCCCGCGGCTTCACCTTCTTCACCAACTACGACAGCGCCAAGGGCGAGCAGCTGCTCAGCAATCCGCGTGCCGCGATGACCTTCTTCTGGCCGACCCTGGAGCGCCAGGTGCGTATCGAGGGAGTGGTGGAGAAAGTGACGGCGGAGGAGTCCGATGCCTATTTCAAGGTGCGTCCGCTGGGCAGCCGCCTGGGTGCCTGGGCTTCGCCGCAGAGCCGGGTGATCGACGGGCGTGGCGAGCTTGAGCGGCTGATGACCGAAACCGAGCAGCGCTTCATGGAGACCGCGCCGCACTGTCCCGAGCACTGGGGCGGCTATCGTCTGCTGCCGCAGCGCATCGAATTCTGGCAGGGGCGACCGAGCCGGCTGCACGACCGCCTCAACTATCGCCTGGAGGAGGGCGGCTGGCTGCGCGAGCGTCTGGCGCCCTGACGAGCGCGGGCGCCGAGCTGGCCGTGTCAGGCGGTCGGGCGATATGCCGCGGCAGCCTGCTCCAGCCATGCCGCCAGTGCCTTGCGCTTGATGCCCTGGCTCTTGGCATCCTGCAGGCGGGCGAGCATGTAGTCGCGCTTGGCCGGATCGTCACCGGCAAGCGACAGGGCCAGATCGCGGTCGGTCCAGCGCTGGATACGCTTGTACAGCCACCAGTGGAAGTACAAACCGGTTACAGTGGTAATGAAGATGATGAAGTAGTCCATATCGGGCTCCTTGGAAGGCGTGCTCACCCTAGCCGATCGCATCGCGGCGGAAAAGCGCCGGGGAGGCCGGTGGGACGACAAGTATATTGGAGAGCAGTCATGCGCAAATCAGCAGTGTTCCTGGGTCTGGCCATTGCAGCCCTCGCGGCAGGGGGCTGCGCTTCCAAGCTCACTGGCGATACCTATAGCCGCGACGAGGCGCGCGCCGTGCAAACCGTGCGCATGGGGACCATCGCCGCGCTGCGGCCGGTGCGCATCGAGGGAACCAAGACGCCGATCGGTGCCGGCGCTGGTGCCGTGGTCGGCGGCATCGGTGGCAGCACGGTTGGCAGCGGCCGTGGCAGTGCCGTGGCCGCGGTGATCGGTGCCGTGGCCGGCGGCCTGCTGGGCGCGGCGACCGAAGAGGGCTTCACCCGCACCCAGGGCGTGGAAATCACCGTCCGTGAAGACGACGGCGCCATGCGCGCCTACGTGCAGGAAGTCTCCGAAGGCGAAATCTTCCGCGTCGGCGATCGGGTCCGCGTCCTGACCGTCAACGGCACCAGCCGCGTGGCTCACTGAAGCCCACTGCTGCTGCGTTCAGCCTGCCCATGCCCGGCTTTTCGGCCAGTGCCGAGAGTCGGGTAATCGTGCTCTTAAAACCTTTGCAAACATTTTTACCGGGGCGCTAGTCGCGCTGGGCATTATGCTGTGCGGCTTCTGTGCAGGGATACGGGTGCCCCTTGGCCTAAATCCGGCATTTTGTACGTGAGCACGACCGCTGTCGCCGCCCTCTGCAAGGCGGGCGGTAACGGGAGGGCTGTCGGTATGGGAATGGAATAGTGAGGAAGAGATGATGCTGGCGCTACTGATTGCGCTGCCACTGCTGGGTGCCGTGGTGCCCTTGCTGACCGAGCGCTACGGTCGCTCGCTGTGCGCAGCTGCTACAGCCCTGGCACCGCTGCTGGGCCTTGTCCTGCTGCTTGGGCAACGTTCGGCGGTATTCGCCGGCGAGGTACTTTACCTGCAACAGCCCTGGCTGCCGGATCTGGGGCTCAACCTCAGCCTGCGCCTGGACGGCCTGAGCTTCCTGTTCGCCCTGCTGATCCTCGGCATCGGTCTGCTGGTGATCCTCTATGCCCGCTACTACCTGGGCAAGAACGAGCGCAGCGGGCGTTTCTATGCCTTCCTGCTGCTGTTCATGGGCTCCATGCTCGGTGTGGTGCTGTCGGAAAACCTGCTGCTGATGATGGTGTTCTGGGAGATGACCAGCCTGTCGTCGTTCCTGCTCATCGGCTTCTGGGGGCACCGCTCCGACGCGCGCCGGGGCGCGCGCATGGCCCTGACGGTTACCGGCGCCGGCGGTCTGGCGCTGCTGGCCGGCATCCTGCTACTGGGCAGCATCGTCGGCAGCTTCGAGCTGAGCGAGGTGCTTGCATCCGGTCATTTCATCCGCAACCACACGCTGTACCCGCTGACGCTCTGCCTGATCCTGCTCGGCGTGTTCACCAAGTCGGCGCAGTTTCCCTTCCATTTCTGGCTGCCGCACGCGATGGCGGCGCCGACCCCGGTGTCGGCCTACCTGCACTCGGCGACCATGGTCAAGGCCGGGGTGTTCCTGCTGGCGCGCCTGTACCCGGCGCTGGCGGGCTCCGAGTGGTGGTTCTACCTGGTCACCCTCACCGGCCTGGCGACCCTGCTGGTCGGTGCGGTGATGGCGCTGTTCCAGCACGACCTCAAGGGCCTGCTGGCATTCTCGACCATCAGCCATCTCGGCCTGATCACCCTGCTGTTCGGCCTCGACACGCCGCTGGCGGCGGTGGCGGCGATCTTCCACATCATCAACCATGCCACCTTCAAGGCCTCGCTGTTCATGGCCGCGGGGATCATCGATCACGAGACCGGCAGCCGCGACATGCGGCGGATCAACGGCATGTTCAAGTACATGCCGCACACCGCGGCGCTGGCCATGGTGGCGTCGCTGGCGATGGCCGGGGTGCCGCTGCTCAACGGCTTCCTCAGCAAGGAGATGTTCTTCGGCGAGACGCTGGCCTTCGAGCACCACCTGTTCGGCAGTTTCTACTGGGTGATTCCGGTCGGGGCGACCCTGGCGGGGATCTTCTCGGTCGCCTATTCGCTGCGCTTCATCCACGACGTGTTCTTCAACGGCGAGCCGATCAACCTGCCCAAGTTCCCGCCGCACGAGCCGCCGCGCTACATGAAGGTGCCGGTGGAGGTGCTGGTGTTCCTCTGCCTGCTGGTCGGCATGCTGCCCGGCTACACCGTCGCCCCGCTGCTGGCGACCGCGGCCTCGGCGACTGTCGGTGGCGTGCTGCCGTCCTACAGCCTGGCGATCTGGCACGGCTTCAACCTGCCGCTGCTGATGAGCGTGATTGCCCTGATCGGCGGCATCATCGTCTACGCCAGCCGCCGGCCGTTGTTCCGCTGGTATGCCGGGCTGCCGGATGTCGACGCCAAGGCCGTGTTCGAGCTGGGCGTCCGCCAGTTGGTGGCGGTGGCCGAGCGCATCACCGGGATCCTCGAGAGTGGCTCGCTGCAGCGCTACCTGGTGCTGATGCTGCTGGCTGCGCTGCTGGCGGTGGTCGTCGGTCTGTGGGGGCTGCCGGAGTTGGCCGGATCGCTGGCGCTGACCCGGCCGGATCCGGTGACCGCCCTGGGCCTGGTCCTGCTGTGCCTGAGTGCGCTGCTGACGGTGATCTTCCACCGCCGGCGCATGGTCGCGCTGATGATGCTCAGTGTGGTCGGCCTGCTGGTGTCGCTGGCCTTTGCGCGCTTCTCGGCGCCCGACCTGGCGTTGACCCAGCTGTCGGTGGAAGTGGTCACCATCATCCTGCTGATGCTGGCGCTCTACTACCTGCCGCCGGCGACCCCCGGCGAGTCGAGCAGCCTGCGCGGCTTCCGCGACTTCATCCTCGCCGCCGCCAGTGGCGGGGTGGTGGGCCTGCTGACCTTCGCCGTGCTGACCCGCCCCTACGAGAGCATCGCCGGCTTCTTCCTCGACAACAGCGTGCCGGGCGGCGGTGGCGCCAACGTGGTCAACGTCATCCTGGTGGACTTCCGCGGCTTCGATACCCTCGGCGAAATCAGCGTGCTGGCAATCGCCGGCATCGGTATCCATGCCCTGCTGCAGGGGCTGCGCCTGCCGCCGCCGGCGGTCGATGCCGAGGGCCGCGACTGGGGCCGCGAGCGGCATCAGCCGATCCTCGCCACCCTTTCAAGGGTGCTGTTGCCGCTGGCCCTGCTGGTCTCGGTGTTCATCTTCCTGCGCGGTCACAACCTGCCGGGCGGCGGCTTCATCGCCGGCCTGGTGACCTCGGTGGCGCTGATCGTGCAATACATCGCCAGTGGCGTGCGCTGGACGCAGTCGCGGCTGCCGCTGGACTACCACCGCCTGGCCGGTCTCGGCGTGTTCGTCGCCGGTCTCACCGGCCTGGGCAGCTGGCTGTTCGGCTATCCGTTCCTGACCACCTCGTTCGGTCATTTCCACCTGCCGCTGGTCGGCGAGTTCGAGCTGGCCACGGCGATGCTGTTCGATCTGGGGGTGTACCTGACCGTGGTCGGCGCGACCCTGCTGATTCTCGCCAACCTGGGCCAGCTGGCCCAGCCTGACCCCGGCAAGGAGGTGGTCTGATGGAGGCGCTGTTCGCCCTCACCCTGGGTATCCTGACCGCCAGCGGCGTGTACCTGCTGCTGCGTGCGCGGACCTTTCCGGTGGTCATGGGCCTGACCCTGATCTCCTACGCGGTCAACCTGTTCCTGCTGGCCATGGGCCGGCTGAGTACCGGTATTCCGGCAATCATCGGTCAGAGTCAGAGCTATACCGATCCGCTGCCGCAGGCGCTGGTGCTGACCGCCATCGTCATCGGCTTCGCCATGACCGCCTTCGTCGTGGTCCTGGCGCTGCGCAGTGTCGGTGAGACCAAGACCGACCACGTCGACGGCCAGGAGCGCAGGCCATGAATCACGCGCTGATCCTGCCGATCCTGCTGCCGATGTTCAGCGGCTGCCTGCTGCTGCTCGGCGGCCGCCTGCTCGCCATCAACGGGCAGCGGACCCTGTCGCTGCTCGCCACCTTCGCACTGCTGCCGCTGGCCGGCGTGCTGGTGGCGCAGGCGGCGACCGGGCCGCTGCAGGTCTATGCCCTGGGCAACTGGGTGGCACCCTTCGGCATCGTCCTCGTGCTCGACCGCCTGAGCGCGCTGCTGCTGCTGGTGACCGCGCTGCTGGCGCTGTTCGCGCTGCTCTACGCCGTGCGTGGCGACGATCAGCGCGGCGCCAGCTTCCACGCGCTGTTCCAGTTCCAGCTGATGGGCATCAACGGTGCCTTCCTCACCGGCGACCTGTTCAACCTGTTCGTGTTCTTCGAGATCCTGCTGATTGCCTCCTACGCGCTGCTGGCGCATGGCGGCGGGGCCGAGCGGGTGAGGGCGGGTCTGCACTATGTGGTGCTCAACCTGGTCGGCTCCTCGCTGTTCCTGATCGCCCTCGGCCTGCTGTATGGCATCGCCGGCACCCTGAACATGGCCGACCTGGCGCGCGCCGTGGCCGAGGCCGGTCCTCAGCAGGCGCCCCTGCTCGGCGCCGCCGGTCTGCTGCTGCTGGTGGTGTTCGGCCTCAAGGCGGCGATGCTGCCGCTGTACTTCTGGTTGCCGCGCGCCTACGCCAGCGCCTGTGCGCCGGTGGCGGCGCTGTTCGCGATCATGACCAAGGTGGGCGTCTACGCCATCCTGCGGGTGTTCATCCTCATCTACGGCGAGCGCGCCGGGCTGCTCACCCAGCTGGCCCAGGAATGGCTGTGGCCGCTGGCTCTGCTGACCCTGGTGCTCGGCGTGCTGGGGGCGCTGGCCGCCTGCAGTCTGTCGCGCCTGCTGGCCTACCTGGTGGTGGTCTCGGTCGGCACCCTGCTGGCCGGCGTGGCGCTGGATACGCCGCAGGCGCTCAGCGCCACCCTGTACTACCTGCTGCACAGTACCTGGATCGCCGGCGGCATGTTCCTGCTCAGCGATCTGATCGCCCGCCAGCGCGGCGGCAAGGGTGTGCGTCTGGAGGCGGGGCCGGCCCTGCTGCAGCCGCAGTTGCTGGGCGGGCTGTTCTTCCTCGGCGCCATCGGCATCGTCGGTCTGCCACCGCTGTCGGGCTTTCTCGGCAAGCTCATGCTGCTGCGCGCGGTACCGCCGGGGATGGACGGCGCCTGGCTGTGGTCGCTGGTGCTGCTGGGCAGCCTGGGCAGCCTGGTGGCGCTGAGCCGGGCCGGCAGCGTGCTGTTCTGGCGCGCCGGACGGATCACCCTCGGCAGTGCCGAGCGTGACGGCGGCCGCCTGTTCGCCGCGGTCGGCCTGCTGGCGCTGAGTCCGCTGCTGGTGCTGTTCGCCCAGCCGGTGACCGGCTATCTGGACGCCACGGTGCTCCAGCTCAAGGACGTCGAGGACTACCAGACCCTGATCCTGCACGGAGGTGGCCAATGATGGCGCGCTGCTGGCCCCATCCCCTGCTCAGCCTGTTCCTGCTGGCCACCTGGCTGCTGCTGGTCAACGACCTCGGCTTCGGCCACTGGCTGCTGGGCGGCTTTCTCGGCTGGGCCATTCCGCAACTGACCCAGGCGTTCTGGGTGCGCACGCCGCGGGTCAGTCGGCCGCTGAAGCTGGTCGGCTTCCTGCTGATGGTGGTGGGCGACATCGCCGTCGCCAACCTGCAGGTGGCGCGACTGATCCTCAGCCCGACCCGCCGCCTGCACCCGGCCTTCGTCGAGGTGCCGATGGAGCTGGATGACGAACTGGCGCTGACCATCCTCGCCAGCGTCATTACCCTGACGCCCGGTACGGTCTCGGCCGACTTGTCTGACGATCGGCGCACCCTGCTGGTGCATGGCCTCGACGTGGGCGACGAGGCCGAGCTGGCCGCGTCGATCAAGAGCCGCTACGAAGCGCCGCTGAAGGAGATCTTCGCATGCTCGACTACGTGATCCCGCTGTGCCTGGTGCTCATGAGCCTGTCCGTGCTGCTGACCGTGGTGCGGCTGATCAAGGGGCCGGACCTGCCGGACCGGGTGCTGGCGCTGGATACCCTGTACATCAACGCCCTGGCGCTGATCGTGCTGTTCGGCATCTGGCTCGGCTCCGGGCTGTTCTTCGAGGCCGCGCTGCTGATCGCGGTCATGGGTTTCGTCAGTACCGTCGCGGTGGCCAAGTACCTGCTGCGCGGCGACATCATCGAGTGAGGTAGACCATGCCGCTCAATCCCTGGATCGAGGCGCTGGTGGCGCTGTTCCTTGTCGCCGGCAGCCTGTTCGCCCTGATCGGCGCCATCGGCCTGTACCGCCTGCCGGACTTCTTCACCCGCCTGCACGCACCGACCAAGGCGACCACCCTGGGCGTCGGCGGCATGGTGATCGCCTCGATGATCTACTTCAGCGCGCGCAACGGCAGCCTGAGCCTGCACGAGCTGCTGATCACCCTGTTCCTGTTCATCACCGCCCCGGTCAGCGCCCACGTGCTGGCCAAGGCGGCGATGCAGCAGAAGCTGCGCCTGCACGACAGCACGCGCGGCAAGCCCTGGCAGCAGTGAGCCGCGTATTGCGCTGCTGAGCTGAGCCAGCGGCCGGCAATTGTCCGCAGCGTGCCGTGGGATCAGTTGCGCGCGCCGCCCAGTGCGGCGCAGCCGCTCAGCGGTGCCTCGCGGTTGACGCGCAGGCGGGCCTGCAGGTGGCTGACGGTGCCGCTCATGCTGTCCTCGCAGCGCTCCGGGGTCAGCCACAGCTCGATGCGCTGGCCGTCGGCCTCACTGGAAAAGCTCAGCCTGCCGTCCGGCAGGCTTTCCTCGAGATAGGGCAGGGCGAGCGGTGGTGCGTTCGGCCGCTCGAGTACCATGCCGCCGCCGCTCACCCGCACCGACCAGCCCGGTTCGTTGCCGCTGGCATGCACGATCAACCGCTTGAAGCTGGCGTCGTCGCAGCCACGCCCCTCGGCCTGCAGACGATACAGCCGCTCGACGGCGTAGAGGCCATCACCACTCTGCGGGGCGGCATCGAGCTGCCCACCGAGATCGGCGAACAGCGGTGTCGAGCCTGTCTGCAGCCGCACAGCGGCCTCGTCCAGTCCGAGCTGGCCGGCGTCGAGCAGCAGCAGGCGATGCTGCTGGTTGCAGGTGACCAGCATCAGCATCTCGCCGGCGCGACTCAGCTCGCCCTGCAGGCGCACCGGAGTCGGCGCTGAGGGTTCCGCCGTCCACGGCAGCCACTGGCAGCCGCCGAGCAGGGGGAGCAGGCCGAGGGCCAGCACGGGTGCAATACGCATGACAACTCTCCTTGGCAGAATGGATGCCACGGTAATCGTCGGCATCCCAGGCCACAAGCCGCTGCGGGCTGAAACACGCATCTTCACAACAGTCTTGCGCTGTCAAGGGTAATGGGCTGGCCAAACCCCGCGGAGCATGCTAAAACCATTTAGGAAATGATCTAGCCGCTTGAAACACAAGGGAAAACCATGACCAAGTCGGAGTTGATCGAACGCATCGTTACCCATCAGGGGCAACTGTCGTCGCGCGATGTCGAGCTGGCCATCAGGACCATGCTCGAGCAGATGGCGCATGCCCTCGCCGCGGGCGACCGCATCGAGATTCGCGGTTTCGGCAGCTTCTCCCTGCACTACCGCGCGCCGCGTGTCGGGCGCAACCCGAAAACCGGCGAGTCGGTGCGCCTGGATGGCAAATTCGTCCCCCACTTCAAGCCTGGCAAGGAACTGCGCGACCGCGTCAACGAGCTGCAATGACCTGGGTTCCGTCGGCTGTACCTGTTTGAGGAATCGACATGCTCTGGATCAAACGCATTCTGGTTGTCGCCGCCGCTCTGCTGGTGGCGGCGGTTACCCTGGTATTCATCCTCGAGAACCAGAGCCAGGCGCGATTGCAGTTCATGACCTTGCAAAGCCCGGAGCTGCCGGTGGCCTTCTTCGTCGCCATGGGCTTCATCGCTGGCGGCCTGGCCGGCGTGCTGCTCAGCCTCTACCTGCGCGCCCGACTCAAGTTCGCCCTGGCGCGCAATCGCAGTGAACTCGGCCGTTGCCGCAAGGAACTCGACAGCCTGCGCGAGCAGCTTTCCGCCAAGAGCCAGTAGGCTGGCCAAAGGGCTGCGGCCCGCGCGCAGCGTGCCGATGACGTGGATGGCGCCGGAATGGCGCCTCCTGTCCTCTTTCTGATTCTCCCTCCCCCGTTTTTTCAGGCTGCCCCGTCCAGTTGAATCGTGGTTTCCGGCAAGGTAGCGCCGCCATCCACGACGATCGTCTGGCCGGTGATGTAGCTGGCCGCATCCGAGGCCAGGAACAGCATCGCCCCGGCGATATCGGCCGGTTCGCCCAGCCGCCCCAGCGGCACGCGGCCGGCTATCCGGCTACTGAGCTCGGCATCGCCGAGGTTGTCCATGGCGGGCGTGCGGATCATCCCCGGTTCGACCCCGTTCACCCGGATGCCTCTGGGTGCCAGCTCCAGGGCGGCACTGCGGATGAAACCGTTGACCCCGGCCTTCGAGGCTGCGTAGTGGGTCAGGCCCGGGTAGGCCACGCGGGGGCCGGTGACCGACGAGGTGACCAGTACGCAGCCGCCGCCCTGACGCTCGAACAGCGGCAGGGCGGCCTGGGTCAGCCAGAACAGTGCGCCGAGGTTGACCGCCAGGGTGCGCTCGAGGATCGCCGGGGTGATGCAGGCGAAATCGGTGAGCGGAAAATAGCCGGCGTTGTGCACGATCACGTCCAGCCGACCGAACTGCCGGTCGATCCCGGCGACCAGTGCCTCGACCGCCGCCGGCTCCGCCAGGTCGACGCCCAGCGCGTGGGCGCGCTGGCCGCGCTGCTGGAGTGTGCTCGCCAGCGCCTCGGCTTCCGCCTGGCGCAGGTCGGCGATCAGCACTTGCGCGGCGCTGGCGGCGAACTGCTCGACGATCCCCCGGCCGATGCCCTGGGCGCCGCCGGTGACCAGCACGGTCTGCCCGCTGAAGTCGAAGCGGGTCATCGGCCATCCTCCATGCGGGCGTAACTCAGGGTCGGCACGTCGACGATGCTCGAGCCGCCGTCGGCGACGATGGTCGCGCCGGTGATGCTCGACGCCTCGGCGCTGATCAGAAAGCGGCACACGCTGGCGATCTCCTCGGCGGTGGCCGGGCGGCGCAGCGGCACCTCGGCGGTGACCCGGGCATAGGCGGCGTCCAGGCTTTCGCCGTGGTGCTGCATCAGCGACTGCATCTCCTCGTCGGCCATCGGCGTGCGCACCCAGCCGGGACACACGCAGTTGACCCGCACGCCCCTGGGGCCGTAGTCGCGCGCCAGCGAGCGGTTGAGGCCGAGCAGGGCATGCTTGGCGGTGGTGTAGCCGCAGACTTCCGGACCCGCCGCCAGGGAGGCGATGGAGCCGAGCAGCACGATGCTGCCGCGGCGCTCGCTCAGCAGCGGCAGACAGGCGCGTGCGCTGTGGAAGGCGCTGTCGAGGTTGCTGCGCAGGGCCGCTTGCCAGGCGTCGTCGCTGGTCTGCGTGGCGTTGCCCAGGCCATGGCCGCCGGCGCAGGCGAGCAGGGCGTCGATGCCTCCGAATCTCTCGCGGATGCGCTCGATGAAGCCGGCCCACGCGCTGCTGCTGGCAGCGTCGCCGACCAGCACCTGGCCGCCGGTCTCGGCCGCAACCCGCTCCAGCGGCTCGCGGCGTCGGCCGATCAGCACCAGGTTGCATCCCTCGGCGGCGAAGCGCCTGGCGCAGGCCTCACCGATGCCGGTTCCGGCACCGGTGATGACGATGGTGCGCAGCTCAGTCATTCGGGTACTCCGTGATGTTGAGGATGCTGCAGTGGGAGGCCACCGGGAAGTTGGCCAGCTCGTCGAAGCTGCCCCCGGCGTAGCCGAAGATCTTGCCGTCGCTGCGGTGGGCCTGCAGATCGATCATGACCAGACCGAGGGTGGGCACGATCTTTTCGCGCCAGACGAACAGGTACAGTTGGTCGGCGATCTTGTAGTAGTGGCAGCGGTCGGTGTCGCATAGGCCCTGCTCGACGCCCTTGAGGCACTGCCAGCTGTAGAAGTTGTCGTTGAGGTAGATGTGCTCGTAGACCTCGCTGGGGCTGTAGCGGTACAGGTTGCGCATGCCCACCAGCTCGCGGCTCAATGCGTGTGGGCAGGCGCCGTCCTGCCAGGGCTTGTCCAGGCTGCCGTGATAGAACTCGACCTCAACGGAGGTCAGGTTCTTGCCGGCCAGGGCGCGGGCGTAGAGGCCTTCCCGAGTGTCGGCTTCCTCAGGCATGCGGCCGATCACCGCGGTGAACGACTGGGTCAGGGTGTCCATGACCAGGCTGATCGACCAGTCCTGTCCCTTCTCGCTCTTGATGAAGTCGACCAGATAGATGCCCGGGCGCACCGAGGTGGCGCGGTAGGCAGCGCTGCCGCTGGAGTGGCCGTCGCCGGCAACCCAGCTCAGGCGCTCGGCTTCGAAGCGGTGCTCGATCACCCAGCCGTTGGCGAAATGCAGGGTGAAGCGCTGGCCGGCGAGGTCGGCCAGTTGCGGCAGGATGAACGCCTCGGGGGCGAAGCCCTCGGCCAGGGCGCCTACGGTGATCCAGTCGGATTGAGTGTTCATGGGGAAATCCTCGGCTGTTGATGAAAGGCCGAGTCATGGTGGCGGGCAGGGCGCGGCGCGCCTATCAACCGGAAGGTTGAGGCGGGCGGAGGCAGGGAAGTGCGATTCCGGGCGCTGCAGCGCCCGGGGGGCTCAGAGAAACAGCGTGCCGACCAGCTCGGTGCGGCTGCTGACCCCGAGCTTGCGGAACAGGTTGATCAGGTGGGTCTTCACCGTGGGCAGGCCGACGCCGAGCTCCCTGGCCAGCAGCTTGTTGCTGATGCCCTCGCGCAGCAGCAGGGCGATCTCCCGTTCCCGCGGGGTCAGCAACGCCAGTGCCGGGTGGGTCGTGGGCTGCGGCAGGGAGCGGGCGGCCATCTCCAGCAGGCCCTGCAGGGCCTGCAGGTTGCTCAGCTCGTGCGGGCTGAAGCGGCCCAGGTCCGCGCTGCGTAGCAGCGACAGCCCGGCCAGCGGGCGACCGTTGGCGCTGGCGATGATTTCCACCACGTCGATCATCCCGTGCTGCTGCAGGAAGCCCTGGTACTGCCGGGTTTCCCGCCGATCCTGGTGGGCCATGCCCAGTTGCAGGGGCACCACCGGTAGGCCGGTGGCCACGCAGCGCCGCGGTTGCAGCGGATCGAGATGGCGATAGTGGGCGAGGTAGCTGTCGTGCATGTCCGTGCGCATGCGATGCAGCTGGAAGTCGCAGGCGTCCAGCTGCGCGTCGATGCGGTAGAAGGCGCCCATCGCTGCGGGGACCAGCTGGGTGAACGCCTGCAGGCAGCGCTGGCCCAGTTCGTCGGAGTTGTTGGCGTGCATGGCGGTAGTCCTCATGCCGTGGGGCGCCACCACGATACCGTTCCCGGCGCGGGTAATACCAGTCGGCAGAACCGACCGGGGATGGGCGGCTAGATGGTGCCTTGCGCCTTCAGCGCGGCGATGCGTTCGGCGTCGTAGCCGAGTTGCTGCAGGATGCTGGCGGTATGCTCGCCCAGCTGCGGACCGATCCACTCGGTGCTGCCGGGCGTCTCCGAGAGTTTCGGTACGATGCCGGGCATCCTGAACTCCTTGCCGTCCGGCAGCCGTGCGCTCTGCAGCATGTCGCGGGCGAGGAACTGCGGGTCGCTGAACATATCCTCGGCGCTGTAGATGCGGCTGGCAGGGACTTCGGCCCGCTGCAGCACGGCCAGCACCTCGTCCAGCGGCACCGACTGCACCCAGCGGTCGATCACCCCGTACAACTCGTCGCGCCGGGCATCGCGCCCGGCGTTGTCGGCCAGGCTCGGATCCTCGGCCAGATCGGCGCGGT